>Ga0209062_1000374_pt1 | contig 150118 bp, 178 predicted proteins | sample Coa_R2_2_FD_187158 | JGI IMG/M metagenome (GOLD analysis project Ga0209062, IMG submission 187158) | Surface soil microbial communities from Centralia Pennsylvania, which are recovering from an underground coalmine fire - Coalmine... | ecosystem: Environmental > Terrestrial > Soil >... | reverse complement strand
ACCATGTTGCCGTCAAGGTACACCTTCAGGTAGTTGGTCCCGTTGGTGATTATGGTGCAGTCGCGCGTGGTGGGCTGGCTTGTGCTGTTGTCCACCCAGAGGGCCGTCTCGTTGACGGCCTGTTGGTCATTGCCCGTAACAGATGCAACCACCCATTGTATTCCCCAAGCTCCTGAGATGGAGAAACATGTCACATAATTGACGGGCAGTGCGGCCCTTTGCACGTAAAGTCCATTCTCGTACCATTCAGGGTTTGTGGTGTTGGACACGGTGCTCAGTGGCGTCGTCACAATGGCGTGGAAAAGTAGGCCCGTGGTGTTCTGGCTTTCTGCGTAGTATCCTGCCCATGTCCCGTCCTGAGGCGCTTTTACTCCCATGTGAAGCCCCTTCGCATCCCTGAAAAAGTCGTATGGCGCATTTTCATTTGGCGCGTCCCCCCCGTATATCCAGTATCCATGGTTTGCCTGAAGCTGCTGTTGTGTCTCTGTCTCGTTTTCCAGCGAATCGGATATGATAAGGCCGTGTTTTGCAAGACTAATGTCGTCCGGGCCTGTCGTGGCTGACGCGGGAGTTGACGGTATGCCGGTACCAACCGCGTTTATTGCCGATACTCTGTATGTGTAGGCAGTCGCAGGCAGGAGCCCCTTGTCCTGATATGCGGTTGTGCCAGTCCCGGTGTCTGCTGCCACCGTGGACCACGAGGAGCCTCCGTTGGCAGACCTTTCAACCATATATCCCGCAATGGCGGAACCGCCGTCATTAGACGGGGCTGTCCATGCCAGGTCTATTTCCGAGGACGAGATCATGGTTGCAGCAAGACCTGTAGGCGAGCCCGGAACCGTCGGGGCCTGGGTCTGTCCAGAATCCGGCCTTAATTCCAATGCGATGTCATCCCACTGGTCTCCGCCTCCGCTAGCGGTCCACTTGCATGTGGCAGCCCCTGCAGACGACACCACATCAGTACTGGAAGATCCCGTTACGGCATTTGGGATGTTGGCATCCCATCTAGGAGTACATGTCGGGCTGGAAAGCGTCACTCCCCCGTAGATGGATGGCAGGTCCACAACCCAGCTGTTTTGATATGCAGTGGTTATGGTTATCGAGGGACTGCTGTTGGCGGTGCTGTGCCCCACCACGTGTCCGGGTATCGGGTCTGTCTGGTTTACCCCGGAAAATGCGTACGCCCCCGCCACGGCGGAAGTTGCTCCGGCCATTGTCACGACCACATTTCCGGTGCCGTTTGGATCCTTGAGGTACCAGAATTCTGCATCGTTGTTGTAAAAGGAAGAGGCGGCTTGTCGCAGCGGTATTCCCCCATATGTTACCGATGCCACATTGTTATTGTTTGCACTTATCCCGACAAGGAGGAGGCGGTCAGGGCCCGATCCTATGCTAAAGCTTGGCACTGTCAGTTGGTAGGGTGAGGACGACAGCGTGCCAGAGGTGGACTGTACGCCGCCCATTGATATTCCCCCGTTAGGACTGGCGGTGGCAGCAGACGCGCTGTTTGAAGGTCCGCTTGTCCCCGCGGAGTTTATCGCAGAAACCCTGTACGTGTATGTCGTCCCCGGTGCGAGTCCTCCGTCTGAAAAGGACGTGGAGTTGTTGCCGGTGTTTGCAACGACCTGGGACCATGTAGAGCCAGAATCGGCCGACCTCTCTATTTCATATCCTGTTATCGGCGAACCCCCGTTGTTTGAGGGGGCGGACCACCCAAGAGCGATCTGCGAGTCCGAGACGGCAGTTGCCGATAGGCCTGTTGGCGGCTGGGGTGGGGAGGCCGTCCCTGACGAGCTTACGGAAAACTCGTCTCCTCCGTATATTGTTTCCGGGCTTGAGGCTAGGACATTGTTGTTTGCGTCGTACACGTTGATGGTGGCGGAAAGTGGGAAGATGTAACTGCCCACATCCAGTTCCGCCGTACCTGAGGAAACTGCTGAGCTTGCCAGCACCTGCCCCGAGGAGTTTACTAGGCTTACCGTTGCGGCGTTAGCAGGATTGTTCGTTACCTTGATCTTCTCGCCACTTGTGGCGTAATAGTTGGAAAAAATTGCATAATGCATTGCACTTGATGATGACGAATCGTCCTGAAAATAAGGGATTAGCGGGGTAGGCATGCCAAGACTCAGGGAGGAACTCGAGTACACGGCCTTGCCGCCGATGTATACCTTGAGATAGTTGTTGCCGTTTGTTATTATGGTGCAGTCCTGCGTATGCGGCATGCTGCTTACGGGCGAGCTGTACAGGATGTTGTAGCTTGCCCCCGCGTTGCTTGATTGCCCCACTATCCAATAGTATCCCGTGCCGTCAGAATATGTCTCGCAGCTTACATACGGGGTGTAGTTCGAGCCCTCTACATACAGCCCGACGTCAAAGACACCGTCTGGCACGTCATTGTACGGGTTGTTGACTTGGGCATGGTATAGAAAGGCGTTTCGCTGGACGTTTGTGGCATAATAGTTGACCCACTGTCCGCTTTGGGGTGACTGGACGCCGAGGTGCAGGCCCTGGGAATCTTCATAATAGTTATGGATGGAGGCGGTGCCTGAAAATGCCCATTCCGTCATGTTTCCTGTTGTCATCGGGTCGGAATTGACAAGACCTGACTTGGTCTTTGTGATTGTGCCCTCTGCACTGGCATTGCCAACGGTAGAAAGCGATGCAACCATGAATACAACCAGTATGGATCCCAGCAAGAGGGAATTTGGAAACCTTTTCAAAAATCAACCCCCGCCCGCAGATGGAGATCCTAGAGTTTTTCTCCGCACAACTATTGATTCAGTGGTAACTTTATCTGAATATGCGCATAATAAACTAGAAAACGGATACGCAGTATCGTTACTTTAGATCAATACATTTTCTGCATCTGGACTTGTTTTTGCGAGCGGCGCATCTCCCTTCGCCCTTGCAAATTCACAGGATTCTTTGTGTTTGCTCAGAGGCCCGCATCCCCATTTCTCGGATTTGCCATTCCATCTCACTGTGGCCTGTGTTTTTTATCATCACAATATAGAAAAATGCAATATAAAAAGCGCAACTGAACAAGGGTACATTTTTTCAAGTCGGTTCAGAGGACAAGCCTATCAGGGTCTCTCATACGGCAGATCCTCGCCCGAGACTCTCCTGTAGAGTTCCTTGACTGCAGAAATTGTGGACTCGGATTCCCTTACGGCCTCGTTGTAAAACTCAAACGGGAATGACGTGCCCCTTTTGTACTGTTCCAAGGCGATGATTTCTCTCTCCTCCTCCCGTATCATTTCCACACACTTGGCACGCAGGAGGGATTTGAAATCATTCTCGGATAGTAACCTTTCAGCCGCCATGTCTGCCCAGTTTCTAACGGAGGTGCTCCGGCCCGTGGCTGGTCTCCATGATATCGCTTATTTCATTTGACAGATTCAGCAGCTTGTATCCCTTTTCCGTAGTCCTGAACACCTGTTTGCCCTCTTCATAACGGATGAGTTCGTTTTCCTGCAGAAATTTTACGTAACTTACAACCTGAGAATAGGAGAGGTATGACTGGTACATTATTCTTGTCTTGGTCGCCCCCTGTTTTGTGGTTTCAAGGATGCTGGCAATTATGTCGGACCTACTTCGATACTTCATGAATATTCTATGTGATTGTACTATTAAAATCGTTGGTGAGTTGAATCCATAATTTAATTATGAATTTATTTTCCATTTTTTGCAGGCCCTCAAGTGGTGCAGTTCCTATCCATCATGGATCGATCTCAGAATTGATGCGCGCTACAAGATCACCCATTCCCACCGGCTTCTTGAGGATGCTGTCCACCTCCCATTCAGGAAACATTTTGTTGAATTCTCAGTGGTACATTTCAAACGCGGAAAGGAAGAATATCTTTATCTTTCCATCCATCAGTTTTATTCCCCGGTACAGGTCAAACCCGTTCATCTCCGGCATCCTAAAATCAATGATTGCAAGATCATACTTGCCTTGGGTAAACTCGGATAGTGCAAGCTCGGGGTCATTGTAAGTGTCTACCTCGAACCCGGCACTGCCAAGTCCGGCCTTTATAGAGGATGTGATATCCGGCTCGTCATCCACGACAAGGATTTTTTTCAATCACCATCGCCAGGCCCCATTCCATCATTGCATATGATAGGCGTTCCCTCTATAAAAGGGGGGTGAGCCGACCCCCGAGATTCTTGGTGTCGCGGGACCAAATCCACGTAAGGTCAGTTCCTCGGCCAGGCTTGTCGCACCAGTATGTGGGCATGGCGACTATACCGGACTGTGGCCTAGTGTGGAATTTGCAGGATGGAACGGCCATCGTTGGCGACAAAATACAACACGCGTGTAACATGGATGGAAAAAACTTAGGGGTGACGAGCCGCCTTGCCGGAACCTTTGTCTTCCCATGGACTAGGGCTTCGTTTTGGGCTTCTCGCCAGGTTTGCAAATGTGATCCCCGCACACCTGCTGGCACGGGTATGTCGCGGTACAATGTTCGTGAAGATAGCCTGCGTTGACTTGGGATGGGTCTGCCCCTGGCTTGCCAGTAAAGGAGACAGCATTCTCCACAAGCGAGTACCCCGTGGAGGACCTAGAGTAGGTTGAGCTGACAATCATGTCAGACGGCTTCATGTCTGATTTTGGCGTTATTACGAATTCGACGAGTGCCAATTTTCCGGAATAACTGACGCTACCTTTGGCGCTGTCTATGAAGTGATGGGGATCCTCTATGATCGTCTTTCCTGAAAGATCATACTGGATCCATGTGTCGCTGTTTGCCACAGACGATGTTGGTCCCCGGATGTTGAGAAAGATTGCCGCTGTTCTTAACGAGTAGGATCCTGCGTTGTCAAATATTTTGAGTGTGACGTTGGATGGCGCGCCTACGGTAAGGTTCTGCATCTCGATTTTCTGCGAATATCCCGATATGTCAAATGCCTTGCCGTTTATAACAAGGCCGTCCGCATAATGGTACTGTCCCCCGCCGAAGGTTGGGGTGTACCATGTACCGTATGAACCGTATGCCGCAAGGCTGTTGCCGCCAAATACCGTCACAAGCAGTGCAACTGTTGCAAGAGCCGGGATGGTTTTGTTCATTATCATCTAGATTCGGGCTGGAGGTACATAAGACCCGGAGATGCTTCCCATGTCTGATTATCATCTTTGGTATTGGCCCTGTGTGCGTATAAGGCTGCAGGCGGGTAAAAGGGCATGAGGCAGCAGGCACAGCCGCTTACCGAGTCCCACATTTCGCTAGTTGTGATGTTTCTTTTCCTCATGCTTGCCATTGCCTTTCTGGCAATTGTAAATGTCCAGGTTGTATCCCCCTCCCCCTTCGAGGGAACGGCCGTGACCTTTGTTGTCAGCCAGCTCGCACCTTGATAAGACGAAGCATTATGATCAAATGGGCCATCAGCATCCTGGTTCGACAATTGAATTCAAGCAGGGAGGAACCATTGATTTCACGGGCGCCATATATGTCGATGATCCAAAATTGAAATTCAAACTTACCGATCATCTTCCGCGATGGGCTGAATTCTCTACCGTTCCCGACAGAAATACAAAACACATCAATCCATCATAAAGAAGTCAGACTTGTCAACTAATTATTGTGTGATCTTTCTGCGGGGATAGAATCCACATATTAGCTAGCTAATCTTACTACGATTTCTATAGGCGCTGTAGATATTATTGTACGGCCGGCTGATGGAAATGAAGCGGGTAAAGCTCCATAGGTGTTAGTTGCAGTATATCCAGTGCCTGATGCTACAGATGCACCAGTCGGCACGAGGCCCAGTATGTTTGGTTGGTATCCTAATGGTATATACATTAGTTTTAGCGTAGCGGCGGTACTGCATTCATAAGCAAGCCAATATAGATTGTTTGCCTGAAGAGTTACTGAGATTGTATTTGTTTTCAATCCAGTAGAAGCCGTGTTAAGTGTTCCGGCATCTGATCCACTAACCAAAGTACTCGGGGCGGTATTTCCCGAATCTGCGTATATACCAACGCGACAGGTTGAACCGGCAAGTAAGGTCGATACGGCCAAGCCTATTCGATCAACATTAATGGTTTTTGAAACAATGAATGGATATGCACTTAGTAGGGTAGCAGAGGGTGTTCCACCTACTGTATCAGAGTATGGACTCACAGCGCTTGAAAAATACCTGTTTGCAGTACTTCCTCTTATTCTAAAGGAATCTACATCATCTCCCCTAGGAGTAAGGATAGACCAATTGGCATTGTTGCTTTGGACTGTAATTTTTTCCTGGGCATTGTTCAATGTAATACTTGAAGCTCCGTCTATTGTCTGGCCAGATGTACCAGCTATTGTCACAGTATTAAGCGAGCTTGAAGTTTTCTTGATTGTGAATATTTTGCCGTCCAAGCCTACCGCACTTGGTAAATTAACTGTCACAGATCCGCCAGAATCATCGACATATATTGTATCATCGGTTGACGATGCAGTATATGGAGAGTCTGCCACAGTTATTGATCTTTGCGTAGTCGAAAATCCATTTACTTTTGCACCCGCAGAAAATGTAGATGCCGAGCTGACTGTTATAGCACTGCCAGTAGAGGCACTCAGAGTGTTGGCACGAACAGTTGTTCCATTTATTGTTGTACCATAAATAGAGCCAAAACGAACACTTGGCGTTCCAATGTTTGTACCTCCATCAGAAAGAGACGAAGCCGTACCGCTGAGGGTTGGAGATGATAATGTTTTACCGGATAAAGTTTGAGATCCGCTAGTCACAACAACATTTGGGCCCAGCTTTATGTTGTGAATCCCACCCGTATCATTGCTAACTGTCAGGTTTCCTGTGGCGCCACCAATTTGCTGTGCAGCAGTTGCGTCAGTATTGATGGATGTAATTCCTGCAGCAGAGGGGGTAGAACATATCCAACTTGAATTGCTGGCATATTTCAAAATTTGATCGGTAGAGCATGTCTGTGCAGTTGATATTATTTTGCTATCATAGCTTGGAAAAGTGAATGTGTATGATGCTCCTAGACCTGAGTTACTTAGAATAACACTGTTGCTTGTTCCTATTGTCAATGGGCTTGGAAATGTTTGGGCAGATGACCAATTTGGCGTACCTCCCAGGGTGCCACTAAGAAAAGAATTTAACAGTGTCATTGTCTGACTTGCAGTCCAGCTATTTGATTGATCTCCATATGCCACTACAGGCGGAAGGTCACTCTTTGAAAAATTCCCAGATGAAGAAATTGCCCTTTTTGGAATTCCTGCACCCTCTGCAGAATACGTTACACACGTGGTTAGCACTACGACTGATATCATTAGTAGAACGAATGTCTTTTGTTTCATTATCTTGACGTCTCCAGTATCTTCAGTTTTTCTTGGAAGCTTCTAAAGGCTCGAGTCGATTTTCAGGATTGATAATCAAGTCTTTTGAACCTCCCGGCATATTGTGAGAGAACGGAAACTGGAGATATCAAATCTCGCAGATTTCTTAACGTACTTGTACAGGAAACCTTTGTTGCCTCTGCCCTTATTCCATCATCGAATAGATGGATTGGCTCCGCGCATATGCATATCAAGTCCTCTTCCCGTATCTCCGTTTCTCATCGTGCCGTTATGCGTGACGGGCCGCAAAAAGAACACTAGAATGGCGGGCCCGGGGGGACTCGAACCCACGACCTGTCGCTCCGCAAGCGACCGCACTATCCAAGCTGTGCTACGGGTCCACATGCAAACTTTGAGTCGAACCCGTTATAATCATTTCAAAATTGATTAAGCTAGGCAGAGGCTTCCTGTTCGGATTTCTGAATGAATACATAATTCATGATGAGGCCTGCGATTACTCCTCCCACTATTGGGCCTACCCAGTAAATCCAATGGTAGTCCCAATACCCCGATACCAGTGCCGGACCAAAGGTCCTTGCCGGGTTCATGCTGGCCCCGGTAAGTGGGACGCCCACTATGTGATCAAGAAAAATCATCCCTCCGATGGCAAACCCATACAGGCCAACGGCGGCTTTTTTATGCAAGACCGTCATGAATATCGTGGTCACGAGGAAGAAGGTAAGGATTATTTCTACTGCTACTCCCGCCGTGGCGCTGTTTCCTATCAAGGCACTAGGGCCCGTTTGGACTCCATACTTTACCTTCTCGCTCGCGGGAAGGATGACCTTTAGTGCGCTAGAAGCAACGACCGCTGCAATAATCTGGAAGGTGATATATCCAATTGCGTCTTTGACATTTATCCTTCGGGTTGCAAGGAATGAAAGGGTGACTGCAGGATTAAAGTGTCCGCCGGATACGTGGCCAAATGCATACACCATAAGGCCAATTGCGGCACCGTGAGCGAAGGCTATCACAAGCAATGACTCTAGGTTCAAGGTTCCGTTTCCAAACACCACAAGAGACAGAGTTATGGCCAAAGGACCAAAGAAAACAAGGCAGAATGTTCCTATTGATTCTGCAAACCAAGCACGCGGATTTACCATTACAGACTTCTGCCCTAGTGGAATACAATATAAAAGATTCGAAACATGGTGAGAAAAAATAATAGTCGTGTGTTCTATTCTCCAATCATGTTAGGCGAGGGTGAACCGGTACCTGATTTTGCACTAAGGGATTCCGAAGGCAAGACTGTAAAAAAGTCAGATCTCAAGGGCAGGAAATATGTTGTTTATTTTTATCCAAAAGACTTTACCCCCGGTTGCACGACAGAGGCCGCCGAATTTGCAAGGGATTACAGGAAATTCAAGAATGCGGGCATCGAGATAATAGGAATCAGCCCTGACGACGAGGAATCACACAAGAAATTCGGTGAGAAAATGAGCGTGCCGTTCATCCTTCTTGCCGATACGGAAAAGGATGTGGCAAAGAAATTCGGCGTCTGGGGAAAGAAACAGTTCATGGGACGCGAATACATGGGTGTAAACAGGACAACTTTCCTGGTGGACGAAAAGGGAAAAGTGTTAAAGGTTTTCGAAAAGGTAAAACCGGCAGGACATGCACAGGAAGTTCTAGACGCCTTTAATGCTTGAATCCGGCCGGAAGCGTAGTCCTGAAGGTTGACTTGGGCTTTGGTGGCTCCGGTGCAACATAGGTTGTCGTACTGCCCCCAGCGGCTGCCTGACCCTTGAACTGCTTGTTTGGAGGATGGTACGATAATCTTGCCCGGGTTGCAAAGTACTTGTTCCCAGTATATCCGCTAGAACTTACATGCGCGTATGCTGGCGCCACTTCTCCAACCTCAGGAGCGCGACCCTCAGATCTTGGTGCCTCTTTTGGAGCCGGAGGTGGTGTCGGTTTCATCCCTGCTGGAAGGGTGCCATGCGTAGGACCGCTTGCTGCTGGCCTAGGCCTGGCAGGCTCCGGTTGCGGGGCCGGCTTTGGTTCCTCTCTTGGTGTCGGTGGAGGAGATGCCTTGAATCCGGCTGGCAGTGTCCCTCGCTGCGGTTTGGGAGCCGCCTCGCTGGCAGGTCTTGACTCGGCAGGTTTTACTTGGGATGAAAGATTGGAAAGCTTTGCTTCAAGCTCGGCTATTTTTGCCTCCAACTCTGCAGTTTGAGGCGACTCTTCTGAAACTTTTTTAGTAGAACGGGTTCTTTTTGGCTTGATTTCTTTAGACATGTGCTAAATGTCTGGACAAGCTAGTTTATTTAGATTTTGATCATGGACCCGAATAAGCACCTTAAGTTTTTAAGATACAAAGCCCGATCTGAGGTATTGGACGATTTTGAGAAGGAATATCCCGAGTTTGACTGGAAAAACACCCCTGCCTACAAGCACCCCGGCGGCAGGAATTGTCCATGCCCCAAACATGAGTACATCAGGGAGCAGATAGGGGTGGCAAAGACCGTCAGCGAGACGTCAAAGGAACCTAGCAATATCACCCTAAAGTTTTGCCCTGATCACTACCGAGTCTACCTAAAGGAGGTAATCCCAGCCATGCCTTTCAAGTACCGAATGCTTACAAAAATTGCACTAAAGATGGGCGCAATCAAGGTTGAGGAACTAAAGTATATGCAGTCCGACCAGTGCTTTTACTGCAAGTTCGGCTCTGGCGGACACGACAGGAAGAACGAGCTGCCGCCCATCATCTAGACGGGTCCAATCATAATCTTTGGCTTGTTCGGCGTGTCATGGTGGCATTTTTTTCCGCATAGCGGACAAGTCATCCTGTCAAGAAAAATGCACTGGCATATGTGGGATTTCATGTAACTTTCGGCAGTCTTGCTGTATTCCCCAGTCCCGTTGCAAAAAGAGCACATGGTATCCAGCAAAACAATTTTCCCCCCTCCTCCACAGACGGCACATTTTTGGCCCGACAACTAGACCAGCTTTCCTCGCAGTATAATTAAAAGTTCGTTTGGCCCCTCCCGATATCCAGTTAAGCTTATACTGGATGCAAAATCAGTAGACATGTGCCCATAGAGGACCTTCACGAGTTTGTTACGAAACTTGAGAATGCCGGCGAACTGAAAAGAGTAAAGACCCAGGTGGATTCCGACTTGGAGATTTCAGAAGTATTAAGCCGCGTAATGTATTCGAGCGGTCCTGCCGTGCTATTTGAAAACGTAAAAGGTCACAGCATGCCCGTGCTCGGAAATGCCTTTGGTTCGATTAGGCGCCTTGAGATAGGGCTTGAGAATCCCGACTTTACCGAGATAGGGCAGAGGATTGTCGACATGACCCGGATGGAGGTGCCGGCCGGCATTTTTGACAAATTGCGCAAGCTGCCCGAACTTTCAAAAATTGCCGACATCGGGCCGAAGCTCCAGAAGAGCGGCCCCGTGACAGAAGTTTTCGAGGACTCGCCTTCGCTTGGGAGCATCCCAATCCTCAAAACATGGCCCAAAGATGCAGGACGGTTCATAACCTTCGGAATGGTCGCGACCAGACACCCGGAAACCGGAGTCAGAAATCTCGGCGTTACAGGATGCAGGTAATCGACGACAGGCATGCGCTAATGCACTGGCAGAAGCACAAGCGCGGCGCGCAGCACTTTGACATGAAGAGAGAGGCCGGCAGCAGGATAGAGGTAGCAGTGGTTATCGGGGCGGATCCTGCCACAGTGTTTTCAGCAGTTGCCCCAGTTCCAGAGGGGCTTGACAAGTATGCCTTCGCTGGAATTACAAGAAAGACTGGAATAAAGACAGTCAAATGCAGGACTGTCGACCTTGAGGTGCCTGCCAATGCAGAAATCGTGCTAGAAGGATATGTTGACCCTGCGGACATGAGGACTGAAGGTCCGTTTGGCGACCATACAGGATACTATACACCTCCCGAACCGTATCCGACATTTACACTCACCGGGATCATGCGAAGGCAGAATCCCATTTACCTAACTACCATAGTCGGCAAGCCCGTCCTTGAGGACGCCTACATTGGCAAGGTGATAGAAAGGTCCTTCCTCCCCCTCATCAGGATGTTCCACCCCGAGGTCGTAGACTTTGCGATGCCGCCGGCAGCATGGTTCCAAGGAATGGCAATAATCTCAATCAAGAAAAGGTTTCCCGGACAGGCAAAAAAGGTGATGATGGGTCTCTGGGGAATGGGCCAGTTGTCACTAACCAAGATCTTCATAGTGGTCGATGAGGACATCAATGTGCATGACATGAACGACGTCATCTGGGCGGTCACGACCAGGGCCGATGCCGCAAGGGACACGGTAATCATCAACAACGCACCAACCGATACTCTAGACCCCGCATCCCCCCTTGTCAACCTTGGCTCGAAGCTTGGCATCGACGCCACGCAAAAGACAAAGGAGGAGGGGTTTCAGAGAGAAGTACAGGAACCTGTAAGGTCGGACGATGCGACAAGGAAACTTGTCGACTCCAGATGGCCAAGCTACGGAATCTAGTATGTCTTTATGACATTGTAAAAGTTGTCGCGTTCCTCGACGCCGTAACCGATTTGTTTCACGGCACCTATTATTTTTGGCGCGGTAAGCTCGGTAGACCTTGCGCCCGTACATGACACGACCTCCTCTCCCAGAAGTGTTCCCCCAAAGTCGTCTGCGCCATACTGCAGCGCCATCTGCGCCATGGCTACGCCATTTGTTAGCCACGAGGACTGGATGTGTGGGATGAGTCCGTCGTACATAATCCTTGAAATAGCGATCATCTTCAGGAGCTCCGTCCCGCCGGCGGAATACCTGACGGTCTCCTCCCTCTGCATCTGGGTATTGTTAGGCTCAAACGACCAGGGTATGAAGGCCATGAACCCTCCAGTCTGCTCCTGGAGGCTCCCTATCTTCTCAAAGTGCTCGGCAATGTCTTTTTTTGACTCTACGTGCCCGTACATCATAGTCGCAGATGACGGGATGCCCATCTCGTGTGCCTCACGCATTATCCTAAGCCACGTCTCGCTTGAGATTTTTTTTGGGCTTATAACCTTCTTTACGCTGTCGACCAGGATTTCGGCGCCTGCCCCCGGGACCGACTGGAGTCCAGCCTCCTTTAGCCTCCCCAGGACCTCCTTTGTACTGGTATGCTCTACCTTTGATATCGTGTCAATTTCCGAGGCAGAAAGGGCGTGCACGCCAACCGCCGGAAACTTTTTCCTCATCATCCTAAAGGCATCTTCATAGTACTCGATGGAAAGCTTTGGGTTGTGTCCACCCTGAAACATTACTTGCGTTATTCCGAACATTTCCCATGCAGCCTTCATCCTTGCCTCTATCTGTTCAAGCGAAACGGTATATGCCTCATCATGGCCCGGCGGCCTGTAAAAGGCGCAAAACTTGCAATCAGTAATGCAGACGTTGGTGTAGTTTAGTATCATGTTGTTCACAAAGGAAGCCGTCCTGCCAAACTTTTTCCGGGTGAGATGGCCTCCCACCAGCCCCATCAGGTGCACATCGCCTGACTCTAAGAGCCTGAGGCATTCGTCAAATCCGGGCCTTTTTCCCGACATGGAGTTTTCTAGGATGTCTCCGATTTCCGAGTGGTGCAGTTGCTGGGCAAGTTGGCTCAATTGTTTCCTGATCTTCCCATATTGTATTTAATGGTATGGCATCAGACAAATGGCAAGGAGGCCAGCCAAAGCGCCGCCAATTTCATTTACACCCTGATATTGCTGTCCGTCCTCTCGGCAAGGCCTGCCCAGCATGAACTGGTTTGTCACTTGGCCTCCCGGCAGCTCTGGCATAGCCTCAAACCCATCAGCTGGGATCTTGGAGCTGTCTGGCGCTCCTCCGAGGAAACTCGCCTGCTCTCCAAAATGAAACCATGTCAAGCTCTGGACTGCAAGCAGATTTTGTTGCCCGATAATTTGGGAGCAGACCGCATGACCCCATTCCTTGAAATTCCAGTCTTGCCTCCCATTTGTCGCTGTTACTGCCTGACATGGTTCCGTGCCGCTTTCCTGTCTTTGCAAAACCAGTTTTGGAATCAAGTTCCTCACCGGCAACACATTGTGCAATTGAGGTGGTAAGGATGCTCGCAAATGACATGTCCAGATCTCCGACCAGTGACACCTGTCCGCCAGTTCTACTTTGAATGGAAATGGCGTGACATGACATCTGTCCGCCGGTTTTGCCTTAGATTTCTCCAGCAGCTCTTTACCTTGGTCGGGCTGAAATTCTGGCTGGAGATTCGCGCTATTTTTAAGTAGGGCACTCCAACGATTAACTCCAATGGTCAGTGGTTTTCAGATCAGAATGAATCGCATACTGCGAAACGGGAAGATGTTGTGCATCCCAATGGACCATGGCATTTCAAGTGGTCCCATCAAGGGAATCGAGGACCCGTATCCGCTAATTTACAAGTGTCAGAATTTTGGCCTTACCTCCGTCATAATCAACAAGGGAGTTTTCAAAAACCTGCCAAAGCCCACGAAAATTGGGCTGCTCGTCCACTATTCAGCAAGCACTTCCCTTTCCATGTCCCCCAACCGGAAAATGCTCACAGGCTCGGTCGAGGAAGCCCTGCGACTAGGGGCTGACGGCGTTTCCCTCCACATCAACATTGGCGGAAAGGAGGAACCAGAGATGCTCGAGCAGCTGGGAAGGATATCCGATGACTGCCACAGGTGGAGCATGCCCTTGCTTGCCATGATGTATCCAAGGGGTGAGAATGTCAAAAACCCCCACGACCCAGTTACCGTTGCACATGTGGCCAGAATAGGCGCTGAATGCGGCGCCGATATCGTTAAAACCCTGTATACGGGAGACGTGGACTCTTTTGCAAAAATAGTGAAGAGCACCCCGGTTCCCGTGGTGATAGCAGGAGGGCCGAAGGCAAAGACAGACAAGGATGTTTTACAGATGACAGAGGAAGCCATGCAGGCAGGAGCCAAAGGAGTTACCTATGGAAGAAACATCTTTGAGCATGCAGACCCATCCAAGATGACCGAGGCACTTGCTGCCATAATATTTAGAAAAGAGACCGCAAAGGAAGCTACGAAATACCTTGGCAAAAAATAGAGAGTTGATAATAGCCCCCAAGGTGTCACGGGGCCAAATGACCAAATTCCTGTCTGAGATTGAAAAGGAGGGAATCAAGATTGCAAATGTCGACCCTTCCCAACTAAGGGGTTTGAAGACAAGGCTAGCTACGATATACACATCTCCAAGTGCAGATTATGTCATTTCTGAAAAGGCAGCAAGGATAAAGGGCAGAAAGACAGGCATGAGGTTCCAGGTACTCTCAAATGATGACATTGACAGGATACTGCAGATTTCTAAAGGGGGCCTTGATTTTGTCGTCGTCGAAGTGAAAGACTGGAAAATAATCCCGCTTGAAAATATCATTGCCAAGCTCCACAAGGTACATACAAGGATTTTTGCAATAGCCAACTCGCCCGAGGAGGTACGCAAGATGTTTTCCATACTAGAGATAGGCGTGGACGGCGTCATCTTTTCCACCGGTTCTCTTGCCGAGGTGAGGGAGGCCCTGGTATACCTCGGGACGAAAAATTTTGATCTAAAGCCCGCCAAGATACTCGAGATAAAAGAGGTCGGGAACGGCGAGAGGGTTTGCGTTGACACCGCATCCATGCTGGGCCGTGGTGAGGGCATGCTGATAGGAAGCAGGTCAAATTTCCTGTTTTTGGTACACAACGAGTCGGTAGGATCCTCATTCACCTCCCCAAGACCATTCAGGGTAAATGCCGGTGCGGTACATTGCTATACGCTGTCACCCGACGGCACTACAAAGTATCTTTCAGAGCTTGAAACTGGATCAGAGGTTCTCGTGACGGATTCGCATGGCAGGGCAAGGAGGGCTACCGTGGGGCGCTCGAAGATAGAAAGCAGGCCGATGCTCATGATAAAGGCCCAGGTGGGAGACGAGGTCGGGGGGATTATTGCTCAGAACGCCGAGACAATCAGGTTCGTGCGGCCCAACGGCCACCTCATATCCGTGACCCACCTCAAGAAGGGAGATTTGGTGCTTGCATACGCCAAGCCTGCCACAGGGAGGCATTTTGGCATGGAAGTTGACGACGAATACATCGTGGAAAAATAACCTCTGCGCCGTGCCTGAATACCCAAAAGAGCCCACGTTGCCCCACCCTAGGCGTGCTTGGCACGAATAAAAGTGCAGATAAATCTAAATATGTTAGTCCGATCAAGATCGCAATGTCAAGGGGGCACACGCCTACTCCCCGTTTGCGTGGAAAATCAGTTCCATGCCCCCTTGGCAATTAATTATCAATACCACCAAACAACATGGATATAACATTAACGCTCGAAAATTTCGAAAAAAACAGCAATTAGATTTTACAACGATGATCGCAGATCCTATTGTGCGGAATTTTTTTTTAAATTTCATCGCGGGCCACCAGCCTCCAAACCTTGCCACCAGATTCGACTTGCGACTTTCATGAAATTGGGATTGCGTGGGACCGGTCGCTCGCATCCGCCATAGGAATTGTTGAAGCAAACAGCAACAGACCGATTGGCGTACCAGATGGAATTGCGTTTGAACCGAACTTGTTCACCAACTTATTATAAGGAAATTTGGCAGGACCAACCATGGCCCTCCGGTGCAACATCTGTTCTGTGGAACTTGAGGAGAAGGATGTGGAAAACCACATAGCCTCCTCATCACACAAGGAGAACAGGGAAAGGCTTGCAAAGGCAAAGGATACTGGATCAGATGCAAGCGTGGCAAAAGCATGGATGGGCTCCCTCTAGTTTAGGGCATGGCCCCGTTTTAAATAAAAAGAAGAAATTACTTGAATTTCTTTTTAATTTGAACGACATCAACCATCTCTTCCCGGAGATGTCGTTTTAGAAGAGCCTCGTGTTGTTTCTTGTGCCTCCAGTAGAGGTTCATTACGGCCTGTCGTGTTCTGGCTCTCCTTAGCGCAGCACTGTATTTCCTGTGGCTTTTTTCAACCTCTCGGAAATACGACTTGCTGTTAGTGGTTACCATGGCTTTGTTGGCTAAACTTGCTAGATAACCTTTACGATCATTTGTGCAGTCTTAGGAATCAAGTGGTGCCGGTACCTTCCAGTTTGGCACCAGCTGCATCTTGCGGAGGAGCGGTGGCTCCCCAGTCCTTTGTTTCGCAACACTGACGTACTTCTCGGACTTGTCCACCCCCAGGTACCTGCGCTTGAGGAACCTTGCCATCTTCGTGGTTTGGCCGCTTCCGACAAATGGGTCCAGGACCAGGTCACCCACATTGCTGTATAGCGTGATAAGCCTGTACGGAATTTCTTCAGGAAATGCTGCAGGGTGGTACCTCCTATAGCTGGGGGGCACTGGGGCTATGTGCCACACCGAATTTGCAACCTCTTTTTTCATGAGGTCGCCTATCACCAGCCTGCTCTTGCTGTCTTTCATGTTATGGAATGGTTCCTTTCTGAGTATGATAATCTGCTCATGCATGATATTCGGATAATAGTACGTTGGATAGGGGTGCTGTATTGTCACCCTGAACCTCTTCTTTCCCCCTGTAACCTTGTTCCAAATGATTTCTTCGAAGAATTTCCACCCAACCTCCTTCCTCGTAAGCTCCACGGACAGGATTGCCGGCAGTGGAAGCTTGGCTTTGTCCTCGATTATTTCGTTACCAATCACTATGCAGCAGAATCCTCCCGGCTTGGTGACCTGAAAAACCTGCGAGAAAACCTGCTTCATTTCCTCCACCCAGTTCTCAAGGGGCGAGCCGACGGTTCCGCGGTACCACTTTTTGCTTGATTGGTGTTGGTCGTAGTTGATGGCATTATGATATGGCGGGGAGGTCACGGTGAGCGAAACCGAGTTTTTAGAAATATTGGAGAGATCCCTCGAGTCAGACACCATTATCGAGTTTGGTTTCCACAACACCTTCCTTGATTTGGTCGGTATTTAATATTTGCAAGAAGCGTCGCCGTTTTTTTAGCGTTAAAGAAAATCCGCTAAAACATGTCTTTTTTTAAAACATGTTTTAGAGTCTAGGCATTTCTCTTTACTTCGATTTCAATTGTGGAAACATTTCTTGACCTTCCGTCGTTGGATTCCAGCTGTTCGGAGCTTATCTTTATCTCGCCGATTGCATACCCAGAACCCTCGGTCCTTCTAGCAATTATTTGTGCCACGTCAACAGCCCGACCTATGCTAAGCCCTCTTGCCTTTATCAAAACTCTCGGGTTGTTAGCAAGCTGGATGAGCGCCGATGTCACATATGCCATCAAAGGCTTTTTTCCGATAAAGATGGTGTCCTTTGCTTCAGGTCTATTTTCCGTGCTCATGTTCTTTCAATAACCCTTCGTTTCATAAAAGTTTCCTTGTCGTTCGCTACACCCGGGCGGGCGTTGGCGGGGTCGCATTATTTTAGGTCATAGGATCAACGAACGTTGTATGCTAATGTACATATACTAGTTAGATATTAAAGCCCGTTAGATGCTAAATAAAAAACTACGATTTGGATTGGCGGCAGTGGCACTGTCGGCCATAGTGATCTATGCAGTTGCAATACCTTCTGCTAGCGCATTAGAGCCGCGGGACTTCCAGTACCTGCAAGACAACCACAAGACCGACAGGTTTCCTGGAGGACAACATGTTTGTGGAGACCACCTGTGCACACCTCAGGAATGGTCAGCAATGAAGCAGGCGTTAGGGAATGCGCAGCGCAACCCAAGCGAATGTGCCGTGTTGAAGCACTGGGAAGCATGCATACCAAGTCAGAACAAGACAGGTTAGCTGGAAAAACAAATTTCCATAGTGAGAATTGGCCAGCAAAACATGCGTATCAATCGGCGCGTCTAGCGTAGCAAAGCTTGTTACAGAAGCAAAAAAGGCCTTGCGCAGGTCCGACTACGCGGAACTGCGTCTTGATTTTTTAATAACAAACAAAATTCCAGAGTGTCTGGACAGCGCAAAACCATACCTGAAAAGGTGCGTCTGCACGCTCAGGCCGCGGTCTGAGGGCGGAAGGTTTTCAGGAAAAGAGCCTGAAAGAATATCCATCCTCAAGCTTATAGCAGAATACGATCCATACCTCTTAGACGTCGAATACAATACGTTGCGGAAAAACCCCGGCCTTTACCAGTATCTCAAAAGACGCAACACAAACATCCTTGTTTCCTGGCATGACTTTTCAAAGACTCCAAACAAGCAGGTCCTGATGACAATGTTAAGGAAGATGCATTCCTTTTCCGACAACGTCAAGATAGTTACCACTGCGAGAACCATCGAGGATACCCTCAGGGTTCTGAGCCTTTACAAAAGGCCAAGGAAAGAAAACATGATTGCCTTTGCAATGGGCGATTATGGCAGGATGTCCCGCATTCTCTGCACGCGCCTTGGCAGCCCGTTCACCTATGTCTCCCTAGGCAGGCCCATAGCTCCGGGCCAGTTCAGCCTTGACGAGATGAAGGAAATATTCAGATTGCAGAAATAGCGGTCGTTGAAACCCTAGGCTGGACCTGACTCAAAATGCCTGCGGACGAACGAGGCCTCGGCCTTTTTTACCCTCGCGTTGTCTGCAACTTCGTGGGCCATGTCAACAAGTTCGCTTTTTGTCATGCCTGGCCGTACCACGTCCTCCTTTGAGGATTCAAATTCAAATTCGACATCTGCAAGGATTCCTAGGCTTTCGTCCAGGATTTTGCCACATTCCTCCACCATGTCCCTAAAGTCGTCAGAGTCCAACTCTTTTCCTAGAAATTTTTGGATTAATTAACTAATCTCCGGCAGGAAGGACGCCTGCCTAGCCACCTTATTATAAAAGAAAGGATTAGAATGAGGCATGAGAGGCGGCAGTTTTTCCAGCAATGTGCCAAGGAACGTCACTGTGCTTGCCATAATCGTGAGCGTTGTCCTAGGAATATTCCGCCTCATACCTTTGTTGATACTAGTCTGGGTCGTAGCCCTTGCCTACATAATCGTATACCAGTACAAGTCTTCCAATACCCGCGAATCCAGATTTGTCTGTCTTGATTGCGCGACAATACACCAGCAGAATTCCTGCCCCAAGTGCGGATCCCGACTGAAGAAAATTTACTCAAGAACCAACAGTTTTGGAGTTTGAAGAGGCGCCGCACTCTGCCGTATCCTTAAATCACGAGCTGGTTGAATTAGTTTTCAATGACAAGGACCTATGCCGTGATTGGGGATCCGATTGATCATTCGCTTTCGCCAGCCCTGCACAACGCGTCATTTGCCTTCCTCGGCCTTGACTGCACCTACATTGCATACAGGATACCAAGGGGGGAGCTGGACGCCGGCATAGCAGACCTGAAAAAGATAGGGATTTCAGGATTTAATGTAACAATCCCCCACAAGGTGGACATGATGAGGCTTCTTGATGAGGCAGACCTTGAATGTAAGACCGTCGGGGCAACAAATACCGTGGTCAACACAAATGGGCACCTAAAGGGATACAACACTGATATCGACGGGTTCTTGGACCCCATCAGGAAGAGGAACATCGACCTGGCGGGAACGGATGCCCTCGTGGTGGGTGCAGGGGGTGCTGCAAGGGCCATCGTGGTAGGGCTTGCAAGGCAGAAGGCAAGGAAGATAACCATAGCCAACAGGACTCCCGAAAATGCCGAGAGTCTCGCAAGTTTTGTGCGCAGCTTAGGGGTCGAGTCAGACAACGTGGACATTGCCACAGCTGGCGACATTGCCTCCAGTTTCAAAATTATCATAAATGCCACATCGGTGGGCCTCAAGGGGATCGGGCTTCCAATATCCACCAAAAACATAACCAGCAGTTCCATAGTATATGACATCGTCTACATGCCCGTCGAGACCCCCTTGATTTTAGGGGCAAAGGAACGGAAGGCCAACATCATATATGGATGGGAGATGCTGATTGCACAGGCGATGAAATCCTTTGAAATATGGATAGGCAGGCCTGCCCCGTACGAAGCGATGAAATTGACGCTGCTTGGAAGGTTCTAGGATGGTCCTATCAAGGGCGTCCATGCACGGCGCCATTTCAATCGTAAATGCAATTGCCACGGGGAGGGGGGCAACCCTCGGAATATCCCTCGGGATTGAGGCCCAAGTCGAGGCAGTCCCTGGAAGGGGCATAATTTATGACAACAAGGAATCAAACCTGAGCGCACGCCTGATAAAGTCGGTCATAGAAACCTCAGTCCCAAAGGCGGACCTTGAGAGGAACAAGATCAGGGTTTCTGTGAACACCGAGATACCCTCAGGATACGGTCTGAAAAGCTCAAGTGCCATATCCTCTGCCGTTTCGCTTGCATGTGCAAAAATTTTCAAGCCTCGCGCCACAGACATGGAGATACTCAGGGACGGCGTCCTTGCCTCAATCAAGTCAAAGGTTAGCATAACCGGGGCCTTTGATGACGCATGCGGGTGCTATTTCGGCGGGTTTGTTGTCACCGACAATTCAAACATCAAGATTATCAGGTTGGAGAAGGCTCCAGAAGATCTTTCCGCAGTCATATTCATTCCAAAGTCACGCAAGAGGGGCAATGTGAAGAAGCTGAAAATACTGCAAAATGTTTTTGCACAAGCATGGGATCTTGCAAACAAATCCGACTATTGGAACGCAATGATCCTCAACGGCCTTGCGACCTCCTCCATCTTGGGCTCAGACCCGAGGATTCTTACTGGCCTCATGGAAAGCGGGGCTCTGGGAGCCTCAGTGTCGGGAAACGGTCCTGCGATAGCAGCCGTTGCAAGGAACGACAAGGTTTCGGCCATCAGGAAGGTTTTTGCGCCACTTGAAGGCGCCGTGCTAGTATCACCCCTTAACAACAAGAAGGCAGAGGCCCATGAAGTGTAGGGTGTCAAAGTCGGTGCTTTCCGGCACCATCTCATGCCCCCCCAACAAGAGCTACACGCACCGCGCAGTCTTTTTGTCCTCGCTTGCAAATGGAAAAAGCACGATAAGAAACGTCCTGTTGTCTCGCGATACCCTTGCAACCATAGGGGCATGCAGGTCTTTGGGAGCAAAGATCTCGATTGATGGCCCGACGCTGACCGTGGAAGGGACGGGTGGCGTGAATCCGACCTCGGCCGAGATAGACGCCTCAAATTCCGGGACGACGATAAGGATAGCAGCCGCCATAGCCTCGCTTGCAGATGCCAAGATAACACTGACGGGCGACGCCAGCCTGAGAAAACGCCCCATGCAGCCCCTCCTTGACGCACTCACCAGCCTCGGGGCAACGTGTACCTCGACAGGTGGCAGCCCCCCCATTACCATACTAGGAAGGATTCCCGGCGGCAGCGCGTCCATATCCGGGTCCGTCTCAAGCCAGTTTGTTTCCGCACTTCTTATTGCAGCCCCCAAGACCGAGAAGGGAATCACACTCGAAATAGAAGGGGACTTGGTTTCCAAGCCGTACCTTGACGCCACAATTGCCACGATGAAGAAATTCGGGGTCAGCGTAGATGCCGTTCTCCCGTACAAGAAATACCGGGTTCCAAGGCAGGAATATGCGGCATCAGACTTTACGGTGCCCGCAGATTTTTCAAGCATGGCCCTCCTCCTGTCTGCCGCAGTCATGGTAGGGGGCGACATGCAGATCTCCGCACCAATAGGGGACCTGCCCCAGGGCGACAGGGATATGATTTCCTTCCTTGAGCAGATGGGTGCAAGGATCCTGATTGGAGAGACAGTGCGCGTGGTGGCACCGCCAACTCTTTCTGGCGGACGGTTTGACCTGTCAAACACCCCCGACCTCCTGCCCCCGCTTGCCATACTTGCGCTCAAGTCCTCAGGCCCCATCGAGATTTACAACGTAAAGCATGCCAGATTCAAGGAGACCGACAGGATAGCCATACTTGCAAGGGAACTCTCAAAAATCGGCGTGTCAGTAAGCGAAAGGGAGGACGGCCTCGTCCTTGAGGCTCCAAGGGCGCCTTCCGGTGCGGATCTTGACTCTGCAGATGACCACAGGCTTTTCATGGCCTTTTGCATTGTCGGGATGTTTGTTGGAAACTGCACCGTCACAGATCCCCAGTCTGTCGATGTCTCATATCCGAACTTTATCAGCGAGATGAATAGACTAGGCGGCAAAATTTCCAACCAAACCGGCAACTAGGGCACATAGTGCATTCCAATATCGAAATACAGGAAATAGGGCCGGACGGGCCAACCGCCATTTTCATAGATGATAATCTTGGGTGTCCTAATATCCAATAATTGGGAATACCTACCATGGCAAGGAAAAAGAAAAGGAAGAGCGAGGAAGAAGCGAAAGAATGGGAACACGATGAGGCAAAGGAGCAACTGCATCAGGCAGAACTTGAGGAGGGATACAAGCAGGACGAAAAGTTTGAGGAATCCAAGGAATAGCTCAAACGGCGCCTTGATGAAATCAAGTTCTAACCATGTGCGGGCCTTTTTGCCCGGGCATGGCGAAGTTTTCCCGCTGTTGGAGATGGCATGCACCCGCAAGGCGATACCTAGTGGGAGAATCATTCCCAAGACTGGCGGAAGAAATAACGGGCGTCCTATCTTTTTGACATTGTGACAATCTCTTGCCAGAGGTCCCTTGGGACCGGCATTACTGACAGCCTTGAGATTCTCAGGAGATCCCAGTCCTTGAATTTGGGGTTGTTTTTAATCTCCTCAAGGGGTACTGCCCTTTTCAGCCTTGCCAGCGGCCTGACATCCACAACGACGAATCTCTCATCGTCTTCCTCGGGATTTGGATAGGGGTTGCTGGTAATCTCGATAATTCCTATCGCCTGCCTCTCGTCCCCGGTATGATAGAAGAATGCCCGGTCACCCTTCTTCATCTGCCTGATGTGCTTTAACGCCAGGTTATTGTGCACGCCGTCCCAGACGGTCCCCTTTTCCCTTTCAAGCATATCGTAATTGTAAGCCGTGGGCTCCTGTTTGACAAGCCAATAATTCATGTCTCCCATTCTGGGTTTACAGATTATAGATTTTTCCCAGATCCTTTTTCATTACGTAGAAAAGGGATCTCTTCTCCAGGAGCGGCGAATCCACCATCGTTTTTTCTGCCGCAAAGACCTGGATTCTTTCGCATCCCATAGAGTAGGCCATGTTTTTTGCCAGCTTCAGAATTTCATCAAACCCCTTTGCTGTTCCCCCTACGAGCCCTAGCTGGAAGGTCATGGGAAAATCTTCCGACCGGTTCCATATTCCGACCGAAGCCCTGCTTCCCTCCATAAAGGCCAGAACCCTTCCTCCTCTGGAAAGTTTTTCAAGTGCCATGGTGTCAAGGGGCTGCCACCTCCACGAATCTTGGTAGGTCAATGTCAGGTCAGGAATCACATCGCGGGACAGAGCATGGGCCACCGATGCACTTGATGCCTGCCGCTCAGGGGACATTAGAAAAAGTCTCCACTCCTCCTCAAGCTCATAGCCCACAAACTTGACTAAATTTATTGACGGGCGGTTTTCGCTTTCGACCACAAGCCTTATCCTGCCCTTTTTTATGACAGACTCGGCGTGGGACATCATTTTGGTTCCAAGCCCCCGTCTCCGGTGTCGGGGGTGCACCCTCATTCCCTCAATCCAGGACTCGTTTTCCGGAAATGCTATGTGGTATGCCCCGATTATGGCTCCGTCCTCCTCCAACACGTAAAGATTGCATGATACGAGCCACCTGTCCCAGACATCGCCAATATAGTCTCCCCAAGAAAACGTATGCCTGCAAAACCCGAGCACTGTTTCCTTGTCCTTCATAGTCGCCATGCGGATTTCCATCGCATTTCCATACCCTATCTGGTATCTAACTTTGTCACACATTGCATTTGGAGATTGCCTGCTCCAACTCTAAAGATTATAAGCATCTAAAAGTGAATTTCAACATGTCTTCAAGTTCTATCGGCCAGCGTTATGTCTTTACAAGTTTTGGCGAAAGCCATGGCAGGTGCATCGGAGCCGTTGTAGACGGCTGTCCCGCTGGACTTGAGCTTGAGGAAAAAGACATACAGAAGATGCTAGACCTGCGCAAACCTGGCCAGTCAATCATTACCACCCAGAGAAAGGAGGAAGACAGAGTGGAAATCCTCTCCGGCCTGTTCAGGGGCTATACGACCGGTGCCCCAATTACCATGGTGATTTGGAATCAGGACCAGAGGTCACGTGACTACGAGAACCTCGCCCTCAAGCCAAGGCCTGGCCACTCGGACTATCCAGCTTACGTCAAATACAACGGATTCAACGACTACCGCGGTAGCGGGAGATTTTCAGGAAGGCTTACGGCCACATTTGTGATGGCGGGGGCCGTTGCAAGAAAGTTGCTTTCCCAGACCCTCAAGGTTGAGACTTATTCATACACATGCCAGGTGGGCAAGGTCGGCATGGATGGCATGGCCGGGGAGAAGGACAAGGGACGGATTTATGCCAACGAGGTAAGGTGTCCAGACTTGAAGGCGGCCGAAAAAATGCGGGCTGCAATCCTCGCTGCAAGGAGAAACGGCGATTCCGTCGGAGGCGTGATCGAGTCGGTCACCACCAACCTGCCAGTCGGCCTTGGAGAGCCAATCTTCGGATCTCTAGAGTCTGATCTAAGCAAGGCCTTGTTTTCGATCCCTGCCGTAAAGGGAGTAGAGTTTGGATCTGGATTCCGCGGGTCAGCGCTCCATGGCTCGGAAAACAACGATGAATTCACAGTAAAGAACGGAAAAATCATGACCAAGACGAATAACGCTGGCGGGATACTTGGAGGCATTTCTACTGGAATGCCGCTCGTACTCCGCGTTGCCTTCAAGCCTGCATCATCCATCGCAAAAAAACAGCAGACGGTGGACATGAAAACAAAAAAGGCTTCCACGCTGGTGGTGCAGGGGCGGCATGACCCGTGTGTTGTCCCAAGAGCTCCCCCCGTGGTCGATTCTATGGTTTCCGCAGTACTTGCAGATCATGCCTTAAGGGCGGGATTCATACCGCCAGTGATTAGATGAGCAATGTCCGACATCGATAACCTACGCGACAGGATAGACAGGATTACATTTGACATACTCAAGCTTCTAAAGGAGAGGAACGACACGGCAAAGGAAATAGGAAACCTCAAGAACAACATGGGCCTAGGCGTGACAAACGAACAGAGGGAGAACCAGCTCCGGTCAAAGGTACTCTCCCTTTGTAACGAGATAGGGCTTGACGAAAGGGCCGGCTTGACCGCACTGAACTTCCTCCTCAACGAATCAATAAAGGTCCAGTCGACGGGCAAGCAGACCCACCTCTCTGTCTTTTTAAAAGCAAAGGAGCTGGAAAGACAGGGAAGGAAGATCATTCACATGGAGGTGGGAGAGCCCGACTTCCTCCCGCCTGCATCCGTCAAGGAGGCGTTATCAGAGGTGTATGACATGGGCTACACCAAGTACGGCGACTCGAAGGGCATGGCTGACTTTAGGGAGGCGCTTTCACAACATGTTACGAGAATTTTTGGTACAAAGACCAACCCCCAGAACATCATGGTTTCCCCAGGGGCAAGGTTCTCCGTCTTTCTTGCAGTTTCATCCCTCCTGAGCCCCGGAAATGAAATGATTGTGATCGAACCTGCATGGCCTGCCTACAGGGACAATGCGCTAAACTCAGGGGTTAAGGTAAGGACCATCCACACCACCCTTGAAAAGGGATGGGAGCCCAGCCCGGAGGATATCGAAAACGCAGTCAACCAGAATACAAGGATGCTAGTTTTGAACTATCCAAACAATCCCACGGGAAAGATACTCCCCGAGAAGCTCCTTGGCCAAATAATGGAAATTGCATCTAGAAATAACCTCTATGTGCTAAGCGACGAGATTTATTCCTCCTACGCGTTCAAGAAATGGAAGTCTGTCCTGTCCTACGAATATGACAAGTCGATTGTAACCCAGTCATTCTCAAAATCCCACGCCATGACAGGATTCAGGATAGGATATGCAATCTCGGAGCCTGAGACAGTGGATAGGATGGCAAGGCTGCAGGCGCTTGCGCTCACAAATGTGTCGGAGCCCATCCAGTATGTCGCCATGAAAGCACTTGGCGCCGATACCACGGATAATTCCAAGGCCATCAAGTCCAGGTTAGAGGCGGTGGTACGTAGGGCCCGGGAGATCGGATTGGAATTTATAGAACCGGACGGCGCAATGTACGTTTTTGCCCGGATAAACAGGCCGCAGTTTGACTCGGTCGAGTTTACAAACAAGCTTTTAGATTATGGTGTCGCGGTAGCCCCTGGTGAGGGGTTTGGTAATTACCAAGGGTTCGTTAGGATATCGGCATGTCAGCCAGAGGAAACACTTAACCAAGGAATGGACATAATAGAAGAGGCAGTGAAGGGGCAAAAATGAAGAAGAAAATAGCGATAATTGGCTCGGAAGGTCAGATGGGCAAGTGGTTCACCAAGTACTTCTTGGACAGGGGGTTTGAAGTGATAGGATATGATGCCGAAAAGGAAATCCACAGTAAGGCTGTCACAAAGGCCCAGTCCCTCGTCGGAGCAATCCTCTCGGCAGATTACGTCATTTTGTGCATCCCCGTAAAGCGGACCCCGGAGACGATAAGGCTTATTGCAAAGGAGATGAAGCGTGACTCGTATCTTATTGACATTTCGTCGCTCAAGTTAAAGACTGCAGCTGCACTATCCAAGATTCCGGACAAGGTAAGCCCCGTTTGCATCCACCCCATGTTTGGACCTGGGACGAAGAAGCTAAAGGGGCAGAATGTGATCTCCATACCCATAAGGGACGCAAAAAAAGAGCTGGCCGTGGCCAAGTCTCTTTTTCCCGACGCTAGCTTTGTCCAGATAGATGCGACAGAACATGACAAGAAAATTGCCATCATCCTTGGAATGACCCACCTTGTCAACCTCGCCCTTGCAAACATCCTTGCCAAAGAGGAAAACTTTACCCTCGTCGAGAAAATGGCCGGTACGACCTTCAAGGCCCAGAAGCTGCTTACCGCCGGAATCATGACAGAATCGCCGGAGCTGATTGAGACCATAATCTCCAACCCCGAGATAAGGAAATATGCTGAGGAATTTTGGAAGGATATCGGCAGGATGCTCATTCTGGTTCAGGAGAACAGGACGGAGGAAATTCTCAAATATGTTGGAAGCGCAAAAGAAAGGCTTGCAAAGAACGTAGACATGGAAGACGCCTACAAAAAGATGGTGTCGATGGTAAATTCCGTTGAAAAATAATTGAACATCACCAATATTGTCACCTGCTTTTTGACTCACGGGGGAAGGTACCTTATTTTGAAACGGAGCGACCGGGTCAAGTCGATGAAGAGCATGTGGGCCGGCATATCCGGAATCATAGAGGGGGATGAAGACCCCCTTTACAGGGCAAAGCAGGAGATATTCGAGGAGGCCGGTGTGACCGCGGACAGGATCATGCTACTCAAGAAGGCCGATGAAATCAGGGTAGAGTCACAATATTCCAACCACGAGTGGTTGATTCATCCCTTCCTTTTTTCGTTGGACATGCCAGCAATAACCCTGAACTGGGAGAACCAGGATTATGCGTGGATAACTCCTGCGGACCTTGCCCGTTATCAAACAGTCCCAAGTCTTGACAGGGTGCTAGCTAGCCTGCTGTAATTTTTCTTCCTGTTTGGCATCTTCGTTTACGGCATAACGCTGCTGTGGCAGCATTATGTAGACGCATGCTCCCCCGCACATGGTGCATGGCACTGTGTTTCCCTTTAGCTGTCCCGTTCTTGCATGGATCCTTGCAGCCTCCTCCGGATCTATTGAAAGTGCTATCTGCTTCTCCCAGTTGAGCGTCCTACGCGCCTCTGTCATTTCCATGTCCCATTTGATTGCCTTGTCACGCAACTTGACAAGGTCCGCAGCATGGGCGGCTATACGGTAGGCGATGAGTCCGGCCTTTACCTCCTCGGCATTTGGAAGCCCAAGGTGTTCTGCCGGGGTAAGATAGCAGAGTAGGTCCACCCCCTCGCTTGCGGAAACTGCCGCCCCAATAGCACTTGCAATGTGATCATGGCCCGAGGCGACGTCGGTCACGAGTGGGCCAAGCACATAATATGGAACCTCGCCTATCAAAGACTTTGCGAGCCTGACGTTTGCGGCGACCTCGTTAAGTGGGACATGGCCTGGCCCTTCGACCATCACTTGCACGTCCTTTTCGTGTGCCCTTTTGGTAAGCCGCGATATGTTTATCATTTCTTGCACTTGGAGCTCATCGTGTGAATCTAGGATAGAACCTGGCCTGAGGGCGTCCCCCAGGCTGAACGTAACGTCATATTTCCGTGCAATCTCGCTAAGGTAGTCAAAGTGCTCGTAGTAGGGGTTCTCCTTGTCATATTTGAGCATCCACGCGGCCGTAATCGTCCCGCCCTTGCTCACTATTCCGCCGTGTCTCTTGACTGCAAGTATTCGTTTTGCAATATCCTTTGTTATTCCCGAATGAATGGTGGTATAATCTACGCCGTCCTTTACGTTGTTTTCAAATGCCTTGAGAAAGTCATCCTCCGTGATATCAAGCGGGTTCTTATGTTTCTCGACGCCGTAATTGTAGGCCTCGTAGACTGGAACCGTTCCAAACGTGATGGGTGCCGCATCAAGCAGGGCTTTCCTAAAGAGCCCCACGTTCCCGCCGTCGCTCAGGTCCATTATGGTGTCGGAATGGTATTTTACGGCAACCTTTGCCTTTTTAATTTCCTCCTCCATATTCTGGTGTAGTGTTGAATTGCCAATATTCACGTTGACCTTGGTTTTCATCCCCTTTCCAATGCCCACAACGTGGATTTTTTGGCGTCTCTCGTTGTTATGCGGTATGATTATGGACCCATTTGCAACCTTCGGGAGTAGCCATTCGATGGTAACATCCTCGTCTCTTGCCACTGTCTTCATCTCCTCTGTGGCCATGCCCCTTCTGGCCGAGCTCATTTGGGTACCCAACTTACCTTTTTTACTAATTAATTGAATTTAAAGGTGAGCATTATTGGATTGCATGGTGTCCCGACATCCGTTGGATTGAGGCAAAACCTGCCCCTCACGCCCGGCAGGATTCGGTAGGTACCGTCCTATAATTTTGTAATTGTTGCAGTCACGGTGTTTGAGGTCGCGTTAATCACACTTATGGTTCCCGTGCCTTGGTTGGCAACGTAAATGTCTTTGTTTGCCGGGTCATATGCAACCGAGTCGGGGAATTTTCCAACGGGTATAATTCCAACCACCGTGTTTGATTTGCTGTCAATTACGCTTACCGTGTCGGAACCGGTGTTTGCAACATAGAGGTATTTGTTCGAGGAATCAAATGTGATGGAATCTGGGTTGGAGGCTGGCCCTGTCGGAATGGTTGCAATGACTGCACCAGACCCATTAATCACGTCCACAGTGTTTGAAGCCGCATTGGTCTCATACAGCCTTCCGCGGTTTGCAGGCATCTCGGTTTGGTTCGAATATCCAAAAACCAGCGAGCTGGGAAGCCTTCCCACTTGGAAGGTGGACTGGACCTTTTCGGAGGAGCCGTTTATTACTTTCACGTTGTCCGATGCCGCGTCTGCGACATAAATCTTGGAACCTGACGGGTCGTATGCCATGGCATCTGGAGCCATGCCAACACGGACCGTCCCGTGAAGTGCCCCGTTGGTTTCTCCCAGAATCCTTATCGTGTCACCTCCATCTGCCACGTATAGGTTCCTCTCAGAGGGATCGATTGCCACTGCTTCAGGCAAAAACCCAGCTGGCATGGTAGCGGAAACGGCGTTTGTTGTTTTATTAATTTCACTTATGGTTCCAGAACCGCTATTTGCCACAAAGACGTTACCGTCTGATTGGTCTACCGCGATGGCAGAAGGCATTACGCCTACATGGATTGATTTTATTACCTTGTTGGCCTCCCCGTTTATGACCTTGACGCTGCCTGTGCTGCCGTCGGTAACATAGATGCGTTTGTTAGCAGGATCATAGGCGACGGCAGTTATGCCCTCAAAGGAATTGGCAGGAGAGGCGCTGGCCGCTGGAAGTGACTGCAGCGGGACAAGCACTAGGAGAAGGACTGCTGTTAGTGATGCGGAGGTCTTGAGGATTCCATTCAATGCCGCAATATGGCGCCTGTTGGTTAAACGATTAACCTATGAATTTTACAGATTAAAAATAGATACGGAAATCAGGAATCCGGTTTCCACATGGGGGAGCATGTCGAAAATACACCTCTTATACAGGGCCGCCTTGACAAGAGTCATTGAATGTATTAACCATAGCAGGCTCCGACCCCTCTGGTGGTGCAGGGATTCAGGGTGACCTTAAGACATTTGCCTCATTCGGGGTTTATGGCCTGACGGCTATTACGGCCCTCACAAGCCAGAGTTCCTCAAAGTTTGTCAGGACGGATGCAGTAGCTGCCGGAATGATAAGGAGTCAGATAAGGGCTGTAATCTCGGATTTTAAAATCGAGGCAATCAAGATAGGCATGCTATACGCCCGGGGAGCGATAAAAACGGTTCATCGTGAGCTGAAAGGCTCCAAGATTCCAATAGTGCTCGATCCAGTTTTCAGGTCCAGTACTGGTGGCATATTGCTTAGGGATGACGCATTCGAACTCTTCACCAAACTAATTGTGCCCATTGCATTTGTGATTACGCCAAACATCCCCGAGGCTGAAAGGATTTCCAAGGTAAGGATACGCAGTATTGGCGACGCGAAAAAAGCCGCCCTAAAGATCCAGTCAATGGGGGCAAGAAATGTGGTGATAAAGGGAGGGCATATGGATGGACCCACCGTTACCGATCTCCTGCTAGAAGGCGGGCAGTTTTCCGCCTTTTCGCAGAAGAGGCTCGAGAGGGAGAGCCACGGTGGAGGATGCCTTTTCTCCGCAGCCCTGTGTGCAGGCCTGGCCAAGGGAACCAGCCTGGTTGAAGCCGCGAGGCTGGCCCAAAGGGCCTCCGCAGGGTCCATCAGGAGAGCCGGAAAATTCGGCCGGGGGTTTGCAATAGCAGTACAGGGGAATCCCGATCCGGTAGAAAAATCGCTCCTGTCGGCCATCCGCCGCTTTTGCGCAATTGAGGGCGTTTACAAGCACATACCAGAGGTTCAGACCAATTTTGTCTATTCCAGACCATTTCCAAGCAAGCCCTCCGACGTGCTTGGCCTTGAAGGCCGCATAGTTCGTGCCGGGACGTCGGTCCAGCCTGTTGGCGAGGTGAAATACGGGGGTTCCCGGCACGTTGCAAACGCGGTCCTTGCCGTTGCGAAGAGGTTTCCCTCCATCAGGTCTGCCATAAACATCAGGTTTGATGAGGAAACGATTAGCAGAGCAGCGGCGAAAAAATTTCGGATATCAACCTACGAAAGGAGGATGGAGCCAAGAGCAAGTGCGGGAACGGAGGGAAGGACCGTCACATGGGGTGTTGGCACTGCAGTTTCCAAGATGAAGAATCCTCCCGACGTGATATATCACAGGGGAGCACAAGGAAAGGAGCCCATGATCCTGCTTTTTGGCAGGAATCCGTCCGATGTGATTTCAAAGCTCGTCAGGATAACATAGTGGCGGTACATCCTTCAGAATAAATACTACGTTCATCGACTACATCATATGAAGGCCGTGATTCTTGCTGGAGGTCTCGGAACGAGGCTTCAGCCATACACTACATTTCTCCCAAAAGCCATGCTGCCACTGGGGGACAAGCCACTTTTAGAGCACCTGATTGAATGGATAAAGAGCAACGGCGTAGATTCCTTTGTGTTGTGTGTAAGCTATCTTAGGAAGACGATCCAGGACTATTTCGAGGATGGAAGCAGGTTTGGCGTGAAAATAGAATATGCTGTGGCAGACAGGCCACTTGCCACCGCTGGCCAGCTGAAGACTGCGGAGGAGTTCCTTAATGAGGCGTTTGTTTGTGTTTATGGCGATTCTATTTTCGAATTCAGTCTGAAAAACATGATAGAATATCACAAGAGAAAAAAAGCCTTCGTGACAATGGGCCTGTACGAATACAAGACAAAGCTTCCTTACGGCTTCATAGAGATGGACAGGACCAACAGGATAAAAACGTGGCAGGAAAAGCCTGAGATAAAGGGCAACATCAACATCGGGTGCTACGTAATGGAGCCTGGTGTTCTGAACCTCATTCCTGAGGGAAAGCCATATGGGATGGATCTGGTGATCCGAAGCGCACTGGCCAAGAAGAACAGGATAAGCGGATATCCAATAAAGAAGGGCTTTCTTGACATAGGCGACAAGACATCTTACCGCCGTGCATACCAGCATTATCTTGAAAAACTGGGCCAGATCTAGACAAGCGCCATGACTGAGATAAAGATACGCCGGCTCCAAAAGAAAGACCTAGACAACGGCTTCCTCCATGCGCTCGATTCCTTGAGGGTGGCAAGCGACATCCCTAAAAAAAAGGCCCGGGCGGTACTTGAAAAAATTTTGTCCAACCCAAACGAGGCCATCTACGTGGCCGTGATGGGATCAAAGGTGGTGGGGGCAGCGAGCATCATCATCGAACAGAAATTCATCCATAACGGCGGGAGGGCCGGTCACATCGAAGACGTAGCCGTAGCGAAGGAGTTTCAGGGAAAAGGCATTGGTCAGATGGTTGTCAAGGCCCTGGTAAAGCATGCCCAGAAAAAGGGATGCTACAAGACCATTCTTGATTGTTCGGAGGACCTCATTCCCTTCTATGAGAAACTCGGATTCAAGAAATTTTCAGTGGCCATGAGGCTTGATCACCTGTCAAAGACATAATCCCTTTTTGGCTTTGGCTTGAGTCGGAACAGGAGCCCGCCCACTATCATAACCGGAATCGAGACTCCCATAAATATTGGAGGGACAAGCTGAATCTCCTGTGTGACAAAAGCAGGCGATATGCCGGGAACCATTGTCATTGCATAATACATCCCAGCCAACGTTGCAATCCCGCCTGCGATTATCAGGGAACCGCAGAGCCTTGAACCGTACCTGCGGGCAAGAAGGAACGACGAGCCCGCAAGTATCAATGCCGGGCCTCCGCTAATCGAAAGGAATTCGCGCATCATTGATGACGGGTCGATGTCATAGGAGGGGTTCTTCAAGAAATGATCCATTCCAATCACCTGAGCCGTAAACAAAACAAACATGGCAAAGCTTGCCGCTGCTACCCACTGTTCAACAGCCACGCATGTCTTTGATTTGCGTCAATAAATAAACTATGTCGTCTTTATACTATTCCGACCAAGCCTGCAAGTTCTTTCCTGCATGCGGATCCCAGCTCTTCCGCTGCCTTTTCTGGAGTGACCTTGTTTAGGAAAACCCCATACCCCCTTTCAAGTCCCGACCATGAGTCTGACTGCGGGTAAACTTCGATGTGCCAGTGAATCTGCCTGTTGTTCTTCTTTTCAGGTGAAAGGTGGAAGACCATGTTGTAGGATCCACTTTTTATTGTGTTTGAGAGGCCGCCCAGTGTCGCACGAAGGATTAATGACAGGTCGTTTATCTCCTTTTGAGTGATTTTTGAGAAGCTCGTGGTATGTTTCTTCGGGTAAATCCAGAATTCATATGGATGGGATGGTGCCCATGGGCAAAAGGCTATGAATCCTTCAGTTTGAAGTATCTGCCTTGGGCCGCCTGTCTCCGTGGTCACGGTCTGGCACATCGGGCATATCCCTTTCTCGTTTAGGATCTTGTGTGCAGCATCGGCTTCCTGCTCTATGACCGGGGGTATGGTAGAAAATGTAACGACGTTAAGATGAGGGTGCATTATCGGGCTTCCTGCCTCTTTCCCATAGTTGACATAGATGGACACGTAGGTCACCCCCCTCTGCGTATAGAGCCATCGAAGCCTGTCTTGTATCACCACCAAGACGTTTGACCACTGTTCTACCGGGATTGTGGCAAGAGTATCCTTGTGCTTTTCGGAGGCGACCACCACATAATGATAGCCGTATGCCGGTTCGCTGTAAAGCGGCCTGTCACTGTAGGAATTCTCAGATGTGGTCGCCACAACAGGGTTCTTGCTCTCAAAAACCCTTACTGACCAGTCTTCCACGTAGTAATCCTCTGTATCTTGAAGCCTTTGCAGCATGCCGTCCTTTGCCACAAGCGAAAGCGATGATGGGTTTGTCATGGACTCGTTGCCAGGACAGTAAGGGCATTTTTTTGATTCTGCTGCATGCTTGTCGTTCTGTGAAACAATTACGAATCTGTCAACGACGTAATCTTTGCGCAAATCCCCCATACTGCTAAGGTTCGTGCGTGTTAATTTAACTTTTTAGAGGGAAAAATCCCAAAGTGGTCAAGGATTTGCACGATCCGCCAAAGAAATTGACCTGCTGTCGGAACAATGCAGCTGCGGCAACAAACTGGCCTCCGAAAAAGGTGTGCGAGCTTGCTAATCAAAACTACCCTTAAATTGGAATGCAGCTTTCCAAAATAACATGTCGACCGAATCTTTGAGAAGGGATCATGCCTTGATTGAGAAGGTCCTCAAGGCCATGTGGGCCACAATCCCCCTCCTACAGAGCGGCAAGACGATTCCGGAACCCGTGATTTCCCAAGTCATAGATTTTACAAAAAACTTTACAGATGTTTGCCACCATGGGAAGGAAGAAAACTCCCTATTTCCCGAACTTGAGAAAAAGGGCATGCCAAAGGAAAGCGGACCCATTGCCGTCATGCTGATGGAACACACCATGACACGGAAACTTGCGGCAAGGATGGAGGATTCTTCCAAGGAGTACCTGAGGAGTGGCGATGCAAAACAGCTAATTACCGACATGCAGGAGTACATCAATCACGTGGTCCAGCACATATGGAAGGAAAACAACCGCCTGTTTGAGATGGCGGAAATGGCCCTCAGAAACGATGTTGAGAGGATGAACGGTGAACTTGCCAGTGCAGAGGCGGAAAAGCTAAAGGAAATCGGAAAGACAAGAGAAATGTACGAGAAGATTGCTGACGACCTGGCTAGGCAGTTCCCGATGCAAGACGCGTAGGACTTTCTACACCTGTGTCAGTAGCAGACTTTATACCTACATGTACCCTGAAAAAGGTGAGGAATTTGCAGACGCTCGTCGTAATTCAGAATCACATGGTGGCACGATCCCCTTGGTAGTGAAAGGAGGAGACATGGTAAAGGTGGAATATACCGGCAAGCTAGACGACGGGTCCATATTTGACAGCTCAAACAATCACGGAAAGCCCCTCGAGTTCCAAGTTGGGTCGGGCCAAGTAATAAAGGGGTTTGATGATGCGCTCATGGGGATGAGCGAAGGCGAGGAGAAAGAATTCAGGATACTTCCAAACGATGCGTACGGTCAGCATGATCCTACGTTGGTCCAGAAGGTATCAAGGGAAGTTTTTCCAAAGGATGCAGAACTTACCCCGGGGCTTCTCTTCGAGGCAGGACTTCCCACCGGAGAAAGGGTGCCTGCCATGATCTCCGAAGTCGGCCAGGACACAGTAACGGTAGACCTCAACCATCCGCTTGCGGGAAAGACCTTGAATTTCAGGATAAAGTTGAAAGAAATATCCTCGTCTGGATGACGGCAAGTCTCAAAACATTACCTGTTGCGCGTTTGAAATACCGGATGATCGTCCAGAAAATCAACATTTATGTAAGATATGAAAAACTCGGAAAATGAGGCTGATTCGAGATTCCTGATAATTCGGATGTCCATTTTATCTACGTTCTACTGGACGGCATAGGAGACCTCCCACATCCCGACCTGAAGGGAATGACCCCCCTAAGCTATGCAAAGACGCCCAACCTGGACCGCCTTGCAAGAAATGGTACTATCGGCGAGGTCATATCCGTTGGAAAAGGCATTGCCCCCCAGTCGGACATTGCGGTCTTTAACATGTTAGGATACAGGTTTGTAAACTCCGAATACGTCGGGAGAGGAGTCATAGAGTCGATAGGAATTGGCATCGATTTCAAAAATGGCGACCTTGCCCTGAGAGGAAACTTTTCCACGGTCAACGACGACCGGGTCATAACTGACAGGAGGGCGGGGAGGAAGATAGAGAGGGAGGACGCAGTCGCAATTTCCCAAGAAATCGAGAACAAAGTGAGGTTTTCAAACCCAAAGGCTTCGGTTGCCGTATCTCCGACAATAGGACACCGAGTCATAGTCAGAATAAGGTGTGATGGGGAATTCCTATCACCAGACGTTAGCAATACAGACCCCGCCTACGCCAGAATCGATGGGATGGGCGTTGCCAAAGCTGTTGGCGATTTTCTCAAGATTGAAAGGTCTCTACCGCTCAACGAATCCCCCGCCGCCAAACTTTCTGCTTTGCTGGTAAACGAATTCACGGACCAGTCGCTAACAATCATGAAGAACAGCGAGGTAAACAAGAGAAGGGCCGGCGAGGGGAAGAAACTTTTGAATTCAATACTATTGCGGGATGCCGGAAACAGGTTCCCGGATGTTGTCCCCATAAACCAGCTCCACGGTATGAAGTTTTCATGCATCGTGGACATGCCAGTAGAGATAGGAATAGCAAATGTCCTCAAGATGCAGACCTTCAACGCGGGAGGCCTTACAGACTACGAAGAAAAGGCAAAGGTGGCCGCAAAAGCCATGGAGAACCAGAATGCGATTTACGTACACATCAAGGGCCCCGACGAGTTTGGACATGATGGCGATGCGGTCGGAAAGATGCGAAACATAGAAGAGATAGACAAGAGGTTTTTCGGAACCCTTCTAGAAAAGATAGATACCTCCAAGGTAGCAGTGGTAATCTCAGGGGATCATTCCACACCTTGCATAAACAAGGGCCATAGCGATGACCCCGTACCCGTATTAATATCGGGAGACTCGATAAAAAAGGACGGGACCACAAGGTTTACCGAGGAGCAGGCCAAGAAGGGCAGGGTTGGCATGCTTGCGGGAGCCGACGTAATCAAGACCGCAATTGGCCTCATCAGATGACGAAGGTGCTTATCCCGCCGCTTGACAAAATCCCGGCTACCCGTTTCTTAAACAGGTCAATGTCTATTCCGTGATACTTGCCAGTGGAACTTGCGAGTTTTTCCATGGCACGGCCCATTATTGAGAGGCATATTTGATTTTCGTCCTTTTGATAGTGGACAAACGCTGCTGCAACAAGTATTATCCCTTGTACTAGATCCTTTTCGCCCTCATAGGTCTGCTTCCACACACTTTCTAGTACCTCATGGCACTCCCAGAACCTTTCATTGTTGAAGTAGAATACGGCATCATTGAGTGCCTTTTCCTTGCCAATCTTTTCTTCTACTAGGTGCCGCGCATGATCCAGATTGCCTATAGGTAGGAGTTTTTCAACAAGAGAGTCAAGGCAGTTCATAGGGGTCGAAACGTCAAATTCCAGATATTTTTTTGACACACGCATATCCCTTATCAGGGCTTCAATCCCCAGGATAAGGTCGTCTGCCCGTTTTAGCAGCACCGGAGCATCCCGTGGTAGGTACCCCGGATTTTTGAGATGAACCATGAAACGATCCACGTTCTACCGATACCGTAATTTCTTAAAATGTTAGCTGTATTACCGTTAAGATTTATATGAACAATTAAGAGGATTCCCCTACATGTCTATGATCGAGGTCACACGCGACGTGAAAAATCCCCTACTCGCAAGGAGGGAGATTACGTGTACCTTCAAAGGGCTAGCAGGCAAGGTAAAGAGGATGGAGGCTGCCGAGATGGTTTCGAAGCAGTTTAACCTAGAGGGAAAGACAGTAATTCCAATTAATCTGAAAAATGATACTGGCAGGCCGCTTCTTTCAGCGACATTTTATGTCTACGATGACGAGAAACTTGCAAGGGAGCACCTAAAGGCGGCCGTTTTCAAAAGACTGGAAAAGGCCAAACCTGCCCCGGCCGAAGGCGAGGTTGCACCCGCAGAAGAGAAGAAGGAAGAGACGAAGTAATGGCAGGCAAGAAAGGGTCCAGCCCGTCCGTTTACAAGTACTATAACGTGAAGGGTGAAAAGGCAGAAAAGGCAAAAAAAGAATGCTCACGATGCGGCAAGGGCGTATTTATGTCAGAGCACAAGGACAGACGAACCTGCGGCAAGTGCGGATACACGGAATTTACAAAATAGTCAGTACAACTTCTTTTTTCGAAGTTTGGATGCCCTATACTCTATTTGGACGAGTTTGTGGGCTAATGATGGGTCGATCTTGGTTCTGGCAAGCACATCCGCTGGAATCTTGACCACGTTACTGTCAAGTGCTATGTTTATCGCAGGCAGTTTTTTTTGAATCCAGTTTTTCAGGACCTTGTCCTCCAGTTTGTAATCCCTGAATCCTTCGGGGAATTTCTTGGTAATATGCAGAAGTAGCGTTTTGTCGTCAAATACCGCCCTTGGCTCAAATAGCCTCGTCGTGTCGGCATACATGCTTTCAAAAAGGTTTCCCGACACCTCGTCTGAGACAATTTCCATCTTGGACATTCGTTTCATGAGCTCAAGGTAGTGCAGGAATTCATGTGCGAGGATGGCATGTATCGTCCCCTTCAACCCATAGGCAACAAGGGGCGCCGTAATCTGGATTATTATCTCGACCTTTTGGTTCGAAACTACTGGTATCGTCCTTGCAAAAAATATGCCATAGTCAAACGACCCTGTTGGTTGGGAGATTACAACCGACGGCTCGACGTAGGCAAGAGGAAAGTTTATCCCCGATGCCTTTTCAATCCTTGAAATCCCGTCAAGTACGATTGCAAACCTCTCTGTTATCAGGGAATGAACCTTTTCGGTCAAAATTCCGTTTTTGAAAGCCTCGTGAACCTTTTGCAGCGGATCCAATCAAAAAAGCTTGAATCCGACCTTAATAAAACCTTGATATCACATACGCAGGGGTTGCCTAACGGAGGGTTTCTCAAACTCGGGTAACCTTCAAGGCGGCACGTCAGCTTCGCTTCTTGTGCGATTCCAGTAGTTTCTCAAGAAAGATGCTGTTGTCCATCTCAGGGTTTGCCCTCTTTGCGCTACGCACGGCTCTCAGGAACTTGGTGAAAGTCTGCTGTTTTACCGTGATTGTCTTGTATTCTTTGCGTGGCATTGCTATACTGCATTTGACCTTTTTGATAAGTTCTTCGTGGAAATTTTATAGAAATTTTTTGTAGAATTTTCACTCAGATGGAAACTACAGGGGAAAGCGGGGCAAAAGGGGTCTAGCCTCTCAAAGTCTCGATTTTAAGGGCCATCTTCTCGACGGCCGACTCGAGGACCGGCAGTTCCTCCGACAGGTTTGAACCTGGCTCTCCCCTCACCATGGCGCATCTCAATCTCATGACAGATTTGGCCATTTCAAAAAGAACTGGTATCAAATCCTCTGGAGTCCGGCCTGCCGCCCCATCAGATGCATGCCTGAAAGGCAAACCCTCCGTTTTCGATCCCATGAGTTCGTATTCGCCTGCTGTGCGCATTTCATGCATATGGGACCTGCGAGGTATAAAAAATTATGTACCGTACCAGTTCTGTGATAATTCCACGTCATATTTGCCAAGTTTTGGCAATTAATTCTCTTCCGCCAGATGGTGCAGGAATTCCCTCACTGATTCATAATAGGCAAACTCGCCCAGAACCGTTTTAATGGACTTGACCACGACTTCGCCAACATTTTTGTTGAAATTTCGGTCAAGTATTCGTTTCAGATATTGGGGATTATCAAGGCAGTCAAAGACGCTTGCGTCATAGTCTTCCCTCAATTTTGAGGTGACCTTATCAAATATTGAATGCCCCATGTTGAGGAGGGAGCTTTCGATCGCCAGGCCCACAAGTATGCGCTTTGGTTTCCGGTCCAGGCTATCAAATTCAGATCCCGTTTCTTCAACCGTTATGCTCTTCCTGTGCTGCTTTCCCGACATTATCTCGATGTATTGGAAGTTGCATTTTGGGTTAGCACAGTGGTAATTTCCTGAACCGATATCAAACTCTATGAGAGGCTTGTTGCAGTCGGGACAATTTACAATCATTAAACTACGAGGTACCGTACCCTATATCAAATATTTAATTGTGTATGATTAAAAACATGCATATTCCTAGGAAAAAAGCCTCTTTATGTTGCCTACCTCGATCTTTATCCATTCCCCAAAGGCCTTCCAAGACTTGTCATCCGTTTCATCCCACCTGAAGAAGGTAAACATAACACCTGTAGTGGCATCATCAAACCGGATTACTCTTAGATACGCAGGCCTCATATTTTGTTCCGTTGGGCCTGCATAGATGTCGATGAGTCCTGCCAAAGGCATGGCGTCGATCCTAACGAAGACATCCCCCAGTGGTGTGATCGCCTTGTATTTTTCGCCCACTACAAATAGTTTCTTGACAAATTGTGTGCTCCAATCTGGGAGATTTTTAATGTCTGAGAGGAAATTGAAGACGTCTTCCTTGGAGGCCTGAACGACGCATGTTTCAGTTATTGATTCCATCATTTCGATTTCTCATCGGTTTGATTTAAAATCGTTTTTGAAGCATTCGCAGATTTAGATATCAAGAACAGCACATTACTGAAGGCATATCGGGTTGTTCAAGCAGAGCCTAATGGTATTGTACAGTTTCGCGTTGTCAAGCTTTGCATCTGACATGTCAGCATTTTTCAGGTCTGCTCCGGTCAAATCGGAATTGCTCAGGTCTGTCCCTGAAAGGTCAGCACCTTCCAGTTTGGCATCTGCGATTTTTGCCCAAGTCATCTTTGAGTCTACCAAGCTGGCTCCGGAAAGGGTAGATCCTGTAAGATCTGCAAAAGAGAGGTTCACGTCGGGAAGATCAGAGGAGGAAAGGTTTGCACCTGCAAGATTTGCATTGAAAAAGTTTGCCCCTGCAAGTTCCGAGTTCGAGAGATCAGTTCCCTGGAGGTTTGCCCCGAAGAAGTTGGTACCATAGAACCGGCCATTTGTCAGCTTAGCCCCTGCAATGTACGCCCTGCTCAAGTCGGCCCCCGAAAGATCCGAGTTACTGAGATTGGTATTATGGAGCTTTACGTCAACGAGGCTTTCAAAGGCGAGATTGGCTCCGGATAGATTTGCGTTATCTAGATTCGCGCCTGCAAGCTTTGCTTCGGATAACAACGCTCCGTTCAAGTTAGCATTTTGGAAATTGGTACCGTAAAATTTTGTTTCTTGGAGGTTTGCCCCAGACAGGGTTGCACCGTAGAGGTTGGCTCCGGAGAGGTCTGCACCGGAGAGATTCGCCTTTGATAGGTTCGCTCCCTTAAGGATGGCCCCTGAGAGATCTGCACCACCCAAGTTTGCCTTGGATAAATTCCTACCCGAAAGATCGCAGCCGCTCCAATTTATGCCAGGCGAGGGAGCGCTGGTACAGTTCATGTTTGTATTGGCGGGGATTGTTGAGACGTGAATTTGGGGCGTCGCCAAAGCGAGAGTGCCATTGTCCACCAGTTGTTGAAGCATAGTCAGGAATTGATTGTCGCCAATCTGACCATTGACCCAGTTTCTGGCGTCCGCCTTCACCACCCCGGGAATTGAGGAGCTTTGAGAAGTGGTTCCATATCCAGGTTGGCTTGTGCTGAACCAAAGAATCAGCAATACTAAAATTGAAAACATCATTATTTTTTTCATGCTTTTACCCATCTAGCCTCTGGATAGATAAATTTCTTATTAGTCACACTAACCCCGCCCATGGCCATGACCTCGTTGTTGTCCATGATCCTCATTACCGTGGCTCCACGAACCCCCTGAACCCCAGAAGCCCTGGGATTGCGGTGTTGACTGCTGCTGCTGTTGCTGCTGTTGTTGCTGTTGCTGCTGTTGTTGCTGTTGCTGCTGCTGTTGTTGCTGTTGCTGCTGCTGTTGTTGCTGTTGCTGCTGTTGTTGCTGCTGTTGTTGCTGCTTTTGTTGCTGTTGTTGTTGCTGTTGTTGTTGCTGTTGTTGTTGCTGTTGTTGTTGCTGTTGTTGTTGCTGTTGTTGCTGTTGTTGTTGCTGTTGTTGCTGTTGTTGCTGGTGGTTTTGTTGCTCCTGTTGAATCTGACTTTCTCTTTGAGACAAATCTTGTCGATCTTGTTCCTTCCAGTTCTCGAAAGACAGTTGCCACTGTTGTTCTGCTTTGTTATTCCTCCCATGTCCATGCCATGCCTGTTGCTGTGCCTGCTGGTTCTGCTGCTGTTGCTGTGCCTGCTGGTTCTGCTGCTGTTGCTGTGCCTGCTGGTTCTGCTGCTGTTGCTGTGCCTGCTGGTTCTGCTGCTGTTGCTGAATCCTTTCCTGTGATCCTGCTGATGACGAGTCGGACGATTGGCTTAGATAGGATTTTCCATTCCCATGACCCCACATTTGCCAATCCTGTCTCTGCAGCATTATATTCTGAACATTTCCACCGGAGGAAACTGGTTCATTGCCGCCTGGTGTATCAAAATGCCAACCGTGCTTGTGATTAAAGTGGTGCCATTTTTCACCTGCAGGTTGCTGGGTTGGGTTTTCTTGCGGATCGGAATCAGATTGGGTCCCCGTGGAAGACTGTCCAGGCGAGGAGCCATTCGGTGGTTGGGCAGGGGGATCAGTTGGCGGGGTGGAAGGGTTGACTCCAGGATTGGTGGCAGGAGGCGGGGTTACTGATTGAGTGCTGGATGAGTTTTGCTGGGAGGGCGCAGGCGAGGTCACTGGCTGGAGGGTAGAAGAGTTCTGTTGCAAGGGCGGCGGTTGTGTAGAGGTCATGTTTTGTGTGAGGGTGGAGTTTTGTGGTAAGAGTACGCTTGGGTTAACCAGTTGGCTTATCGAATTCGAGGTGCTAGGGCCGAAGGAACCATCTCCTGAATAAGATGCACTGATTGCATTATCTCCTACTGGTAACGAGGATGTTTCATAGGACGCCTGACCTCCTTGGACATTGCTTGTACCAATTATCGAGGCTCCATCATAGAAAGTTACCGTCCCCGATGGCATGCCTCCCGAATCGGTTGCGATGCTGGCCTCAAGAGAAACCTTTTGTCCCTCGTTGGACGGGTTTGGTGAAGAGGAAACAGTGATTGAGGTTGGTTGAGTTACATGTAGAGTAAGCCCCTGAGAGGTGCTTCCTACAAAGTTTCCATCACCCAGATAGGTTACTGATAAGGTATGATTTCCTGCCGACAGTGTCGTGTTAATAGATGCCATTGCATTGGAAAGGGTCACCGGAGAATCGAAATTTGAACCATCTATTGTGAACTGGACATTCCCGGTAGGAATTAGTTGAGTTTCAGACTCGGGTGAGACGTAAGCAGTTATCGCGATGGGTTGATTTTCCACAACCGGATCTTGTGGGGCAGATATTGTCACCGCGCTTCCTTGGGTGACCATCTGCATAAGTTGCCCAGAATATCCAGAGGCAAAATTGGCGTCTCCAGAATATGTCGCGGTAACGGTATGTGAACCTCCCGAGGGAGAAACTGACACAGAAGCCGAATTACCTGACAGGGTCTCCGTTCCAACATCCACCCCATCATCATAGAAGGTAACGTTTCCAGTAGGTACTCCGGAACCCGGATAGGCAGCATTTATCGTAGCAGTTATTTTTACTGTTTGTCCTGGAGGGGAGGGATTCTTAGAAGATGATAGCACCGTCGCCACGTTTGCTTGGTTGACAGTCTCTGTCACGATACCCGTGCTTGGAAACGAGCTGGAATCGCCCGAATAAATTGCGGTGATTACATGCATCCCTACTGGTATGGAGGATGTGCCCAATGTCGCCTTGCCTCCCGAGATGATTACTGGCTTCCCAAGATCCGAACCGTCTACCTGGAATTGCACTGTCCCTGTGGAAGACGGGTTTACTATGGCATTAAAGACAGCATATTGCCCGTAAACGGCCGGATTGGCAGCAGCCGTTATCGTGGTATTGGTCAGTGCCTTGACAACGAGGCTGGTCTGGGCGCTTGAGGGATCATGAACAAGATCCCCAGTGTAATTTGCAGTCATGGTTAAAGTTTTTGCGTCCGGTGGAGTGGTGTATTCCGTAGTACAAACAAGAGAACCATTGTCCTCATGAGTGCACACACTTGAAGTAAAGACGCCCCCTCCGTTTGAATCGCCAAAGTTCACAGATCCTCCGGGCCCGTACTTAGGACCACCCGCTGATGAGATAATGGCCTCTATGGTTAATGACGATTTCAGGGAAGATGAGGCCCGTACCGGTTCGAGGAGCAACGAGGTCGGACATTCTGCCATAGGCTGGTCGCCTTGGATCTTGCCCGAGTTTTCAAATTCGGAGCCACAGTTGTTTTGCACAGTCCCAGGATTTTTTATGGACCCAGTGTTGTCGATGGTTCCATAATTCGTGACCATGGCTTCGTTTGTAAGGTTCCCCGAATTGGTCAGGTTTGCCCCCTGTCCCACCTCAAGGGTAGTGCTACCCTTCAGGAGCAGGGTAGCCGTAGGTGTTATACCGGTATCCGATACCAGGCTTATCGTGCCCGCATTTTCAAGAGAGGTATAGTTTGAAATCTCCGATGGTATGGACATCATGCCGTTTCCAGTGACCGTGCCGGAGTTTGCAAAGGTTCCACCGTCCATTTCGATCATACCGTCATTTACGATGTTTGCTCCATTCTGGTTCAGGATGGTGCCACCGCCGTTTTCAACAAAGTTATCTATTCTCAATGTACCTTCGTTTGTCAAGACTCCCGTTCCCTCATTGGAGATACCCCCAGAAGACCCTGTAGAAATGAAGGATTTCTTATTGTATATCGTTCCGAAATTGGTTATGGTGCCACCCTGATCAGTTGCCGAGCCATTCCCCACCAGATCAAGCTGCCCGTTGTTGATTACGGTCCCCATGTTAATTATTGGCGCCGAATCGGTCAAAGTCGCATTATTAACCAGGACAATGTCAGAGCCTATAGTTACAGAATCGGTTTTATTGAAAACCAGATCTGTGGTAGTAATGCATTCTATGTGCCCCCCGCTAGAATTCCAGATTCCGCCCAAGTCCAAGCATGTGGTCCTCCCTCCTGAATCGCTTGATAGTATGAAATCGGTTGCGTAAGCATTTGATGTCGTGAAAAAGATCAAGGTTGCAGATAGGACGGTTAGAGCCACCAGCAGGTTCTTGTTCAGGGCCACATTGCCTCCTCAAGTACCGTACGTATAAAAAAGGTATGGCCTATTCTTGGCGTCGGTCGATCCTTATGTAAGACTTTTCCGTAGGGAGGTGGTACCTTCAATGTTGCATCGATTTTTTCGACTAATCATTTAAAAGAATTGCGCATAAATTCTCTATAATTATTGTCCTAATACATGGTCAGATTGGGATCGCAGACAGCATCAGATTCATTTGGATGTAATGATCTTGTTAAAATCGAACTGGGCGCACCTGCAATTTGTTTCAAGGAGGCTCGAAATGCTCGGTTCGACCTGATGCCCTGCCACGAACCTTTTTAGAGGCAAGCCACCGTCAGACTCCATTTTTACCGAGAGTGTGTTCTCAGAGGTCTGTTTGAACTTTATGCTGTAGATCGATTTTTTGTGGTGGTGCGAATCCTCATAGAGGACAACTGGCCTTTCCACGAGACTTGCCAGTTTTCCAAGTTGTGCCGGCTCTAGATCCCTTTCAGCCTCAATTTTCATTTCAACTACGGTACGAAATCTCACCGGATCGGAGGGGATTTTGTTAATAGGCCTAATTCCCAGTATTGATACCCCTCGAAGGTCTATTTTTTTGCCTAGGCGCAGTTGTCTTTTGTGGGGGTTTACGAGTTTTGCAAAAAAGGGTCTCCCGTTGCCAAGAACAAGACTTGACTCATCCTCGCTACCAATCCACGTGATCCTCGCCTGTTGTGCGCCGAATTTTTCTATGAAGAATTTGGCAACTTTCCCCTCCACGCTGTTAAATTCACGGATCCCATGGAAATCGCACACAAAACACCCCCTTCCCTCGCATTGGTCACAAGGCTTTTGTTTTTGGGGCAAGTCCCTCACTTGTTTTGTGTACCTGCCCTGCAAAAGCAGCGCTTTTGGTTTTATTTCACAAAAATCTTTTTTGAAGTCCATTGTAAACACGATATCAGGATTGTGATAATCTACTACGGATCTGGTTTTTCTCGAAAGAATTTTTCCAAGTTCCCTGGTAACGTCCCCTTTTATGCTGGTAATCCCGCGAAGTCTGAATTTGGAGCGTATCGAATCATCACGATCATGGATTGAAGGCTGCAAGATGGCCCCTATTAGGAACGTAGAAAATTGGTAGTCCTTGGATGCCTCTATCATTTTTTTTGCTTGCTGTTCTAGGGTGGACATGAGATTCTTGCAGACATAGCAGGTCCTTGGTGGGTGTTGTTTGAGTTTGGATCTGATTTTGTTTCCAAGCCTCCTGTGGGATTTCATGCCCAGATTCCCTGCAAACATCCTGCCGATGCAGTGGTCGCAGAGTGGGTGTTCCCTCAAAATCTTCCTTGTCTGTTCAACCACGGCCGAAAATGTTTTCGCGTCCATCCTCTATTCAATAGGAAGGCGGGTATTATTCCTAATCAGTTGGCCAAGTCTTCAGATCTAGGTTTCCGGTTTCAAGAAGACCCGCGGGATGGTAAATGCCGATATTCATGCCTGCACAAAATCCCTAGTAGGGAAAGAGCTTTTTTCTGGTTTCCCGATCCCTTACGCTGATTGCCTTTGTAGGGCACGTATGTGCGGCATCGAGAATTTTTTGAGATTTGGCTCCATCTTCGTTGATTACCTTCGATTTTGGGTTCACACGCACGTTTTTTTCCACGTGGAATACGGAGGGGGCTATCGTCTCGCAACTGCAGCATGCGATGCATCTTTCTGGGTCGACATGGACTGAGACCGGGCTTTCCTGTTCGGCGTCCATTGGATCGCTTTCAACCCGGACCTCTGCCCGCACCCTTTCGTAGTATTCCCAGAAGGTCTGCTCATACTGCTTCCAAAAATCCTGATAGGCTTCCTCGGCATACTTTGTGTATCTCGTCCAGTCCTCATATGGTGTCTTGTCGGAGTCTCTTGCACCCCACTGGCGCTTTTTGGACCCAAAGTCATTCCTTTTTTCCTCCGCCCCATTTTTGTGGCTGGTTGTCGGTCCACCTATAGTTTTCTTGTAATTAGCCCGAAGTGTCTGATATGCCTCAGATATTACTTTGAATCTCTTTCCGTCCTCATCTTTATTTTTATCTGGATGAAACTCGAGTGCAAGCTTCCTATAAGCAGCCTTGACATCTTTCATGTTAGATCCTTCTTCAAGACCCAGCACTTGATAACATTGATAGCTGTTCAACACATCTTATTCAGCTAACTGTTTTAAAACAGTTTTTACTGCAGGCTCGAGAGGTCTTCAGGCGCACGGATTGGTAGTGTGAATGCAAAGGTGGCTCCCGGTCCGTCAGAATTATTCCTACCCCAGATCCTGCCCCCGTGTGCCTCCACTATGCTTTTTGAGATGTAGAGGCCCACTCCAGTTCCGCTATGGTGTTTTGTGGCAAACTTTGTGAAGAGGCTGGACATAATGTCAGGATCAATGCCGACGCCCGTATCACGTATGGATATTTCCACCTCTTCCTTTCCTTTTCTCAAGGTGACGGCTATCTTCCCTTCACGGGTAAATTTCAAGGCATTGTGAATCAGGTTGGTCACTATTTGAGTGACCCTTTCCTTGTCCGCCTCAACAAAAACCTGTCCAGGGTTTGAGAAAGACATCACTACGATCGAATCTGGAGGCATGCTCTTCAGTTGGTACCCAAAGTCCTCCACTATCGAGGAGACTAGGTGGGTCAGGTCGAACTTTTCCTTCCTTATTACCAGTGTTTTACTCTGTATTCTTGTCATGTCGAGTAAGTTGTTTGAAAGCAACTTTAATCTTAATGCATTTCGTTGTATAGCATCTACATTGGTTTGTTTTTTTTCCGGTTCTGACTGCAAGAGTTCCGAGTAGGTAAGGATCGACTGGATGGGTGTCTTTATTTCATGGCTTGCAATGTTTATGAATTCCGCCTGCAGCCGTTCATGATCCTTGAGTTTCTCATTCAGTTCATCAGACTTCCACAGCAGTTCAAAAAAAAGCCTTATCGATTGAATAAGCGATATGCTGTTTGAAAAGAGGCCAAATCCCAAAGTCTTGGAAAACTCCTTTGCCATCTCCTCCCTGACTTCGGATATGAAAAATTTGGAATTGTCAACTAGGAACAGACCCATTTCCCCCTCGGTTCCATTCAGTATGTTAATGTGCGGGTAATTCGAGTGCAGATATTTTACAAGTTCGCCGTTTTCGTTGTTTATGGGGCATATGATTCTGATTTTTATCCTCTTTTTTGATGCCTCCATCAGCTGGTCAAATATACCAAGCTTATACAAGCTGACCATTGTCCTGCTTCTTGGCAGCACAAGTAGGACCTCATTCATCGCAGAATTGGCAAGCGTTGCAATCAACTCGGTTGACTGCTGCTGGTCGTTTATCACCTCAAAGAACTCAGGTTCCATACCCTGCTCTAATTCCTTGAGCTTGCGTTCTGCAAGGATGGACCTGTTCCACAATGTTTCGAAAATGTGCTTCTGAACCTGCACAAGTTGTTTGGCATTGCTGTAGATTGCATGGGAGACTGGCTTTATCTCCTGGAGCGTGGCTGTTGCAAGAAACTCGTCATCGGTCACGCCGAAAGCCCCCCTTATCCCGTCCAAGTGCCTGAACTCCTGAATTACTCCCATGAGGGACTTGCAGAATTGCAGGTTTGCCTTGGAGATTTCCGTTATGTACCGTATCCTTACCCCTTTTTTCTTTAGGTAGTTCAGGATTTCCAGGTAGTTCTTGAAGCCAAGCGTCTCAAGGGAGCTCCCTGAATCTGCATAGATGTCAATTTCGTTACGGGTGTTAAAGGCACATTGTTTCCACTTTTCAAGCACGTCATGCTGTCCAAAAAGGATCTCTGTCCGCTCGGACGAGCTCTTGGCCAGGACCATAAATTACTATAGAAAATTTAATTTTAAAGCAATGCGTAAGATTCTTCTGTGATAGAAATACTATATTCCACTACAGAATTTTGAAACAGTTTTTAGAATTTGAAATCTAGAAGATAAAGACATCATGCTTAAGCCATTCGTATGGCATATCAATATTGATGATAGACATTGACGAACTCATAAAGGGTCTGGACGGGTTCATTCTATCAATATCATCTGAAAGTGTGACAAAGTCCTCCACCAGTAGGAAGACTGGGATAGTAGGCATCGACGTTTCTTTGAGAATATCTCCCCTTGAACTAGACACTCCTCCCCTTCACCCCTCCTTGCCACCACAGAGCAGTACTGGATTCATCGAACCCCTCATAGATGTGATAGAGGACGAGAAGACATTGCGCGTGGTTGCGCTCATCCCCGGCATCAGGGAGGAAAATATAAGGTACAGGTTCAGGGAGAGGATCTTGGAGCTTGAGATTGTAAAGGATTGCACTTACAGGAAGGAAATAAAGTGCAGTTCCAAGCCAGAGCAAATATCAGTAAAGTCCACTTCCATCAACAATTCGGTTTTGGAAATTGTTTTTGCAAAAAATGTCGGCAATAAGGAGGGAATATCCTCTGAATTTTGACATAGAGGATTGTACTGTACACCATATAAAAGGGGGTGCTCCATCCATACCTATGGAGGCCGAGATGGCCAGGGCACGGGAGATAGCAGTAAAATTCTTCGAGCAGTACCAGTCCCCCGTTACGGCCAAGTCGATAATCCTGGAGGATAGCACATGTATTGTGAGGGTAGATGCGGGACTTGTACTGGTAAGGACATTCGACGTTACAGTTGACTCGGCCACTGGCAAAATCTTGAGGTATAATCCGGTAGGTTAGAAGGCAGCACGATAGTAGTGACTGCATTCCAACGCCCGACCCAGAATCAGCAGATACAATGTGCCACTTTTACAGGTTCTCAGGCTGTGGTCTGGAACGACCCCGAAATTGATTTGTAATTAATGGTAATTTCTGTTGTGGAACGACCCGGTTCCGCGGTGATTGTGATTCCTTTACGATGCGATTCAGAGCATGGATTATCCAAGACCCATCTTGCGCAGCATTCCCTGCATCTGGCGTCCCTTGGATGCCTTCATCATTGTTTTCGAGTTTTTGTATGCCTTCAATAGTTCCTTTACCTCATGTTCTGGCCAGCCTGACCCCCTTGCAATCCTCTTTACGCGGGAAGCATTTATCAGGTCGGGGTCCGCCTTTTCTTCCTTTGTCATGGACTGGATTACGTATCTCCACCTTTCCATTCGCTGCTCCTGCTGGTCTAGCTGATCCTCCTTTACCATCCCTGAAAACCCAGGCATGTTTTCCATAATGCTGCGTAGGCCCCCCGCCTTGGTGGCCTCCTCGATTTGAAAATAAAAGTCCTCCATGTTCATCTTCCCGTGCGAGATTCTCTTCAGCCGTTCCTCGTTTCCCTCTGTCTCAAGCCTCTTAGCCATGTCCAGGAGGGCTTGGATGTCACCCATCCCAAGGAGCCTCCCGACGAACCTTGTCGGGGAAAACTTTTCCAAGTCATCAATTCGCTCACCGGTTCCAATGTACATGATTCTCGCACCCGTTGCAGCTGCTGCCGCCAGCGCACCTCCCCCCTTTGCACTGGAATCAAGTTTTGTTATAATGATGCCCCCTACTGGGACCGTCTTGTGGAACGCTTCTGCTTGGCTGTAACACTGCTGCCCTATCGTGCCATCTATTACAAGGAGCGCCAGATCAGGGTTTGCCACGTTGCTTATCCTCGTCATCTCGTCAAGAAGGTCTTTTTCCTCCTTGTGCCTGCCAGCGGTATCTATCAGTATGATGTCAAAGTTCTTCCCCTCAAAATGTTTCAGGCCGTTTTTTACTATCTCTGGCGAGTCTTCGTTTCCCTCCTCGCCGTAAACCTCGACGTTTGCCTTGTCACACATCGTCTTGAGCTGGGTCAGTGCCCCAGGCCTGAAGGTATCAGCCCCGATCACGCATACCCTGTAGCCCTGTTTTGTAAGGTATTTTGCAAGCTTGGAGGTTATCGTAGTCTTTCCGCTTCCCTGAATCCCCAGCATCAGGACGCGGTTCATTTTCCCTGCCTTGAAAGCATACTCGTTTTCCGTCCCGAGCATCTTTGACAGCTCATCATATAGTATCTTGACTATGTGGTCTTTTCGCGAAAGTCCCGGGGGTGGCGTTTCCTTGAGCGACCTTTCTTCCAGATTTTTTGTAATTTGAAAAACAAGCTTAACGTTTACGTCGGACTGCAGGAGTGCCCTCTGGATGTCCTTTGAAAGCTCCTTGATCAGGGTTTCATCTATAGCAGAGGAGTTGACAATTTTTTTTAGTGCTGCCCTAAGTCCTGTCTTGAGGCCGTCTAGCATCGTTCTTCCAAGACTGCTTCGGTTATTTCAAACCTTCCTCTGTACCCGTCCCATGTCTTATTGGATTTCGTTACTCTGATGGCGCCCGAAAAGAGCGGGCAGTCAAGGACGAAGGTTTCCGCCTCACCACCCTCAAACGAGGGGTTAAGGCCGTGCTTTGATGAGATTGCGACAAGTTTTTCCACGTCTCCTAGCGTCATTTCCTTCCCAAGCCAAGAATCGTCCAGACCCCCCGCCGTTACGCTGGTCACAATAAATCGAAACCCCGAGTTTACAAGGTCCCTGAGATAGTTAGGCTCGTCTACACCCCACAGGGGCGAGACGACCTTCAATCCGAGCTCCGAGCATACCGAGCCGAAATGCTCCTTTTGAAAAACGCTTCGGATCCCACCATGTACCACCCCCTCTATCCCAAAACGGCGCTTGGCAGAATCCAGAGCCCCCCTTAGCTCTCCCAGTTCCTCCCGCGTCTCGTCTGAATTCACTCTGACTATGATTTGCGGGATTCCCATCAACCCTGCCTGAAGCCTTGTCAACTCGATGTTTGGGTGGTGGAGAAGCAGGCTCTCCTCAGATCTCGGGAAGACGGTTATCAGGCAGACGACCTCATGTCCTTCCTGGCGCGACCTGAATATTGCATATGTACTGTCCTTACCCCCTGAAAATAGCGACACGAGTTTCAAATTGCATTCTGGAAGGCACGGGGCTTTCAATTAATTTTTTCCAGGTCAGATACCCTTTTGAGGCATACGCCGCACAAGGTAAGGCTGTCCTTCACGGATACCTCCACGTTTGATGCCAGGCACACGTGGCATAGGCCTTTCATGTTTTGTATAACGGAACCGTCGTGTATAACCTATTCGAGGGAGAAAGCCTTGGACGCCTCATGTACTCATAATCCTCATCAGAAATCAGTTGGCTTTTCTCGTCATCATCAGCGTCCGAACCTAGCTCTTGATTCGGACTATAATAGTTCTATCCATTACCTTCCAGTATTCGACATCTTGGCCTTGGGCTATCTTGTCCTTTACCTCGTCTTCTATCTGCGATACGTCGAAGACCTCAAAGCTTTCAGAGTCCATCACCTGCACGATTGAGTCGGTCTTTGAAATCACTGAACCGACCCTTTTGTCGATAAGCGGAACCTGGACCTGGGCGCTGACCGGCGAGACATGGGGATATTTTTTCTTGTCAAATATTCCGACCGCTACAATCCTTGCCTTGGCTGCGCCATGCTTCCCTGGCTTGCTGGTGTCATATTCCACGATCTTGCACGGTTCCTGATTCGGGCTGTCAACCGGAAGCAAGATGTAGGATCCAATCTTTAGCGAACCGAGTTCGGAAGGCTTGCTCATCACACAAACAGAATTTGGTAGAGTATATAACTTTTTTATTTGATTTTTTCGATCACAGACAGATTCACGAGGTTGGTCAGTCTGATCCCTTTTCTCGCAACCTCTCTCCGCGTCTTCTCGCAATACTTGTTGTCGCTCTGGTGCGTGTTGTCACTTGAGACTTCGAATACCACGAGGTTATCATAATACGGGAAGGTGAACTTTGGAGCCTCAGTTGATGACATGTGCAGGGTCCCGCATTCCGCCCTTCTTACCCTGCTCCGTTTTGCAACGATGAGCGCAAGGTCAAACAGGTCTGATTCGGAATGGCCATAGTCTAGGTAATAGACCGAGATCAGGTTCAACCTCAGGTCTGTGAATCTCTCAAAGAACTCGTCGTATCTTGAAAAGACAAAGGTCGGCTGCTCCTGCTTGTATTTGCCGACTTGATCCAGCATGAGCTGCACGTTGTTGAACCTCGCAAGCAAGTACGTGTTAGAGTGAGACGGGAAATAGGCGTTCCCGTCCTCGGAGAAAGTGGCGGTTGCAAAATACATTCCATCGACATTGTCGGATTTTTGGAGCGTTTCCTTCAGCCTAAGCGAATTCTCGTTGTGTAGATATGGTGCACATACATATCCCCCCTCCGCAACCCCAGAACCAGACACGTGATCGGGATCCCCGTGCTAACTTATATGTAGTTTGGTCTTCTTCCGGGGCAGCTTATTTGTTTCAAAATTTGGAAAATTCGGATGTTTTTTTGCCAGCGATAATTATTTAATACGAACAATCTGGATGAAAGTCGGTCCCACGCTAGCTCAGCCTGGTAGAGCTTCCGGCTGTAGTGGTTGGCTCTCGGCTGACCGTCATCAGCCTATCAGGCTTACAGAAACCGGAGTGTCGCAAGTTCGAATCCTGCGCGTGGGACCATCATAATATTCAAAAAGAATGTCATTCCTATAGAATCCGTGTCAGAAGATTCAGGCTGGTCAGGCCTCGACGAGGTAGATCAGAAGATTATTGCAATTTTGAACAAGAATGCCAGGACTCCCTCAAAGGAGATTGCTTCGGAGCTTAGGAATATGGGAGTTGATGTTTCAGACAGGACCATCAGGAAAAGGATTGAGAGGCTCGAGAAGAGCGGGATCATAAAGGGATACAAGGCAGTGCTAAGCGGCGTCACCGTGTCGGATGGCTTCGAGGCTCTTTTCCTCAAGCTCAAGATAGCCCGCTCCCTCAGTACTCAGGTAGATGCAATAAGGGATTTTGCAGGTACATTTTCCAACTACCTTTTCGTGGCAACCCTTGACGGTGACTGGAACATGCTGATAGTGATGAGGCTTGACGGGGCTGAGAAGAACCCGACCTCAAAGATAGTTGAAAAGTTCTCCGACCAGATCTCGGACTACAGGATAAGCAACATCCAGATGAAGGACGTCAACAGGTTGAACATGTCCCTAGTGCTGCTTACCTGACCCTGTTGTTTTCTGTGATGTCAAGGGCGTTTTTCAGCTCGTTTATCGTGAAAGGTTTTTGGATAAAGGCTGCCGACCCAAAGCCGATTGTCTTGCGGACACGGGGTTCGCTTTTTTCGTCTGCAGTTATCAGTATGATAGAGAGATCCGGCTTTTTTTCCAGCAGTTTTTTTGCCACTGCGTCTCCCGTGATGCCGGGCATCTCCATGTCAAGCAGAATTATCGGGTTTTGTGATTCTTCGAGAAGATTGCTTACAATGGCTAGCGCACCTTTCCCGTTATCGGTAGTCTTGATATCCCTGTAGCCGAGCTGCTCCAGATAGCTCCGGAGCCTAAGCGTGATTGCTGGACTGTCGTCCACCACCACTATTGTGCGTCTTTCCTCCACCAGCTTTGGTATGAATTTTTTGGCTTCCTCCGAAGCCTTCATGGCAAGGTCTACCTGTCCGGCCTTGAGGAGGCATTTGGCTGCACACCGGTATGCATATTGGGATTCCGCGTTGTTTTTCTTGGCAATCCTCAGGTAGTATTTTCCAGCAGTCTCAAACTCTTCTTTGGCGTCCTTTCCCTGTTTTGCCTTGCAATCTGAGGCAAGGAGGAGGTACAGGCCGGCCTTCAGGTCGTCCTTTTTCAGTTCCTTTTGTGCGAGCGATACGAGGAGGTTGTAGGCCGAAACGTTTTGATCGTTTTTCATGTAGGTACATGCCAAGTCAAACTTCTCAAGATCGGTGTTCAACACCAAGGATTTACCGTACGAGATTATATTGTTTGAGTTTCCGGCACACGAAATAAACTTGACTTGGGCAGCCAAAAGAGCAAATCAAACACATATTATAAAGACAGCGTGGAAGATAGATTAGTGACTGAGGAAACCACAGGGACTGGGCTTGCGCAGCCTCCAGTAAATATTCTCTTTACACCCCTAGACATATCAAAGAAGGATGTCTGGAGCATAGACATCACCCGCATCCTTCAGATGCTTATTTCAATCCTAAACCAGACTGACAAGAAGGATCTCCGGGTGGCAGGAATAGCGGCCCTCTCCTCCGCAATGATCCACAGGATGAAGGTAGAGAGCATTTTTGCCCTCCAAAAAGCAGCAATGGAAAAAAAGCCCCTGAGCCAGAGAGAGGACGTAGACATCCAGATAATCAACATGCCCTACAGGCACGAGTCCACCTATCCGGTCACGCTTGACGAGTTGCTCTCCGTCCTTGAAAATCTGATTGGCACCATTGCAAACCCGCGCTCAAGCAGGAGGCAGTTGGAGTTTGAGCCGGTCCAGGTACCCAATTTTGACGATTATTTCATTTCGCTTGAGAAGATAATCGGCCAGTACGAGGAGCTCGTGATGAACAAGATAAGGCCCACCGGCTCGGGGTCCTTTAGGAACATAACCTCCGAGCTAGAGTTGATTGACCTCATACGGTGCTTCTTTGCAATCCTCTTCCTTGCAAGGGACCTCAAGGTGGACCTCGAGCAGACGGATAACGACATCATTGTTTCCATCGTAAAATAGGTTTACAAGCAGATCAACTGTCGGAAGGAATTCAATTTATGTACGATTCGGCCTCCCTTTCGTATAGATGGGAAAGGTTGAAGACGATGAGGCAATTGCCAGGCTAGAGGCCGCCCTCTATTCCGCGGGAAGGCCCCTATCGATAGAGGAATTGATAAAGGCCTCAGGCACCGAATCCCGTACCAAGACCTTGGCACTCATGACAGGGATAGTGAAGAAGACCAAGTCCGCCTTCAAAGCCATCGAAATTGCCGCCCTTCCCGACGGGTCGTACGTTTTCCAGCTCAAGCCCGAGTACAACACGGTGATAAGGAAATATGCTTCAAAGCCGCTGCTCCCTACGGCAACCCTCAAGACCCTTTCATACATTGCATACATGCAGCCAATCTCTTCAAAAAGGCTGGTCGAGGTGAGGGGGTCCGGGGTTTACATGCATCTGAAGCTCTTGGAGCAGCTTGCATATATCGAGCACCAGAACGTAGGCAGGTTGAAGATTTACAACACGACGGAAAAGTTCCAGAAGTACTTTGGGATACAGGGAGACAAGGACCTCCTCAAGCAGAAACTCTTTACAAAGGTCAGGTCCTCGAACCAGACAGCTGCTGTCCAGTCTGCCCCGCCACAACCGGAACAGACTGCAGACACCGTTGCAAACGCTACCCAGTAGCAGGAACTATAGATGGTATAAATTAGAGGTACTTTATCGGGTGCTTATGAAGAAGTCTGTGGAAAATCTTGCAACAAGCAAGATAACCGGTGGAAGGAGATACCCGCTGAGGACTAGAAGGAAGTATGAAATCGACAGGTACTCCGTTGAAGCAATCCCCGGTCCGCATGTAACCGTCACAAGGAAGGTCAGAGGCAAGAACAGCAAGACCGCGCTTAAGACAACAGACTTCGTAAACCTATCCATAAAGGATGGAAAAGTCAAGAAGGTCAAGATAACCAAGGTTCTGAAAAATCCCGCGAGCAGCGACTACGAAAGACGCGGCGTGATTTCAATGGGCGCAGTTTTGGAAACCGAGGACGGCCAGTGCAGGGTGGTTTCAAGGCCCGGCCAAGACGGCGCAGTGAATGCAGTTTTGATAAAGTGATTACAAAATGAAGGATTACGAACATGTCGTAATCTGGCTTGATTATTTCAACAAGACACTACCGAAAAAAATGGGCCGCAGGGTAGCCAGGGACAGGAGCGTTTTTGATCCCTCGCTAAAGGAGTTGTCAGATGCCGCAAAGGCTGCGGGGTTTGAACCGACAGAAACCAACGACCAAGTGAGGTTCCCCAGAAGGCCGTATGTCAGGTCGGGGTATATCATAGTTACAAAGGGCCAGCCCAAGGCAAAAATTATTTCCGCGATTGCCGAGAAACTTTTGTCCCGAAGGGTCAAGCAATCCAAGTAAAGCGTGAATCTAGCTCGCAGCTAAAGTAATTTTGACAGAACCCTATTGATAAGAGTATGAGGGTTCTTTCATTAATTGCAGGAGGTAGGCGAAGTATTGCATCTAGCTAGTAGCGGGAGGGTAGTGATTAGACTCTCAAAGCCCTTGCGCGATGGCCAGATCATCGTAGACAGCTCTGGAACCAAGGTCGCCAAGGTTTCGGAAATGATAGGTCCTGTAGATGCACCATATGCGTCCGCAGTTCCGCTTACCAACAATATCAAGAAACATGTAGGACATCACGTTTACATCGTCGAGGAGTCTCCTGCAACAAAACCAAAAAGATTCAGAGGAAAAAGAAGATGAACGTAACAGAACTACAAACACACTGTCCGGAATGCCGCTCTACTCTTATAGACGACATCCACAGTGGAGAAAAGATTTGTTCTGGCTGCGGACTGGTAGCAATGGAGCAGATGTCAGATTATGGCCCGGAATCAAGGGCAACAAATCCTGAAGAGAAAATGAAATCGGCAAGGGCAACTGGTCAGACAACATACTCGCAGCACGACCTTGGGATAAGAACCGAGATTGCAGTAGGGAGCAAAGACTTTAGCGGTAAGACGATCTCAAGCGACATGGCATTCCAGATGTACAATCTGAGAAAATGGCAGACAAGGATAAGGGTCGCATCACCAAGGGAGCGGAGGCTTGCAAACATCCTATCAAAGATAGGGGAGACATGCCAATCGCTTGCGTTGCCAAGGAATGTGGTAGAGACGGCCTCGATGATCTACAGGAACTTCGAGGGCCAGGCGGAGGCTAAGGGCAAGTCTGTTGCCTGCATGTCTGCCGCAACCATTTACATGGCATGCAAACAGTGCGACGTCGTGAGGTCTCTTGACGAGATTTGTTCTGCAACAGGCAGCACAAAGGACGAGAGAATGAACGTGAAGCTGACCGCCAAATACTACAGGATGCTAGTCATGGAACTCGGGTCCAAGACTGCGCCGGTGGTAACCCTGGAGAAGTACATTTCCAAGATTGCAAACCTCGCAAAGCTCGAGGTTCGCGTGGAAAGGCTTGCTGCCGAGATTGCTGAAAAAACGGACGATCACAACCTGGCAGATGGCAAGGCCCCAAACGGACTTGCTGCCGCGTACCTGTACATAGCCTCGACCCTTCTAGGGCAGAGCATTCTTCAGAGGGATGTATCAAGCGTGGCGGGGATTACCGAGGTCACCATACGAAACAGGTGCAAGGAGATTCTGACTGCCTACAAGATAAAGGTAGTATTGAAACCAGCGTTAGCCAAAAACTAACCCCTTTTCCTTTTTGTTTTTCCCAGATATGACGATCCACGTTTATACGCGGTTCCCCCTTGGATTATAGGATGATAAGGTACTGCCTCGTGATGTTTGCCTTCCTCCCCTTTGGTCTTGCCGTTGTGCCTCATGCGGGAGCCCAATCCAGCGGTGCCAGCGAGTCCGGCCCAGGCGTCGTAGCAACAGAGGGCCACCCACCCGGCAATGGGACATTTCTCAACGGTACGCGAATGGTAACAGATAGCAAGATATGCCTTGCAAGCGTAGACAGGTGCGCCATGGTAAGGATGATGCACCTTCCTCCAAGGATTCAGATGGAGGCAGGCATCGGGGCGCTCGACGTAGAGTGCGGCCAGGGATTTCAGCTGGTCCTCAAGGCGCTGGATGCCAGCCCTGCGTGCGTAACACCCTCCACTGCCTCAGACCTCGTGGCAAGGGGCTGGGCCTTGGGCCAGGGCGAGTTTGCAAACATACGTGCCGCCTTTGATGACCGAGGCCAGTAAGGCGACTCCATTCGAGGCCCCATGACTAGGATTTCAAAAGGCGCCCCGGTAGATTTTGCGTGAAAAGTTCCCGCATCTCAGTATGGAGGAGGCTGCACTATTAGTTGGCCCTTCATTGTTGGTGGATGATATGTGCAGTAGTAGGCAAATATCCCCGTGGTGTTTGCGTCAAATGAAAAGGTCGTGTTCTGGCCAGGAGAGAGGTCTACGTTGATGTTGTAGGGCTTGTCAAAGAGTGTAAACGAGTGGTGGTCCCCTCCCGGCTCCTCGGTATTGAAAAAGTGGATAACGACCTTGTCACCCTTGTATACTGCGATCACAGGCATGCTGTAGACGTCATGTGGCATCCCCATCTTGGTCTCGTTGAATTCCGGAATTTCACTGTTAAAAAGCCAGAACTCCCTTTTTTCCCCAGTGTAATGAGCCGTGGCAGCGGGGGATTCGGTGCGGACGGAGGTTTGGGCATTTTGAAACGACATGGAAAGGGCAGCTAGTGAAATTACCAGTGCCGCGATGGAAAGCGCTGCCATGACGTAATACTTTGTACCCTCCGCCATATTGTAGGTTTGAGGACTCCTACTATAAGAACACCCCCGGTTGCTGCAGCCTGGGCGAGCTCCGTGTTCCAAATCCTTGGAATTGGGGCGAAGGCCACTTGGAGTGCATGTGGAAGCCAGTTAGCTTGATCTAATTTTTTGTTAGATTATATATCGAAAAGCCCTTGGGTGAGATGAATGGCAGTACTTGAGATCAAGGACCTTCACGCCCAAAGAGAGGGAAAAGAGATTCTAAAGGGGGTAAATCTCAAGACAGGTCCGGGTGAGGTTCATGCAATCATGGGTCCGAACGGGTCTGGAAAAAGCACCCTCGCTTATACGATTCTTGGCCATCCGAAATACGAGGTGACAAGCGGAGACATTTTGCTTGATGGTCAGAGTATTTTGGAGTGGACTGCAGACGAAAGGGCGAAGAAGGGCTTGTTCCTTGCCTTCCAGTATCCAACCGAAGTCGCAGGAGTAGGATACTCGCATTTTCTAAGGACTGCATACAATGCTCTGAGCAAATCACTTGGAGATCAGAACCGGGAGGTCTTTCTAACTGTTAGAGAGTTCCAGAATTATCTGAAGAAAAACCTAGATCAGGTCGGCCTGAGACAGGACTTTCTCTCGAGATATCTAAACGAGGGGTTTTCCGGCGGCGAAAAGAAGAGGTCAGAAGTGTTGCAGATGGCAGTACTGCAGCCAAAGATATCCATTCTAGACGAGCCCGACTCGGGTCTCGACATAGATGCGGTTCAGGCCGTGGCAAAGGCCATAAGCCAGGTATCAAGGAAGGATGCAACTGTAATCGTCATCACGCATTATGCAAGGATCCTCAAGTTCCTTGACAGGCTTGACTACGTGCACGTCATGGCACAGGGGAAGATGATAAAAGAGGGGCCGAAGGAGCTCGCGGACGAGCTCGAGCAGAAGGGATACGCGTGGCTTGGCATAACGGAAACTTCAAGCCAGTGAAGTTCCTAGTCTAAATTTCCTTACATAGGGGCAGAAACTTTGCTTTCGGAAGCACATATCATGATGGAAGAAAATCATACGAGTGACTTTTATGCAAACTGTATGAAATACTTTGACTCTCTCAGGAAGCAGGGCAAGCAAGATTTTGGGTTTGAGGACGAGTTCTTTTACACGATGCCTGCACTGTCGGAAAAACTGGCAATCGAGAAATAGAAAAACCCTGCAGCGCCCTATTTGCGTTTATATATTCAGTGAATAAGACTCTCCTTGCAGAGGTATCGAAGCCCGGCCAACCGAGAAGGACTCAAGATCACCGCATAGGAAATCCTTTCCCTCAGGGGTTCGGGGGTTCAAATCCCTCCCTCTGCATCTTTCTTGCCTTCCTTGCCCTCCTCTGCCGCTGCTTGCGCGTAGGCTCGTCAAATCCCCTATGGTTTTCACCCATGAATCTCAATGAAATCCTTTATTAGAAAAATTTACCATCAGGTATTGTCGTTGGATTTTATGAACCACAAGCTTCCGGGCCCGAGTTCGCGTCAGGTGATAGCCAAGATGAGGAAGCATGCCTACGACTCTACCTTCATGTATCCGCTCGTCATTGCCAACGGGCACGACTGTGTCATAGAGGACCTCGATGGAAACAGGTTCATCGACTTTACGTCCAATATTGGCGCCTGCCCCTTGGGTTATTCGCATCCCGACGTTTTGGAGGTGCTCGCGGAATACTCGACTAACGGGACCCATAAGATTGCGGGACAGGACTTTTACTCCAAGGAGCATGCCGACCTGGCAGAAGAGGTCTCGACAATCCTTCCCAGGGATTTCAAATCATTTTTCATCAACAGTGGCGCAGAGGCAGTTGAAAATGCCATAAAAATAGCATACCGGAAGATGGGGCCTCTTCCCGGCGTCTCCTGCATGGGCGCCTTCCATGGACGGACCCTCGGGGCCTTGACTTTTACCTTCAGCAGGCCCGTCCACAAGTACAACTTCCCCGAAGTCCCGGTAAAGAGGATAAAATTCTGTACAAGTGACGACGATCCCGAGATAGACGCCGCAGAAGCCTTGCTTCGCGAGAACAAGGTTGCCTTCATCCTTACGGAGGTCGTCCAAGGGGAGGGTGGCTACAACGTTGCAAGCAGGAAATTCATAAGGCGCCTGAGAAAAAGTTCCAAGTCGTACGGCGTGCCGCTGATTTTGGACGAGGTGCAGTCAGGGCTGGGCCACACCGGCAGGTGGTGGGCCTTTGAACACTATGGCGTGACGCCAGACATATTGAGTGCGGCCAAGGCTCTCCAGGTAGGGGCTACGGCATATGACAGGAAGCTCGAGCCGAGGGACAGGGCGTCCCTTTCCAGCACTTGGGGAGGCGGGAGCAGGATAGACATGGCTGTTGGCATGCGCACAATCCGGGTGATAAAAAGGGACAGGCTCCTAGACAACGCTACAAGGATGGGCGGGATTTTACTGAGAGGCCTGCAGGAACTAGTCGGGAGAAGGGGCGTGGTGGATGTCCGCGGACTAGGCCTCATGATAGGCCTCGAGTTTGACACCAAGGCAAGGCGCGACAAGAAGATAATGGAACTTTTCAGGGGAGGCCTCCTCACACTAGGTGCTGGCCAAAAGTCCCTGAGAATCATACCTCCCCTTGTGATCACAAAGGAGCAGGTTGAGGCCGGCCTCTCGATCATGGGCAGGGCCCTGTCCAAGGCCTAAGGTTTCCGCCTAGGTTTTCTGGGTGTTAGTACCGTACCATTCCCGGGCTATCTTTTGAACATCGCCGACATATCCCATCAGGGCCGACCCCTTGCTGTCATCACCGGCGTTCATGCCCCCAGCAAGTATCCCCCTGACATCCGAGTACCCCATGAAATGAAATTCTGCCTTGCCGAGGGAAAGTGCGTGTTCCAATGATGCTGTGGGGTCCTTGTCATAAAAGCCCCCACTGGTTACCAGTACGAGCGCTTTTTTGCCGTCCATCAAGCCGACATACCTTCCCTCCCTCACATCCCATGTTTGTCCCTTTAGCATTACAGAATCAAACCAGGCCTTCACCGAGGCCGGCATGGAAAAATTGTACATTGGGTAGGCTACGACTGCAATGTCTGCCGACCTTAGCTGCTCCGTCATACGGTCCATCTTGGCCACGGATTTTTTCTGGTCATGGTCAAGTTCCGCCCCGAGGTAATTTCTCTGGATGTAGGCCGTGAGTCGTTCCTCGGAAAAAAGGTCCGGGGCATCACGGGAGAGGTTCAACTCCTCGATCTCGGAGTTTTTTATCTCCGACCTGAAGGCTTCCACGAGCTTCCTTGTGTTTGACCTTTCGTTCCTTGGCGTATAATGGACAATCAGGGTCCTCAATCGTCCAATCCCAGCTGTTTCCTCAGTGCCCTTGAAAGGTTCCTTATAGTCACGCTGCTTACACCGGAGGCCTTTGCGATGTTTTTCTGTGTGGCCTTTTCCTTGTTTATAAGGCCCGACAGGAATATTGCTGTGGCCGCCATCGAGACTGGGTTTTTGCCGTCGGTTATGCCCTTTTCCCTGGCCCTGCTTATCAGATCCAGTGCATCCCTCTTCGACTTTTCGCTAAACCCCACAAGAGTGCCTATCCTGGAAACGAATTCCAATGGGTTGAACGAGTCCACCTGCAATTCCAGAGACTTGACTAGGACCCGGTAGCTCCTCGAGAGGTCCTTGAAAGAGACGTTCCCCGCCTTTGCAACGTCGTGAAGTGTCCTGGGCACGTTTGCCTCCCTGCATGCCACGTAAAGGGCGGAAAGAACCATTCCCGTAATGGTCCTTCCCCGGATGATCTTCTTCGCCAGTGCCTTCCTGTAGAGGTAGGCCGCCCTCTCCACTACCGTGTCCGACACCTCCAACTTGGACTGGACGCTTTCCATGATTACAAAGGCCGACCTGAGATTCCTCTCCGTAGAGTTGGCCTTGCTCCTGCTATCCCAAGTTCGGAGTCGGTTGAATGCGTACCTCATGTAAGAAGATATTGAATTTCCGGCTGCATCCCTGTCGGAGCTGCCTATTACGGTGGAAAGTCCCTTGTCGTGGATGGAGAGCGTGGATGCAAGCCCCGTCCTTGAATTTTGTGAATATTCCTCCATGGTGAAGGACCGCTGTTCGGGTCCCAAGTCCTCTACGCGGTCTGCCAAGACTGATCCGCATCCGGCGCAGAGTATCTCGCCCCGGACGCTGTCCGTCACCAGAGGTCCGTGTGGCCCCCCGGTAGATGGGCAGTTACCCTGCCCCTTTGTCTGCAATACAATCTCTTGTTTTGGTTTATTTTTCTTAACTTTCATTTGTATAGTTACTATACATTTGAAAGTATTTAAAATGGTAGGTTAAGGCAAGTATAGCAGATTAAGGTCTGGTAAGTGGCACACTCTGCCCTCCCCTGCCGGACGTCCCAGGCACAGAGGCTCATTTCGGCTTCGAATAGATTTCCTTTAGAATTTTAGGCTTGCCGTCCTTGAAGATGTCCTTTGCGCAATACTGCATGGAATAGGCCGCCATCGCCTCAAGGACTGGCTCTAGTGCAAGCCCCTTTTTTGTCATGTAATACACAATCTTCACGGGAGTTCCAGGAGAGACACGCTTTTCTATTATCCCGTTTTTTTCCATCTCCCTCAGCCTTGCAGACAGCGTCTTGGGATTAATTCCCTCGATGGATTCCAGAAATTCGTTGAACCTGCCTTGGCCAAGCTTGGTCATGTTGCGTATTATGTGTACGGTAAACTTTTTTCCAATTATCTTAAACGTGTTATCAATAGGGCACGCCTTTAGATTACCATTGACAATTTTGCATTCGTCCTCTCTCAAACCTTAGGGCCACATCCGGAATTCATTGGGCCGCTTTGCAATTTAAATACTTACTTTTCTATAGCTGGTATAGGAAGGTAACGGGCCTCGCCGCAAATCTTGTTATGACGGCCCGGTTGCATCAATGATCTGACACTATGTCCTTCTTGCCGCCCGAAGACTTTCCGGGTGTCATCACCCCAAGGGCTGCATAAAGGCCGACAAAGGCCATTTGGATGTATTCTATTGACGGTATGCCCGCAAGGCCCCTTCTGGCCTCCCCCCTTGGAAAATCATCGTCCCTTTCGAGGCCCGCATGATGACCCCCATTTGAGGAATTGATTCCCGCCAGTCCGTGTTGTACATGCGCCCCCGAAGGCCCAAATAGGCTGTGGGTATGGGTTGCGAACCACAGAATCATGAAAACAACGGTTCCGCCGATGCCGACAATCTGCCAGGCCCTACCCCACCCCTTTAGGACTGGGACTGCCCAAAAGACTTGCAGGATGCCGCCAACAAGGAACAAGACGCCCTCCCCCGCCTCTTGAGATATCGAGCGGGGAACCATGAGCAGGTGTAAAATCCCCGCAAGAACTGTTGCCGCTGCGGCGGCAAACGAGAGGGCAGTGATAGCGCGGTTATTTGAAAGAACTTGGCTCATCTTTCAAAGGTTGGACGTGTTGATTATAATTTGTTGCCGAACATAGTGAACTAATAAAGTACCGCAATTCTTAATATTTTTGGATGAGGGACTGGCAACCAACTAGTCCCCAATCCCTTTGGGCTAGTATGCCTGGTATTTGTCACCAAGTTCAAGCGAGGCGATCTTCAGCTTCAAGACCTCGTTTGCACCCTCGTAAATTATTATCGCCCGAGAGTCTAAAAAGTGCCTTGCCACCCTGTTAGTCCTCTGATAGGCAAAGGAGCCGAAAACCTGCACGGCCCTGTTTGCGCTATCATAAGCTGCGTTGCTGGAATGCAGCTTTGCTACGGCAGCAAGCCTGTCGGCCTTTGCTCGCAGCGCCGAGTATTCCCTGTCCTCCCGGTTCAGTTTTTCCTGCCAGTTTGGATCCTTCTCCTTTAGGCCTTCCACATAATCATGCAGTTTCTGCCTTGCAATTGCCGAGCGGTAGACAAGCCATCTTGAGCTTTCTATGTTCAGTATCATGGCTGAAATATGTTCTTGAATGAGTTGTTTCTTTGCCAAGAGGGACCCGTGCTGTTGTCTTTTCTGGGAATGCCTGATAGACTCATCCAAGCAATCCTTCATCACACCTATTGCACCCGCGGCAACGCTGAGCCTGCCATCTATGAGTGCGCTGTAGGCAATGCTGAGTCCCTTCCCCTTTGTTCCAAGGAGGTTTTCTTTTGGTATCACGCATTCTTCAAACCTAATCTGCGCATTCTTTATTGATAACAGCCCCATCTTGTTCTTCATCTCCTCGGCATGAAATCCCCTGGAACCTGCCTCCACGATAAAGGCGGAAATCCTGCCATCAGGACCTCGCGCATACGTTGTCATAACTCCCGCAAGCGTCCCATTACCCACCCAGTGTTTCTTTCCGTTGAGGATGAAATCCCCGCCTCTTTCCTCAAATCTTGTTGTCATGGATCCGGGATCACTTCCCGCGTCAGGTTCAGTGAGCGCAAAAGCCATCAGCTTTTTTCCAGATACCGTGTCAGGAAGATACTTTCTTTTTTGTTCCTCGCTTGCCCAGTTCTGCAGCACCATCTGCCCAATTGAGGTGTGTGCGGAGAAGAAAGTTCGGAGCGAATTCCCCTCCCGCCCTATCCTTTCAAGGGCGAAGACGAATGTCAGAATGTCATACCCTAGTCCCCCATATTTTTTCGAGATGGGACAGCCAAGCATTCCAATTTTCCCAAATTCTGGAACTATCATGTCGTTGGGGGCTTCCTCGAGATAAGAGCGAGACTCGTGCTCGCGGATTGACTTGCATGCCTCGTCCACCTGCTCCAGAAATTTTTTCTGTTCGTCGGATATCTCGAAATTCATCTTGGAGATGTTTGAGAAAGACATCAAGTCTACTTGCTAGCCTTTGGCAATAAGATTATCGCGTCATGCGCGAATCATGTCAATCTTTCTAACGGTGTGGCTCGAAAGGTCGACATGAAGATTGGCGTGGGTTTCGTCGGTGAAGACAAGGTTGCATCGATAACATTTCCACGCCTTAGAACTCATGATTTCATTATGCGATTTTTATTTATAAGGATAGTGAACGATTCATCTATTTATTACAAAAAGGACAATCTTTTGGAATAATGTTCTATGAAATTCAAACTTTGCCTGAAAAACCGAGAAATTTTTATCCCGTCGGTTTCACAGGCCCCTTCGCTACCAGTTTATCTCCAACCATGACATTATGGAATCTGGCGTAATTCTTGGAATCTTTGAAAAAAATCGAGGAATATGTGCGGAAAAGAACCAAAGGACACGACCCGGCTCATGACTTTGACCACGTAATGAGGGTCTGCAGGACTGCAGGGAGGATAGCAAGGAAAGAGGGGGCAAACCCAAGGATGGTACTGGCAGCGGCACTCATGCATGACTTGGTATCATATCCAAAATCCCATCCCAGGGCGAGGGATTCCTCCCTTGAGAGTGCGAGGCTCGCAGCAAGGCTTCTCCCAAAATACGGGTTTTCAGCCGAGGAGGTAGATGAAATTTCGGACGCCATACGGGATCACAGCTTCTCACGCGGCGCAATCCCCGGCACTGCAACAGGTAAGATATTGCAGGACGCGGACAGGCTTGACGCCATCGGGGCCATAGGTATTGCGAGGACTTTTTCCGTAGGGGGATCGGAGGGAAGGCCCTTTTACAGCACCAGGGACCCTTTTTGCAGGTTGCGCAAGCCCGATGACAAGGTCTGGACTCTTGACCATTTTTACAAAAAGCTTCTGCGCTTAGAGTCTGGCATGAACACGCCGAGCGCGCGCCTAGAGGCCAAAAGGAGGACCGGGGTCATGAGGAAGTTTCTGGACGATCTCAGGCGAGAAATTCAGCCGTAATCCAGGTATCTTTTGAACCTTTTTTCTATTTCAGGATTTTTTCCTTTAAGAATCCTTTCCAATTCCTTCTGGTAGAGGAATCGGACGTGTCTTGCCATTTCCTCCAGCTTTTCTTCCTTTGAATAGCAGGCTACCAGAGGGTCGAGCATTTTGTAGTATTCTACAACCTTGTTCCGGAATTCCTCGGCGTCGGGGCTGCGTATCCTGTTCATTCTGAACCAGATTGTTGCCCAGCTTGCACCCACCACGTGGGGGAGAAGGTCAAAAGCCCTGTCTATCTCGAATCCTTCGTCTTCTCTCATTTTTCGCCAAGTGCCTTTGCGGCAATCTTCGAGAAATATGTTACTATCATGTCAGCCCCGGCCCTCTTTATGGCGGTAAGTATTTCGAGCGTTACCTCTTTCTCGTCTAGCCAGCCCTGCATTGCTGCCGCCTTTACCATGGCGTATTCACCGGAGACGCTGTATGCTGCTATAGGGACGTTGAATCTTTCCCGCGTCATAGCTATAAGGTCGAGGTAAGCAAGCGCAGGCTTGATCATGACGACATCGACGCCCTCAGCTATGTCGGTCTCCACCTCCCGCATTGCTTCTTTGGGATTGGTGTATGGCAGTTGGTATGTCTTCCTGTCCCCAAACTGAGGTGCAGAGTGTGCCATGTCTTTGAAGGGAGAATAAAGGGACGATCTGTGCTTTGCCGAATGTGACATTATGGCTACATCCGTAAAACCTGCATCATCAAGCGCGGTTCTTATCGCCCTAACCTGCCCGTCCATCATGGCAGAGGGGGATACGACGTCGGCACCTGCGCGAGCCTGGCTCACCGCAGTCTTGGCCAACACCTCTAGGCTCGAATCGTTGTCAATCTTGTTTCCATTCACAAGACCGCAGTGTCCAGAGGTGGTGTACTGGCAGAGGCAGACATCTGACATTATGGCAACGCGGTTTCCCACGCCCTTCCTAATTTCAGAAATTGCCTTTTGTACCACGCCGTCATCGGAAAATGCAGAGGTCCCCTTGTCATCCTTGTGGGACGGAATTCCAAATACCATTATTGCCGGGATACCGAGGTCGATGATCGAATTTACCTCGTCCGTCACGCCGCTTAGAGGCAGCCTCTCAAAACCCGGCATGGAGCCACCTGCAAGTTTCGACTTGAGGTCCTCCTGAACAAATATCGGGCACACCAGATCCTTTGGTGAGACCCTTACCTCCTCCAACAGTTCTCGAATCTTACTGCTCTGACGCAGTCTACGAAGACGGACGTTAGGGAAGGACATTACAAAAATTACGACCCCGAGTCAATATAACTTCTTACTCTTTTATCTTGTAATCAAAGAGCTTTGTCGCCGTCTTGAGCATTTCCGAGTCGCCCTGCTCTGACGCCTTCCGAAGATTGTTCATCGGTACGGATATAATGTCCTCGACTATCGCTTGCGTGAGCTGGTCGATGATTCTAATCCTCTGCTCGTCTTTTTCACCAAGCATCTGCAACGCTTTTTTTAATTCCTTAACGCGGGCCTGATCTATCTCCTTGAAGACATTCTTCACAATTGGTTCTACCTCTAGCCTTTTCATAGCCGCTTCCATTACTGGAAGCTCCTCGTTAATTATCTTCTCCGCCGACGAGACAACCCCCATCCTGGTGCGCATGTTTTTGTCCACCATTTCGGCAATTTGGTCCAGGTTCATCATCTTTATCTTCTTTATCGTTGAAACCTTCTCATCAACAGTCCTGGGGTTTGAGAGATCCATTATCATCATGCCGTTTTTACGGGATTCCATGGCCTCCTTCACCCTATCATAGGTCACCAAGAAATATGGGGCAACGGTAGCCACAAAAAGCACATCCATGGACTTGAAGTCTGCAATTGCACCCTCAAACTTCACTGGGGTTCCACCTACTGTCTCTGCAAACGACTTTGAACGTTCAAACGTTCTGCTGGTTACATCAAAATCTATTCCTCGCTTTTTGAGGGATTTTGCGACCAGGCTCGCCGCCTCGCCCGTCCCGATAAGCAGTATTTTTTTTGACTTTAGATCGTCGATGTTTTCCTCCGCAAGCTTTACCGCCATTGAGCCGATTGATATGCTTCCCTTGCTGATTCCCGTTGCCTGCCTTACCCTTGTTCCCACGCGGATTGCCTTGTCAAATAGCGTGTTAAGCGTCGCCCCCGAGGCGCGCATCTGTCGGGCTGCACTAATGGACTCCTTAACCTGTCCCAGTATCTGCTCCTCGCCTATTACAAGCGAGTCAAGCCCGGAGGTGAGTTTGAGCAGATGCTGGAAGGCCTCTGCACCCTGGCTTATTTCCAGGTTCTCCTTGAAGGCATTTTCTTCGAGACCTGATACCGAAGCCCATGTCTTTTTTATCCTTTCAAGAACTGACGTATCTCCAAAACCAAAAAGTTCCACTCGGTTACATGTCTGCAGCAGCACACATTCTTGGAGGCCAGAATGTTTGAGGAAAGACTGGTAGGCAGAATCAATATCCCTAAAGGTAAACCTTTCAAGCATGTGGATTGGCGCCTTTCTAAAAGTAACCCTAGCGTTGATTACTTCGCCTGTTATTTGAGATCACCCAACATCTCGATCACCTGTTTCTGTGCCTTTTTTAAATTTCCGTGAGCTATTAATTGTTTGATACGATTGTCATTCATGACCCGGTATAGGAACTTCTTGCGTTCCGGGAAGGTGGCAAGTTTTTCCTTCGCGGCATGCCTTGCAAAATCCTGCAGCCTTATCTGGTAGATGTCCTCTTTCTTTATGAGCTTCTTGAAAACCTTCTCTGCCTGCATCCGCAGCCTTCTTGCCATGGCAGGGCTCCTTCCCCCGGTGGAAACAGCTATCTGGACGGTATCCTGTATGTTTATGACCGACCCGAATGCAAAGTCGCTTACCTCTGGGTCGTCGGCCGCGTATGCATAGCACCGCATCTTTTTTGCCTGCTCGACAATCTTCCTGTTCAGATTCCGGTCATCCGTTGTTGCAAGGACCGCAAACGGTTTGTATTTTTTTACAAAGTCGGCGTTTACAAGGCGCATCTTCTTGAAATCAATCTTTTTCTGTTTGACGTACTTTTCTATCTGCCTGTTTGTCGAGTCTGAGATTAGGAGGATTCTGCAGTCCTGGGTCAAAAGTGCGTTTACCTTCTTCAGACCCTCATTGCCACCCCCCACAACAATTACAAGATTTCCCTTCAGGTTGAGGTCGACGATCAACGATCTCGCTGGCTTTGTAAGATATTTATAGATTCCATGGAAATCGAGGCAACATTTTTAATTGTAAACAGGAAGATTTTGGTGTACATGGACAAGATGGACAAGGAGATCCTAAACGAGATCCAGTGGACATTCCCTCTTGTCCCAAGGCCGTATTCTGAGATTGCAAACAAATTCCACGTTTCGGAGGAGGAGGTCATGAACAGACTTCGTGAACTGAAAAAATCTGGAATCATAAGGCAACTTAGCGCAATCTTTGATACGCGAAGGCTCGGTTACAAGAGCGCACTTGTTGCCATGGCCATCGACGCCGACAAGCTGGACCACGTTGCGGCGCAGATTAACAGGCATCCCGGCGTCAGTCACAATTACGAGAGAAACCATGAATACAACCTGTGGTTCACCTTGGCAGTGCCCCCCGGTTCTGATCTCAAGACGGAAATTGACAAGTTTTCAAAGCTTGCGGGAATCAATAAGGTAAGGATGCTTCCGACCATCAAGCTTTTCAAGATAGGCGTAAAACTCGAGATGGTAGAGGACAAGAAGGCAGATGTAAAGCCGACGGAGGAGAAGAAGAAGATAAACGAGATAAAGTTTGTAGCCACGGAGGAGGACAAGAGATACATTCGCGAGCTTCAGAAGGATCTTGAGATAACCGAGAGGCCGTTTTTGAAGTCAGCCAAGGCCCTAGGCATTACGGAGGAGGAGCTTCTTGACAAGGCGAGGTATTACGAAGGCATCGGAGTCATTAGGAGGTTTGCTGCAATTCTAAGGCACAGGGACGCAGGGTTTGTCTCAAACGGCATGATAGTGTGGAAGGTTCCCGACGAGCGGATAGAGCAGGTTGGTGCAAAACTCGGGGCTTTCCCCCAGGTGAGCCACTGCTACCAGAGACCCGTATATGCAGACTGGCCCTACAATGTTTTTTCGATGGTACACTGCAAGTCAAACGGTGAGGCGGAAGAGATGGCAAAGGAGATCGAGTCCCAGATAAATGTGCACGACTACAAGATACTGTTCAGTTCCCGCGAATTCAAGAAGACCCGCGTGGAATACTTTGTAGAGCACGATTTCAAGATAGAAGAAACTATTCCCGCATAGGGAAACTAAAAATAAAATAGAAGAGAAGGCCCTAGAGGATTTCCAGTTGTGGGCCCGGTACTGCGTCGAGTGTGACCTTGATGGTCCTCACCCTGCTTTTGTACATGAAGTATTTTTTACCTGCTTCATTTGTGGCGCCCGAGATCTTGACAAAGCCCAGTTTGTGAAGTTTCCTGACCCACCTGTAGACCTGCGTAAGCGGTATGTTGCATGAAGAGCTAATCTCGTATGCAGACCTCGGGGTGCTCATGCTGAAATCAAGTATCTGCATTGCCTGCTCGTTCGAGATGACCTTCAAGACTGCCTCTCGGATGTTTTCTTCGCCAACGTCTCGGCCCAAAAGAAGGACTTGCATAGGTAACTCTTTTCCCTAGGCGATATAACAAGGGCGATTCTGATGTGCTTATTTGCAAACAGTTGCAAACATCTAGTCGCTGAACTTGAAAGAGATCATGCCAGCGTTGTAGTCAAACTGGACCTTCTTGTCAAGCACTTCGGAAAAAATCAGCTCAAGGACGGTTTTATGATAAAGGGACCAGTTTTCTCCAAGGTCGTGCTTCACGATGAAGGTGTGGTAGCCGTTCTTCATATTGTGGTTTATCTCTATAGACGATGCCTTCATCCTTGCCTCGAACCACGACAGGAAGGAGCCCAGGTTTATGTCGCCCTTCATGAACAATGCAATATCTCGGACCACGTTTTTTCCTATGCGGTTTGCCATGTCTATTATCTCCTCCTTTGACATCTTTTCGAAAAGCTCTACAATTATCGGCTTGGCGATTGGCACCATGCCGACCTTTGATTCGAACATGTCCCATTCCACATACCTCTTGAAGATCTGGTTGACAAATGTGTTGAGGCTGGTTTCCCTGTGTTCGGATTCGGCACGGAGTTTGTTCAGGACGTCCTCGTCAATTCTAAATGTCATTGTGGATGTCTTTTTAGTACTCAAAACCACTTCTCTACAGACCTCCAGTAATTATAGATTCTCTACAATTCTCAGCCGCGGCAACATCCTCAAGCTGTCTGGGCAGACGCCTTTAGCTCATACGGCGGCCACTGGTTGAAGAGCTCGGCAATCTCCTTCATGTCGGAAGGTTCGAGATATCTCCCGTCAGACATTTGCGAGAACAGTTCTACCTCTTCCTCGCTTACGACTGTTGGCAGCACGGACGAGATTCCCCGGTGTGAAAGAATGAACTTTATTGCAAGCTCCGTTATGTTCCACCCGTAGCGTTTGGCGATTGGCATGAGCTGGTCCACCTTCTGGAGGGACTGCTTCACCCAGTCACCGCTCCTGACAGAGCGGTGGTCCTTTTCGCTGATCTTTGTGTCGGCCTTAACTTTTCCTGTCAGTATGCCAGATGCGTCAGGAACCCTCACAAGAATTCCCACGTCGTGTTTTTCACCCTTCTCTATCAGTGCATTGCCTGGATTCTGCTCAAGTATGTTGTAAACGGTCTGCACGGCTGTTGCGCCGGTTCGGTCCATTGACTCTAGGCCTTCCTGTGCCCAACCTATGGCCGGGCCCAATGCCACCTGGTAGCTTTTGATTGTACCCTCCCGTACTTTTTTGTCAAGATGGTCTATTATCGTCCTGTCACGTATGGTGTGAATTTTTGGGTTGTGGAGTCCATATACGTCCAGATAGTCAGTCTGAAGCCTTTCGAGGCTTTTTTTCAGCGCAAAATCAGTGAATTCCGGCGTAAACTTTTGGGGGAGCTCCCTGTGGCCTATCTGCTCATTGCTGTAAATGTCATACCCGTATTTTGTCGATATTACAACTTCGCTCCTTGTGCCCGCAAAGACTTCGCCTATCAGCTGCTCGCTTTTACCCCTGCCATAGATGTCTCCGGTCTCAAAATAGTTAATGCCAAGGTCGTAGGCGCGCTTCAGAATCCTCTTTGCCTCGTCGTCCTCAATCTTCTTTCCCCACCAATCAAGACCGAGGGTCCATGCCCCAAATCCGATTTCGGATACCTTTATCCCGCTTTTACCAAGGGTTCTGTATTTCAAATTACAATTCTCCTAAAATCCGATAGCTGCGCTTCAAGTTCGGCATCGCTCAAAACAGCCTTTCCACCCTCGGAATTTACATTTAATTCTATCCAAGATTTGCAACCCTGGTAATCCGGCAGCACCGGTATTTCCGTGGGCGGCACCTTGAAAACCTTAAGGAAGATCGCCTTCATCGGTTTTGACGGCATCCAGTTCATCCTTTCCGCCATGTAAGAGTCGCTCCATATGTGGAAATGCGATAGCCGCTCCAATTTTTCTTGTGAATCTATATCGCGCTCCTCCACCACATCGGCCACCGATGTTATTGTGTTGTATCCGTTCCTTGGCTGGTTCTCCCTTGCTTCCGCAAGATAACCGTAAAACTGTGACTTTAGGGATGCGTTGTCCTGATGCTCAAATGTAGGAAACAGGGCAAACCTTCTTGCCTCCACCCTGAATCCGGAGGCAGTTTCCAGTATTCCACCCTTTCTTAGAAGAACGGTCTGGTTGCCAGTTTCAAGCGCCTTTATCACGGTAGCCCATTCCTTCAGCGCCTTCATCATCCGAGACTCCTTATCATTGGCACAAGATCCTTTTTGATGCACACTATCATCGGCGTATCAACTTGGACATATGCGCTGACCCGCGTCTCGCGCAGGTCCATTATCAGGTCCTGAAACCTGTCAAGGACATTGGTTTCAAAGGCAAGCATAAAGTCCTCGTCATGTATGCCAAAGGAATAGGTGGTGTTCAGGTTGACGTCGGGATATCTCTGCCCAACCGCAATGTGTTCTGCCATCATCTCCTTCCTCTTCTCAATTGGCAGCAGGTACCATTCCCTTGTCTTGATGAATGGATAAACAATGGTGTATTTTTTCTGCTCCTCCCCGCCAAGCCATCCATGTGTTGTCGGGTTTTTCGTGTAGACTGATGGTCTGGTACATGAGAGGTAGACGTGGGTCGGCACAATGTATTTGCCAAAAACTGTGAGGTAAAGCTTTGATATGACATCCTGCATCTTGTCAACAGATTCTGCGGCAAACCAGAGGAGAAACTCGGCGTCATCACGAAGCCCCAAGGTCGAGTAGGATCTGAATTGGATTTGAGAGTTCCTCAGGACGTTCTCGACCTCCTTTGCAGATTCTTCCTTTGCAAGATCAGCCATCCACCGCCATTTGGGGTCCACCTTGAAAAAGGAGAAGTTAAAGAAGGTCCTGGGTTCGGAACTCATGTCGTCTTGATTTACCTGATGGTTATTTAAAATCTAACCACAATATTCAGCCCTTTCTGCGGAATGTGTGGAAGAAATAATAGGCATCTGCCCGGCAAAAGGACGGCTTGAGGAGAAAGATGGTCATCGCAATTGTCATGGACGGCATTTTTGGGCTTTTTATAATAGGCACCGTCGTCATGGTAATCAACGCATCCCGTCCCTGACCCGTTCCATGTCGCAGGGGAATTGGCACAATTTGTAAAGGCGCGTTTTTTTGAGACTCGTAATGCCCAAGCTTGCCCTAGATTCCCCAATAAAACATGCAACTTGATAGTAGAACATGGATACATCTCACTAAATCTTTTCCCTTTTATAGCTAGACGATCCTATCCCGTACATTGAAGTACCGGAGCAGGACTGACATAACAATAATGATTCTCGAGGCGGTGCGCGGGGGCGCCACCAAGACCAAGATAATGTATCAGGCATACCTTTCCTACGGACAAGTGGGCGAATATCTAGATTTTTTGCAGAAAAATGACCTTATCAAGCACGACGCTGAAAAACAGATTTATCGAATCACCGAAAAGGGATTCAAGTTCCTGAACATTTCAAGCGAACTAAATGACATGATAGCTGCGCCCAACACCAAGTATACAATCCACAGGTGGTAAATCACACTACATGCAGGTGTGCGGGCAAGCGCAGGCGTAATGTCTTGCCTGTGGTGCACTCGAAATATTTCGTGCCGCCAAACTGGCCCGAAGTTTTTGCAGGCTGATAGGCAGCGAGCACATGTGGTTTTCCCGTGGTGATCGAAGTTTGCAGCAAAACACTTATTATTTGAGTGGGGAGAACTTTGCTAAATGCCAAACATAGGCCAACTCAACAAGCCACAAAACAGGCTGGAGCCAGTTGAAGGAACAATAGACAGCATAAGCGAACCGAGAACGGTTAACCTCAAGACAGGTGGACAGGCTCAGGTTGCTGATGCCGTTCTAAAGGACGACACCGGACAGATTAAGCTGACCTTGTGGGATGCGCAGATAAAGATGGTCAAGCAGGGCTCAAAGGTCAGAATTGAAAATGGATACATCAGCACGTTCCGGGGAGAAAATTCCCTCAACGTGGGCAAATATGGAAAGCTAGAGGTAATAGAGTTCTAAATATACCTCGACTGATTTCTGCTTTTTCTCCAATCCATTACGACAAGTACTATCCCTGCAATGATTGCCATAATCCCAAAGATTAGCATAAAACCAGCCGCGGCAAGCGGGACGATGTTCTTGTTAAATGGTGAGTTCGGGTCAGTGAGGGCCTTTGATTTTTCAGGATTCTCCGTGAACAGCATTTCAGCGGTCAGAGAGTCGCTGCCGGTGTTCTGAACTGCGAAGCTGTAGGTGTCCACCTTTGGGATAAGAAATGACTTTATGAATATCGGGTCTCCGTCGTCGTATGAGGCCAACTTTGTGTCGGAGGAATTGGTGATGACTATTGAAAGGCGGTCGTCTGGTCGGTAGTCCGTAACATACACCCCCCACATTAGCGGCACCTGTGACGTGGATGTCGTGTGGCTAAAGGTATACGTCATCCCGGGAAAAATCGTTTCCTTTTCAGAAACCTTGTCAAACATGCTTTCAGGCGACGGAAGAAGTCCGTTACCACCAAGGGTTGAGCCAGCATTCTCCAGTATCGAGTACGATAGCAGGAACGCTATGCCCACAAGTACGGCACCTGAAATAATGACTACGGGTCCGCGTTTTTTCATTGCTAGCTTATGTATCCCAGCTTCTTGTCAGGCTGTTGCATTGGAAGGGATTCCGGAGGATGTCTGCCCCCCATTTGCTCCTCGATAGTCTTGACAAGTTGCTCAGTGTCCTGCGCCTTCTTTGTTATTCCGGACAAGTCCAAGGTCAGGCCCAGCAGCTTCGCCAGGGTTTCAAGCACTGCCTTTGACGCCATGGCATCAACCACATAGCCGGATGTCTCCCCAAGGAGACAGATTCCCTGTATGTTCTTCCTTTTGCCGACTCCTATTATCAGTCCGTTCATGCCGGTGATGCTGCCGCTGTTCATAGGTAACACTCCATGCTTTGAAAAGCCCTTTACAACTTCCTTGGAGGTGCTGGTGCCGTAGACTCGCTGGGTCTTTGTAAATGATCCCGTGATATAGGCTGCAAGGGTGTAGATCTCCCTTACGCCGAGCTTTTCGCAGATCTTCGTGATTTCCTCCGCCATCTCATATTCGCTTTCCGGGCTTACCGGTTGCGCGTCGCCGCTTAGCAGCACAAGGTCTGACGGCTCGGACCTGCAGTAATAAAGGGTGTTCTTCATAAGGTCGGCAGTTCCGTCCGATTGTATGATTACCTGCGGGGGAAACGAGGAGGAGAATATGTTTGCAAATGGTATCCCTTTCATTTCTTCTATAAGATGATCAACGGCAAGCTTTCCCACATATCCGCTCCCCGGGAGGCCGCATACCAGAGACGGGTTCTTCAGCTTCGGCATCTCCGTCAGTTCAACCATTATCCTGCCAGTGGCGGACATGGCTACGGAAAAAAAGTTATTCAATATTAATTAAGCGTAGGACGGCTACTTTCGCCTTGGCCTTGATCCCCGGGACTTGCCGGTTCTTCTCGGATGGATCCTCCTTGCCGCCTTTTTCCTGGCTGCCTTTCTGACATTCTTCCGAGCCCCCGCCTTGGCTTTTTTACGTGTTCCCGACTTGCGCGATGCCCTCACCGGCCTCCTGGCCTTTGTCTTGGCGCTTCTTTTGGGTCGTCTTCTATGGCTCCTTGCTTTTTTGGCCCGCCTCCTCTTTGCGAGTGACTCTGCAAGTTTTTTCTCCGCCGATTGTAGTGCCTTTGTAGTCTGCTCCTCCCTCTTGATGAGCGACCTGACCTTCGGCCTCAGGAGCAATTCTGCCCTCTCGCTCGTTTTTAGCTGTTCCACCAGCCCAGGCCTGGCGTGGGCCTGCTTTTTCAACTGAGAGTCGAGCCTCGTCTTCTCCTTCTCAAGATCCGCAATCTGCCTTTCGAGGCGGCCTTCTGCGGCCTCGCGCTCCTTCATAGAGGCCCGAATCTCAGATATTTTTTCCTCGATTGAGCGCATTCTTTCCTGCGCCGATGCCTTCTCCTCGACAGGGCCAAAGTCTATCTGCTGTTTTGTGCTGTCCTGAACGTCAAGGTCGTGCTTCAGCCTTTCCTCGGCATCTGTCTTGAGCCTTGCAATGCTTTCCTTCTGAGAGCGATATTGGTTTAGAAGCTGCGCAACGTGCGATGCCTCCCTTTCAAGAACTTCCTTTCTTCGTTGAAGAGAAGCAAGTCCTGAGGAGGATCTCCTTTTGAGTGACAGTGTTTCCCTGAGACTGTTCTCGCTTTTCTTACGCATCTTGGAAACTTCAGCCTTCCTTTCTCTATACGATTTAGTAAGTGCCTCTAGGGACGCCATGTGTTTTTAGTCACTTTGTAATCGATTAAGTTTTTGTTATGATCAGGATTTGACATAAGAGTTAATATTTTTAACATGTTTTCAGGAATTTTAGTCAAAAATTTTGGGTAGTCTCGGAAGGAGCAAGTAGATTTTATTTGGCAGCCCAGCACACATGCCATGGAATTCCACCCCTCTCAGATCCCCATCTCGAAAACCTTCGAGGTCAACGGAGAGGGCGAAGTCCCCGGCGTTGCATCAGAGATGATAAGGATGGGATTTGGGTCGCAGAAGGGCGGGTTCAGAGTGATAATGACCAAGGACAAGAACGCCGCAAAAAAAATAGGGTTTACAATAATGAACGAGCTGAACTTCGGCCTGAGGAAGGCAAAGCAGGAGAGGGACGTAAGGTACTGGATTTACAGCCATGACGAGGGGCACTATGCGATGGTCCTCATCAGCTCCAAGGTATTCTCCGACCTAGGTTTTTGAGGCATCGAATATCAGATCGAGTTTGAGTTTTTTTGCCATAATGTCTGCAAGCAGGATCCCAAGGACCGCCCCTCCGATCACGGTTGTCGGATATTCTTGCAGTAGGTACAGCCTGCTAATGGAGACAAGTATCGGATATAGCCAGATTAGGTGACAGCCCCTTGGAAACCTCCGCGAGAGGGCATAGCCCACGATGAAGGCAAACAGCATGGTCCTTACGGTGTGTCCCGCCGGAAATGTTCCATCCACCTGGCACGGTATCCCGACATCCGCGCCTGAGGTGAATTGGAGTTTGGTCCCAAGGAATTGCAGTGCCGGTTTTTCATAACCAGTATAGCACCTCATGTATGCCGCTGCAATCGTACCTATCAGGAGCGAGAGCAGCAGGATGAGGCCCAGCCGCCTCGTGCTTTTTCGTATAAAGAGGATTATTGCCACAAATATAGGATACAGGACCCAACCAATTTCCGAGAACCCCTGCATGGCAAGGTCTAGAATCTTGTTCCCCGCGAGTTTCTGCATCGAGCCCTCAAAGCTCGAGTCTGCGGCTGCTGGGATTTTTGCACTGGCAAGCCATACCAAAACAAAAAAAGCGAGTAGTAAGAGGAAAAATGTTCTACTTCTTACATCAAAGATCCATTTTTGCACAGAAAGTTCCTCCTTTGCACATACATCTAAACCTTGATCGCGTGCCAGACCATATTAAAGTGAGATCAATTCTTCTAGAAAATTCTACTGCACGTTGGAATGGCTAAAGGATTTTAACCACCGCCAAGAAAGGATCGCCGTGAGGATTCTAACCCTTGACGATTTTGATACCAAAAGTAAGACTGTGTTTTTGCGCGTGGACATGAACTGCCCCATTGATCCCGTGACGATGAAAATTATAGAGACCAGCAGGATAAGGGAGGCGACCGAGTCACTCAAGGACCTGGAAGGGTCCAAGGTTGTGATCGCCTCACACCAGGGCAGGGTGGGCAACAAGGACTACACCGGAATGGAGAACCACGCCAAGGTGCTGGAGGAAATTCTTGGAAGGAAGATAAAGTATGTCGAGGATGTGATAGGTTCGGAAGCCCAGACCTCGATAAAAAACATGAAGGATGGAGACATACTCCTCCTGGACAACGTCAGGTTGTGTGCAGAGGAAAATTACGAGTTTTCCCCTGCTGATGCGTCAAAAACCATAATGGTAACGCGCCTTTCAAAGCTGTTCGACCTGTGTGTATTGGACTCGTTTCCAAGTTCCCACCGCGCACATCCGTCCATCGTTGGGTTTGCCCACGTCCTTCCTGCCTGCGCGGGAAGATTGGTCGAGCGCGAAGTAAAGAAACTTGACGAGATCCTTACCGTCGCAAAAGGACCCCACGTGGTGGTCCTTGGAGGATCCAAGGTGATAGACAGGCTCGAGGCGATAAAGGAACTCATTCAGAACGGCCGTGCAGACCAAGTCCTGCTGACCGGCGTGATAGCAAACGTGTTTTTGCGCGCGCAGGGGCGGATCAAGTTCCCCCTAGGCATAAAGCGCGAGGAGGAGGTGGTGCAAAAGGCCCACTCATTGATTGGGGAATACCCAGATGTTTTCTCTGTACCGGTAGACATTGCAATCGAAAGGAATGGAAAGAGAGTAGAGATGGACGTGCGCGAACTGGTAAAAGGGGACAGTGTTTTTGACCTAGGGCCAAAGACGGTAGAATACTACCTCAAATCAATCCAGAGTGCCGGCACGGTGTTCATGAGCGGGCCTGCGGGCTTTTTCGAGAATGAGAGCTTCAAGTTCGGCACAGAGGAGCTCCTAAAAGGGGTTGCAAATTCCTTCGCCACGACCATTGTTAGCGGCGGACACCTCACCGCAGCCCTCAAGAGGTACGGCCTTGCGGAGAAGATAAACCACATTAGCACTGCGGGGGGAGCGCTTGTGCTTTACCTGACCGGCGTAAAACTGCCCATGATCCAGGCCCTCGAAGAGGCTGCCGAGAGATACAGATCTAGATAGGCGCCTTGCAGGCTGCGTTCGGGCAGGTCCTTGGCTCCAGCTTTCCAAGGCATATCTCGAGGTGGCATGACTTGCAGTCAAACCTTTCCACAACATCAAAAATCTTGAAGTACTGGGTGGTAAAATTCTGTGCGATGGGCCTTATCAGGCCCTCTTTGTGGAGCTGCTCAAAGTAGGGCTCCATGTCATCTATCGTTAGTGAACTGTCAAGCCCTGACTGTTTGAGCACATCAAAGACCTCGTCGTTTGTGAACCTGAGGTTCGGATCGTTGAATTTTTCAAAGATTATCTTTCTTATTTGCAGCGGTATCTGCTGGTTTTGGGTTGCCAATTTAATAGAGACCCGAGGCTTCCTCTTTTATCTTGTCCGCCGATGCGGTGTCCTTGAGTTTATCCGACAGGTAGGAATACAGCCCGGATTTCAAGACCTTAAGCGAGAGGAGTGCGCATTTAATCCTAGCAGGACCGAGGTCGTGCAGGCCGAGGTTTTCAAGAATGTCTTCCTTGGAGAGTTTCTTTACGTCCTCGAAATCTTTTCCCATTATCAATTCCGTCAACATCGAGGCACTTGCCTGGCTTATCGCGCATCCCTTTCCCGTGAACTTGACATCGACCACCTTGTTGTCCTTTATGTTGAGGTGCATCTCAAGCTCGTCTCCGCAGAGAGGATTGCTGTCCCTTTGTGCCACGTCGGGATTTGGCAGCTTGCCGTAATTTCTCGGGTTCCTGTAGTAATCCAGTATTATTTCCCTGTATATGTCCGCGCTACTCAAATCCTGAACAGCTCCTTTGCCCTGTAGAGGGACTTGACAAAAGCATCTACCTCGTCCTTGGTGTTATAGATATAAAAGCTTGCGCGCGAGGTGGCCGAAACATCCAGCCTTTCCATGAGAACCTGTGCACAGTGGTGTCCTGATCTGATTGCGATGCCGTCCTCGTCAATTATTGTCGCAAGATCATGCGGGTGAATGTCGCCCAAGTTGAAGGAGATTACCCCTCCTCGCTTGGCCGCGTCCATTGGGCCATAAATCTTCATGCCTTTAATCTGTGAAAGCTTGTCAAGTGCATACCTTGTCAGGTCAATCTCATGCTCCCTTATCTTGTCCATCCCTATCCTCTCGAGGTAGTCTATCGCTGCGCCGAATCCAATGACATCTGCTATGTTTGGAGTACCGGCCTCGAATTTGTATGGCAGGTCGTTCCATGAGGTTTCATATTTGTGGACCTCCCTTATCATGTCCCCTCCGCCGTTGAACGGCACCATTCCCTCAAGCAGTTCCTTTCGCGCCCACAGGACTCCGACTCCCGTAGGCCCGAGCATCTTATGGGCAGAAAAGGCGAAAAAGTCGCAGTCCAGTTTTTGGAGATCCACTTTCATGTGTGGGACAGACTGTGCGCCGTCTACTAGGACCCGCACACCCTTTGCCTTGCAACGCTTGATAATCTCCTCAGAGTTTGTTATGGTTCCCAGCACGTTTGACATCTGGCTAAAGGTGACCAGTTTTACCCTGCCTGTTTCGAGGTACTTGTCTAGCTGGTCAACAATAAGCTCGCCGTTGTCGTCTACGCCTATATATTCCAGCTTGGCCCCCTTTTCCTTTGCCAGCAATTGCCACGGGACAATGTTGCTGTGATGCTCATATTCCGTTGTAACTATTATGTCGTCCTTGCCCACGTTCTGCCTGCCCCAAGTGTATGCCACTAGGTTTATGGCCTCTGTGGTGCCCCTTACAAAAACTATTTCCTCCCTATTTTTCGCGTTGATGAACCTGGCCACCTTGTCACGGGTTGATTCGTATGCAGCCGTTGCCTCCTCCGCAAGCTCGTGGACGGCCCTGTGGATGTTAGAATTGTAGTTAAGATAGTAATTGCTTATCGCGTCTATTACTTGGATTGGTTTCTGGGTGGTGGCAGCGTTGTCGAGGTATACCAGCGCCTTGTCCTTGTGGACCTTGCGCCTAAGGATTGGGAAGTCGTTCCTGACACTTTCTATGTTTATTATGCTTGCCTGCAAACTACGCTACCTCGACATAAATCTCATTTTGTTCTATTTTAACATTGTAGGTTTTCAGGGGCACCTCTGCCGGAAGGTTCTGGGGAATTCCCGTCTCGAGATTGAACGTTGAGAGGTGCAACGGGCATGTCACTCCCTCCTCGCTCAGCATCCCGGTTGTAAGGTCTGCATCTGCATGCGTGCAGATCCTGTCCGTGGCGTACACCTTGCCGTTTATGTTTGCCAGCAGAATTTTCTTGCCTTCATAATCAAAATCCAGCATCTCGCCTTTTTTCAAATCGCTCATGGAGCACACCTTTACCCACTCTGTCAACAGGCTCACCGGTACTTGTAGTGGCTTCCAAAGATGTCTGCCTCACGGTACCTCGTCTCCTCCACCTCCAGTATTGCCTTGAGCTGCTCGTCGGTCTTTATCTTGAGGTCTCGGCCAAGCCATTTCGATTCTATTAGGTAGCTTATCCAGGCCCTTATCTGGTATGACATCTTTCTTGACAGCGGTTCGAGGAAGCCTTCCACAATGATCTTTTGAGCCTCTGACTTGCTGAGGCATCTAGTGGCAAGATAGAACAGCTGTTCCTCATCCATCTGGGCCACCGAGGCGGAGTGGGTGGCCTTGACATCGTTGGTAAGGATCTCCAGTCCGGGAATAGAGTCTGATTTCGCGCCCTTGTCAAGCAGGATGGAGTGCCCTGCAAGATATGACTCGGAATGTACGGCGCCCTTTTCGATCCTAATCATGCCCTTAAAGAGAGATTTCGAGGTGTCCTTAAGGACTGATTTCTCAAGTACCCGGCCTATTGTGGACGGGGCGTTGTGGATAAGGTTGGATGCAAGGTCGAATGATTGGTTTTTGTCGCCAAAGACGACCTCAGTATCGTGTGCCGTGGCACCGGTTCCGTTTAGAAAGTTGTCTACCTTGTATCTTGAAAGGTGAGATCCGAAAAGACCAAGGTACCAGCTCATCATCGCATCCTGTGCAACATGGGCGGATCGGGATGAGAAGTTTACTGCGTGGCTCCCCATGGCTTGTAGTGTTACAAGCTCCAGGCGGCTGTTTTGCCCCGAGGTGACATCCAGAACCTCGAGATACGCCTGTTGCTTGCCTGAACTTGGGGCGTAGATTTCCTGGACGATGGAGGCGGCGCAGTTTTCCTCCGCTACCACAATGTTCCTTGAAATTGTCGAGGTGCTGTCAAGCGAGAGTGATGAAACTATGTGGATGGGCCTTTCTACTGAAACCCCACGGGGGATATAGACAAAGATTCCCGAATTGAAAAAGGCGTTGTTTAGCGCAATGTACTTGTCACGGTTGGCATCGATTTTTTCAAACACTTGCCTGACCTTCGGTTCATGGGTTCGGATTGCATCTTGGATGGAGCAGACAACAACGCCCTTTGCTTTCAGATCCTGCGGGATGTTTATCTTCAAGATGTTGGTCCCGATCTGGATAATGCTGGGGTCGTCGGAAATCTCTGCAAGCCTGTCCTTTACAAAGTCTGGCAGCGTGGTGTCCGAACTGAGGGAGAACGTTACCTGCGAAGGATCCATCTTGTTGGCATCTGAATATTTGTTATAAAGCGGCGAGACCTCAGCGGGTAGCTTTTCATAAATCGCAAATGCATTCTTCCGGTATTCCTTCAGCCACAATGGGTCGTTGTTGGATTCCGAAATCTCATCAATGTGACTCGCGCCAAGCTTTGACAGGTTGAAGGACGACATATCTTTTCAGGTTGCGGCTTTCTGGCTAGCCGACTGAGCCATCCATTTCCAGCTTGATCAGCCTGTTAAGTTCCACCGCATATTCCATCGGTAGCTCTTTGGTGAATGGCTCGATGAATCCGTTCACTATTAATGTTAATGCTTCCTCTTCGGTAAAGCCCCTTGTCATGAGATAGAATATCTGTTCGTCACCAATCTTTCCTACAGTCGCCTCGTGGGTTATGGTGGCATCTTCTTGGTTTATCTCCATGTATGGGTATGTGTCGGTTTTTGAAGTATCATCAAGCAGCAGGGCATCACATCTAACGGATGCCTTGACATTGGTTGCCCCCTTGGCAACATGCAGCAGTCCGCGGTACGTGGTTCTGCCGTTGCTTTTGCTTACAGATTTTGATGTGATTCTTGATGTGGTATTTGGAGCGAGGTGCACCATTTTGGCGCCGGTGTCTTGATGCTGGTTTTTTCCTGCAAAGGCAATGGATAGTGTCTCCCCGTGTGCCCGCTGCCCCAGGAGGTAAACTCCCGGATATTTCATTGTGACTCTGCTTCCGATGTTGCCGTCAATCCACTCGACCCGTGCTCCATCGTATGCGTATGCTCTTTTAGTTACCAGATTATACACGTCGTTACTCCAGTTCTGGATTGTGGTATACCTCAGTCTGGCGTCCTTCATTGCAATAAGTTCTACTACCGCAGAGTGGAGGGATTCCGATGAATATACAGGAGCGGTGCATCCCTCAATATAGTGGACCTCTGCACCCTCGTCGGCAATTATGAGCGTCCTTTCGAACTGCCCGATGTTTTCCTTATTTATCCTAAAGTATGCTTGCAATGGCAGGTCTACCTTCACGCCCTTTGGTACATAGATGAACGATCCCCCGCTCCAGACTGCACTGTTAAGTGCGGCAAACTTGTTGTCTTCAGGAGGGATTACCTTTCCGAAATATTTCTTAAAAACTTCAGGGTGCTCCTTTAGGGCAGTGTCGGTGTCAAGGAAAAGGACGCCCTTTTTTGCCAGATCTTCCCTCAGATTGTGATAGACCACCTCTGACTCGTACTGGGCACCAACACCTGCGAGGAACTTCTTTTCAGCCTCTGGGATGCCAAGCTTGTCAAATGTTGCCTTGACGTCAGCCGGTACGCTGTCCCAGTCTTTCTCCGTCTTCTCGGATGCTTTCGCATAATAGTAAATGTTGTTAAAGTCAATGGTGGAAAGATCCGCGCCCCAGTTTGGCATGGATTTTTTCATGAATATCTCGTAGGAGCGGAGCCTAAAATCCAGCATCCACTTTGGTTCGTCCTTTAGCCTGCTGATTTCCTCGATTACCTCCTTTGACAGCCCCTTCTTGCTTGTGTAAACATACATCTCGGTCGGGTTTTTGAAATCATATTTGGTATAATCCATATTGAGGTTCTCGGTGGTCATGTTTTGCATAACTCCGTTATGTTATAAAAAAGTTACACACCACTTCATAGTCGTAAAGCGGAGTAGGCCAAGCTAAATGGGCACCGGCGACAGATTCCAAGGTCTTAGAATATGATCCTTAGCTCGACCTAAGCGGGATTCTAGTTTTGGCTTGGAGTTATTTTCCTCAGGCAGATTCAACAAAGACAGTTCTTTATCGTCTCCACGGCACCAGGTACGGTATGTATGTTGGCAATTATCGGGTTTATGCCAAACTTCTTGAGCTCGTCAGCAGTGAAGGGTCCAATTGCCACAACCTTTGTTCTTTCCAGGTTGGCCTTGAGTGTTTTTTCATCCGTGTCTCCCAGCATTATGTCAAAGAAGGCCCGTACTGAAGAGGCACTCGTGAACACCACCCCGTCCACCTTGTTTGCGGAAAGTAGCTGTTTGAACTCCATCCACTGCGTGAGGTCGCTGTGGGACTTCACGTCATACAGGTATACCTCCCTGACATTCAGACCTATCTTCCCGAGAAGTTGTGCAAGGAAAGGCGTAGAGGCCCCGCTTCTCGGGATGATCACCTTCTTTTCTTCCGCATTGAGCCGCGTGAATACCTCTCCCACTCCCACTGACGAGAATCTCTCCGGGACATGCGCCACCCGGATTCCTTCTGCTTCCAGGGCGGCCCTTGTTTTGGGCCCCACTGCAATCACCGTAGTGTTTGCCACTGCCAGCTGAAGCTTTTCATGTTTTGAGATTTTTCTAGCGGTTTCAAAGAGAAGCCTTACCGCCTTGGAGCTCATGAAGACTGAAAAATCTGGATCGTCCTCCCGGATTGCGTCCAGAAACTCGTCGACCATACCGTCGCCCTTGCTCACAAGTTCGATGGTGGGAAGCGATATGGCTCTTGCCTTTTCGCTTGAGACGAGCCTTACAAACTCTTCCGAGTCTTCCTTTGACCTTGTAATCGCTATGACTTTGCCTTGCATCATTTGCGCCAACCTATCTTATCTGAAAGTGATACGACCTCGCCTATTATAATTATGGATGGAGGCCTAACCTTTGCCGCCCTTACCTTTTTCACGATGTTAGAAAGGTCCCCCTTTATCATCCTGTGCTCGCTTGTGGTTCCGTTTTGGATAACCGCCACCGGGGTTTTCCTCGGAAGGCCACCGCTAACGAGGCTTTTTGATATTTCGTCAAGGCGCGAAAGTCCCATCATTATCACTATGGTGTCTACCGACCCTGCCAGCCTTTTCCATTTTACCGTCCCTCGCGCCTTCTTTGCATCCTCGTGTCCGGTTACAAATACCACCGATGATGCATGATCCCTGTGCGTTAGCGGTATGCCGGAATATTCGGCAGATCCGATGCCGGAAGTGATGCCGGGGATTATCTCGTAGCTAACGCCATGCGCCCGTAGGAATTCGGCCTCCTCCCCGCCCCTCCCGAAGATGAACGGGTCTCCGCCTTTTAGTCGTACGACGTTCTTTTTTTCCTTTGCATACTTGACCATAAGGTCATTGGTGGTGTCTTGGTGCTTGTAGTCGTCCCCCACTTCCCTGCCAACATAGACCCTCTTTGCCCTTTTTGGTATCATTGTGATTATTTTCTTGCTCACCAGCCGGTCAAAAAGCACTACATCCGCAGATTTCAGGGCCTCGACTGCCTTAAGGGTAATCAGTTTTGGATCCCCGGGCCCGGCCCCCACTATTGAAACCTTCCCTCTCATTTTGCGTTCCATTCCTCCACCTTCTCCCTCCAGTTTTTTGCAAGCTCTTCTATTCCTTTTGCTGATAGTTCGGAGGCGACCTGTCTCCCAAGTTCCCTTGACTTTCCAACCTCTGATTCCTTCTTCACGGCTATGAACTTGCTACCATCCACTGAATAAACTGTAACGCTGAGTGTCAGCATATTTCCTTCCTGCTGCGCAAGGGCGCCCACTGGGAACCTGCACCCAGAGTCCACAAACAGGGAGAGGGATCTCTCTGCCTCTATGGCGTTCCTCGACACGGGATCCTCAATTTTTTTTAGGAGATCCAGGGCGCCGCCGTTGTCGCCTCGCGCCACGATGGCAAGTGCGCCCTGTCCTGGGGACGGCATAAACGACTCCAGAGGAAGTTTTTCAAACTTCACGTCCAATCCAAGGCGCTTCACGCCGGCCTCTGCAAGCACTATGCCGTCAAAACCACCGTCGTTAATTTTTTTTATCCTTGTTTCGATGTTGCCCCGGATAGGCCTTACCACCAGATCAGGCCTCCGTCTTGATACCTGCACTGCCCTACGCAGGCTGCTTGTACCTACCAGTGCGCCAGGTTTGATTTCATCGAGCCTTGAACCGTCTTTTGAGATGAAAATGTCATTTGCAGGCTCCCTTTTTGGTATGCATGCAAGGACTAGGTCATCTGGCAACTCCGCAGGGACGTCCTTCAAGCTGTGAACGGCAAAGTCCACCTTCCGTTCAGCAACTGCCCGGTCGATTTCCTTCTCGAAGATACCCTTCTGGTTTATTGTAAAAAGCGGCCTGGCGTCCGTATCTCCCCTTGTTGTGATTGGTACTACCTCAAATTCGTTTGAGGAATCCCGTTGTTTTAATTCGGATATTACCCAGTTGGTCTGCGCAAGTGAGAGCTGGCTCCCCCTAGCACCCACGAGGTATTTCATTGCTTCACCTTCTTTAGCGCCCTCTCATAGGCAGCCGCCGCCATTTTGATCTCATCTTCACCGTGGGCATATGACAGGAAGACCGTTTCAAACTGCGACGGCGCGACAAAAATTCCCTCCCTGAGCAGCTCCTTGAAAAGAGTTTTGAACTTTTCCTGATCTGCCGCCTTTGCAGTAGCATAGTCCACGACCGGCCTATCTGTGAAGAATATCTGGAACATTGAGCTCTCGCGGTTTACTTGGTGGGGAATTCTCATGTCCGAGGCCTGATCTCCTATCGAGGAGGCAAGATCCTTGCATTTCTTTTCAAGGCCCGGATATAGCTTCGCCTTATTACGGTTCATCGTCTCGATGGAAGATATCGCGGCAGAGACCGACACAGGGTTTCCCGCATAGGTGCTTGCCTGGTACACCTGTCCCTCCGGGGAAAGCATGTCCATGATTTCCCCCCTGCCTCCTACAGCCGCTATTACAAACCCGTTTCCGAGGGCCTTTCCAAGGGTGGTAATGTCTGGCCTTATGGAATAATACTTCTGTGCCCCCCCAGTCGACATCCTAAATCCGGTAACAACCTCGTCAAATATCAGGAGTGAATCGTGTTCTTGGGTCAGTTTTCGGACATCCTTGAGGAAGCCCTTACCCGGTGGAACAAGCCCCATGTTTGCAAGGACCGGCTCTATGATCACCGCCGCCACGTCTTTCTCCCTGTCAAGCACGTCAGCGAGGTCCTGAGAGTTGTTGTACTGGATTACAAGCGTGTTCCTTGAAACCTCGTCAAGCCCGCCTGCCGAGACGGAAATTCCATTGTGTGCCGCCCCGGATCCTGCCTTTACAAGCACATAGTCGTGTGCCCCATGGTAGCAGCCTTCGAATTTTATAATCTTCTTCTTTTTGGTAAAACCCCTGGCAAGCCTTATCGAAGTCATGGTGGCCTCGCCTCCAGTATTTACAAGCCTCACCTTCTGCATGGAAGGAAAATTTTTTGATATCAATTCCGACAGATTCACCTCAAGTTCTGTCGGCGCACAGTACAGAGTGCCTTTTTTTAGCTGTGATGCCACCGCGGAGATGATTTCCTTCCGCCTGTGGCCTAGAAGGAGCGCACCGTAGCCATTGCAGAAATCCAGGTAGCGTTTTCCGTCTGCATCCCACATGGAACTCCCCTCCGCCCTAGTGACGAAGAACGGGTACGGCGCATAGTATCTTACTGGGCTGTTGATGCCAGACGGAATTACCTTCTTGGACCTTAGGAACAGTTTCCTCGATTTTGACATCCACAATCAAAAAAACAGGTTGTCATTATAATCTATGGGAGTGTCCCGGTTCGGGTTTCGGAACTACTGCTTCTGGGACTGACAGTTTACGACGGTGTCCTCGCTTGGGTTTCCAAGGTAGCACATGTTGTGTCCGCTGCCGCCCTCAATGACGTTGCTTCCAGAGCCCACATAGATTAGCTCGTTGCCTGTCCCGCCTTTGATGACGTTGCTGCCGTTTCCTGCAATTATCATGTCGTTTCCGCCACCGCCTACTATCACGTTGTTTCCGTTTCCTGCAATTATACAGTCACCCGCTGGTCCTGCTCGGATTACGTCATTGCCTTCAAGTCCTAGGATCAGGTTCGGTACTGATGAGCCCGTAAGGGTGTCTGTTCCGTTTGTTCCCATCAGTACGTTGTAGTATGACTCTGGCTTGCCGCATGCCAGGATATTCACGGTCTGGTCTAGAGTTTTGGTGTTGCCAAACTTGTCAGCCGCTGTCCACTGAATCACTGTTTTTCCTATGTGGAATATTCCCGTGGAATTGTTCGTTATCCTAGGCGACGTGTCAATTATTCCCGTTGCGGTTGCCTGTCCCGTCGGAATAGGCATAGCAAATGCCGTGGCATTAACTACAATGTCCGCAGGGATCGTAAGCTTTGGCGGGGTATGGTCTACAACCTCGACAACCTGTGTTGCAGTTGCGGTATTGCCCGCCACATCTTTTGCTGTCCATGTCACGGTGGTGTTTCCAAATGGAAACACTGCCGGCGCGTTGTTGGTTAGGGAGACCACCTTTGTGTTGTCAGTCGCCGATGCGTTTCCTATTGTTACTGTATTGCTGGTCGGGCTGGTTGCATTGACCAGGATGGCAGGCGGAGGAATGATCTTTGGTGGAGTATTGTCCACGATGTCTACTACCTGGGTTGCATTGGCGGTGTTTCCAGACCTGTCCTTTGCAGTCCACAGCACTACGGTCTTGCCAAGCGGGAATACCTTTGACGCGTTGTTTGTGATTGATACCGGCTCGATGTCGGCTGCGGTGGCGTTGCCTATCGGCACGGTGTTATTGTCAAGCGATGTCGCCTCGAAGGTTACTGCTGGGGGAGGGGTAAGCTTTGGAGGTACGGTGTGAACTACGGTCACGGTCTGGGTTGCATTGGCGGTGTTGCCCGAGGTGTCCTTTGCGGTCCATGTCACGGTGGTCATTCCGATCGGGAAGTATTTTGGAGCATCATTGGTAACAGTGACCTGTTCGATGTCTGCCACCTTTGGAGATCCAAGGGGCACGGTGTTATTGTCAAGCGATGTCGCCTCGAAGGTTACTGCTGGGGGAGGGGTAAGCTTTGGAGGGATGGTGTGAACTACGGTCACGGTCTGGGTTGCATTGGCGGTGTTGCCCGAGGTGTCCTTTGCAGTCCACAGCACTACGGTCTTGCCAAGCGGGAATACCTTTGACGCGTTGTTTGTGATTGATACCGGCTCGATGTCGGCTGCGGTGGCGTTGCCTATCGGCACGGTGTTATTGTCAAGCGATGTCGCCTCGAAGGTTACTGCTGGGGGAGGGGTAAGCTTTGGAGGTACGGTGTGAACTACGGTCACGGTCTGGGTTGCATTGGCGGTGTTTCCAGACCTGTCCTTTGCAGTCCACAGCACTACGGTCTTGCCAAGCGGGAATACCTTTGACGCGTTGTTTGTGATTGATACCGGCTCGATGTCGGCTGCGGTGGCATTGCCTATCGGCACGGTGTTATTGTCAAGCGATGTCGCCTCGAAGGTTACTGCTGGGGGAGGGGTAAGCTTTGGAGGCGTATGATTGACGACTGTAATCTTCTGCGTTGCGTTGGCAGTGTTTCCGCCCGCATCGACTGCGGTCCATGTAACAGTGGTTGTTCCAAGCGGGAATCCCTCTTGCGGTGCGTTGTTTGTAAGGGAAGAAATTCCAGTATCATCATTTGCGACTGCTTGGCCGAGGTTTACCTGTGTAAGGGTGCCTGTGGCATTTACTGTAATATCCCCGGGAGCCTTTATTGTTGGGGGAGTGGTGTCTTCTACTGTCACCGTTTGCTTGGCCGTAGCCACATTACCTGAAAGATCAATTGCCTTCCAAGTAACTACCGTCTGCCCCAATGGGAAGTATGTCGGGGCGTCATTTGTCACGGATTCCACGCCCACCGCATCGTATGAAGATGGAAGTCCAAGGTTAACAGTGGTACGGTTGGCACTTGTTGCTTGTACGGTGACGTTTGGAGGGGCTGTGAGCGTCGGCGGGGTTGTATCGACTATGGTTATTTTCTGAACAGCTTGTGCCGTATTTCCTCCGGCGTTCATGGCTGTCCAAGTAACTTCTGTGGTCCCAAGCGGGAATTTCGAAGGAGCGTTATTTGTAATTGAAACCACCTTTACTGAATCCGTGGCAGTGGCCTGGCCTATTGAAACCGGGGTTAGGGTTCCCGTGGCCTCCACTGTCATGTCAGGAGGTGCTGTAATCTGCGGCAGCGTTTTTTCATTAGGGTCGGTAATAAGCGACTGGTTTGCGGTCTGTGCAGTTGCAAGATTCTGCGCTGGCTGAGTAGTTTGCTGAGTAGTTTGCTGGGAAGTCGTGGTCTGCGGCGTCTGACTGGCCGTGGTTGTAGATTGTGCTGTTACCTGCGAGGGCTGGGAAAGAGACCCAAACTTCTGTATTCTGTTGTTGTCACTATCAACAACAAAAACATTCCCTGCTGAATCAACTGCGACATCACGGGGTTCCATGAAAAAGTTTGGCCCTGTTCCCGAGCTTCCCCAGCTTGCCATGTTCCCGTTGCTTTCAAATTCCACTATTCTGTTGTTTCCGTCATCAGCAACGAATATGTCCCCCGAGCTGTCTACTGAGACTCCTATCGGCGATTTAAGACCCGAGCTTTCACCATACGACTGCAGGAAGGTTCCGTCCTGTCCAAACTTCTCTACCCTGTTGTTGCCAGTGTCACTAACATAAACAAAGCCAAGAGAGTCTACAGCCACTCCATGTGGAGAAAGAAACTGTCCCTCACCAAGCCCGCTGCTTCCAATCGAAAGTAGGTACGTCCCATTGCCGTCAAACTTTTCAACCCGGCTGTTTCCCGTATCAACAACATAGACATTTCCCTTGGAATCCACTGCGATTCCTTGTGGCAGCAAGAACTGCCCGTTGTTGCTTCCCTTGCTGCCCCATTGTGATACAAAATTTCCATGCATGTCAAACTTTTGAACAAGGCTTAGTTCGTTATCGACGACGTAAATGTAACCTCCCCCGGCGGTTATCCCGGCCGGTTCCTGAAAGTCTCCGTTCCCGGAACCTTTTTGACCCCAAGTAGCGAGGAAATTCCCGTTATTATCAAATTCTTGAACCCTTCGGTTTCCAAGGTCCGTCACGTAGACGTTACCGGCATTGTCTACTGCTATCCCCTGGGGATAGGCAAACTTGTTGTTTTCAGCAAGTCCGTAGGAACCCCACTGGATCGCAAACGGAGGCGAATTGTCTGCCAGTGTATATTCCGTAGCCAAGCTAGATAAAACAAGTAATATGATACCCATAACCGCAAGAGAGGCTCTCATTCATGCTAGGGTCTTAAAATACTAAGAAGATCTCCTAAGTGAGGAATTATTGCAGTTTTTGTCAACTATGGTAAATTAGAAGGGCTTGTTGACCTCCCGTGTGAAGACGTAGCTAGCCACTCCTACCATGATGGCTACAAACCCGCAGATGACGCCCAATTCTAACGCCACAGATGCGAGGGGAGCAGTCCCAGTCATCATTTGCCTTATGAGGAGGACGGAATAGGTAACAGGGTTTAGCCTGGCTACGAAGGCAAGCCACGGAGGTAGAAGTTCCAGTGGGAAGAGGGCCGGGCTGAGCATGAAGAGCGGCATCCCGAGGAAATTTATGACTCCCCAAAAGGTTTCTTGGGATTTCGAAGTGGCCGCAACAATAACAGATATGCCTGAAAAGCCTAGGGAGAATGCAATCACGATGAACATTATTGGGATTATCGATAGCATGTTTGCAATGCCGACCCCAAGAGCAAGAGCTATTCCCAGAATAAGGCTAGACTGCATGGCCGAAATGAGTGATATTGCAAGCATTTTGCCAAGGGCGATGGAGGTGCGCGAAACTGGCGATGTGAGTGCCTTGTTCATAAACCCATATCTCCTGTCCCACAGGGTGTTTACTCCCCCGAATATGCTTGTAAAAATGGCGGTAAGCATAATGACACCCGGCGCCATAAATTCGATGTAAGACCCCGAAAAGCCTACCGACTGGATTAGTGGCCTTGTACTGGCAAAGGTGTTTCCTATGACGATTATCCATATGGCAGGCTGGATTAGCCTTATGAGGACCCCGCTCCTAGACTTTCTGTACCTCTTCATCTCCCGCCAGAAAATAGTGTATGTGTCGGACAGAATCATGCCCTTATCTTCCTCATCCTTTCACGCTCTTTCTTCCTATCAAATTTGCCCACATCCTCGCGCAGTTCCCTTCCGGTATATGAAAGGAAGACATCGTCAAGAGACGGTTTTGTAAGAGATATCGAGTCGAGTTTCATTCCCAGGTAGCTTGTCTGTTGGAAAATTTTTGGCATTAGCTGGTCACCGCTAGAGGTGAAGACCGTTACCTTGTGATCATCAAGTGATACCTCCCTCACAATTGGGATGGACCTCAGGTCTGATACGAGTCCCTCGAGGTTTGCATCATGGTTCACCTTGAAACTCACTATTTCATTTCCTAGCGAGTTTTTTAGCGATACTGGAGATCCCGTAATTTTGATCTTGCCGTGGTCGATGATTGATATGTTATCACAGAGCTTGTCTGCCTCCTCCATGTAATGCGTCGTGAGAAAGATGGACATCTCAAATTCATCATGAATTTTTTTTATGTACTCCCAGATCTTGTATCTAGTTTGTATGTCAAGGCCGAGCGTTGGTTCGTCCAAAAAAAGGACCTTAGGCCTGTGAAGCAGCCCCCCTGCGATATCAAGCCTTTTCCTCATTCCTCCCGAGTAGGTAACCACCTGGTCGTGCTGCCGGTCGGCAAGTTCCACGATTGATAGTATGTTGTCTATCTGCCCTTCCACCAAATTCTTCGGCAGGTGGTTCAGCTTAGCCTGAAGGATGAGGTTCTCCCTTCCTGTCAGGTATTCGTCGACTGTGGAATCTTGCTGGACGTATCCTATGTTTTCTCGCACATTCTTTGATTGCGACACGACGTCATATCCTGCAACAAATGCCCTCCCTGAACTTGGCTTGAGCAAGGTTGTCAGGATCATTATGGTGGTGCTTTTGCCGGCACCGTTGGGCCCAAGAAAGCCGAAGATTTCACCATTTTCTATCTTGATCGAGATTTCATCAACCGCCTTCAGGCCGCTCTTGTAAATCTTAGAAAGATTGATAGTTTCTATTGCGTGCAACACTCGAGCTTGGTCCGTTGCATTATAAATTGGTACCAGCCCGCGATTTGAAACGGATAATGGTAAAATAAAAATGATGAGTGGGAAAATCAGGGTCTTTTGTATTCGTCTTTAGTCAGCCTGAGAATTATCTTCTCACCGACTCCCCAGATTTCGGACGTGTGGAATATCCTCGATCCCGTGAGTCCTTCTGTTACTTCGATCGATTCAAGTTCGTTTGTGTTCTTGTTCATGTGCAGTCGCTTTACCTTTCCTATCTTCTTTCCGTCAATATCGACGACTGCAACATCAGTCCTAATTGGCGCAGAAGAAAGCAGTACCGACTCTTCGGTGAACCTGTCTACGTAGTCTCTTGAAAGGAAGTAGTTCTTGTTGAGTCCTTCATGGACGGTAATCCCTACAACCTCCAGCGTGTCGGAGTTTATGTGTACGTGTTTTACCTTCCCATACTCGATTCCTTCCCTATCAATCACCTTTTTTCCCTTGAATTCGTCTGCCTTTATCTGATTTCTATTATATTCTAGCGAAGTTGCCATGAGAGAGCGTTTCCGAGTCAGTTTATTGAATCGGGTATCAGAGTTTTCAATCTAATGGGTTAAATTCTTTAGAACAGGAGAAGCACCATGGAATTCAAGGAGGGTCCCCTCCGTGCCACGCTCTCCACAATAGGCAGGAAGACCGGCAAGGAGCATGCTGTAGAGCTTAGGGCCGTATACTATCGTGGCAACTTTTACTTTTCCAGGAGGAACCCCGACAGCGACTGGCTCAAGAATGCTGCCGCAAATCCAGATGTGACGGTGATCATTGGAGACACCTCCTTCCCGGGCAGGGCATCGGTTGTCAAGGATGACGCGTTGGCAAGAAAGATTTCCGCACTCAAGTACTCGGACAGGCGTTCAGAAGATTCTAGGATAGTACTGGAGGTCAGACCATGTGGATGATGGTTGTCATGCCACGTCTCTCGTACTCTTGACCTTCCCTGGTTTCTGCCACAATTACTGTAAACGACACGACATCCCTTTGCTGGCATTCCCTTGCATCCATCGTTAGGTGCATGTCAAGGGCTTCAAAGTCACTGTCGCCTATTTTAGATTCGTCGATTGAAACTTTTCCTGTCGAACTAATGAGGAATCTATGGTCCTTCTGATGCCACCCAAGTCTCACCTTTGAGCCGTCCCTTCCCACCGCCTTGACGTTTATGTCAACAAGGCCGGGTTTTGCAAGCGTGTACCCAGATGTGCTGTTGACGAAGACTCCCATCTGGAACGGGTACCCGGCCGTGTTTTCGGCCATTTTTTGGATGCCGTCATTCATGACTATATCCACCCCCTTTATGGTGGTGGCAACCTTGGCTATCCATTCGTCGGTACGCTCCACTATGGCATGGATTCTTTCCCTCCGCTTCTTGTCCTCCTCCTGGGGGAGTTTGTAATAGTCTACCCATGCAAGATAATCTCTGCTAATGTCCTTGATGAACTGCATGCATGTTACCTTGTAATCCTCAACACTTGATGCCCTTTCTGCTCCCTCGTCATAAGGGACTCCATCCTTGTCAAGCGGTAGCATGAATGGTTTAGGATGATGCCCATTAATTAAATGGACCGTGTCGCCTTTCCCAACCATTTCTGCTGGAAACCTCCATAGGGTTGGGCGCGTGTTTTGGCGTCCTGTCTTTTTCAAGCCAATGAATATATGAGAAAATTTTCTGAATAATTGCGTTGAGCTTCTCCTCCATCATTGCAGAACTTAGGAAAGAGTTGGTTTCGAACATGCCGCAGATAAGGATGCTACTTCGGAAAAGTCCACCAATGGCTTTTACTACAATAAACGAGATTGCATCTTCGATAGGGAGGAAGTATGGAATAGTCCTTTCCCTGAATTTTCCCCAGAGGGGTAAGATTGAAGACTTCGAGTCCTACGGGACCGAAAACATAGGATTGGTTTTCCGCCGGGACAGCAGATCTTTTCCAATCCCGCGGGAGTCGATAAAATCAAAGGCCTTGGAACTGCTTGAAAGCCCCCAAGTCCAGGATGCGTACATGTACGAGGGGAAGGAGGGAGTGAGAATCATTACTGGCGGAATACGGCTAGATGTGTTGCCGGCTTCTCTTCACGTCTGGGGAAGGTTTGACGACAAGGTTTTAGAATATTGCGACTGGCTGCTTTCCAACTGTTACGAGGTCAGGCCAGGGGTCGATGGCGCCTTGAGCGATACCAAGTCGAACGTATAAACAAGCGTACCGTTAAAGTCGTAAACTTGGGACTTTACTGGCAGCGGGAGGTTATCCACTATCCAGAACTTGTTTTCGTTTGCACCTATGCGATAGGAAAGCAGGTAGGCTTTTGCAGACCCAAATTCAAAGGGCATGGTACCAACGTCGGTGACCGCCATTTTTTCGTGGTTTACTCCGATGTAGATGTCACCCCATTCCGCACCCTTGGCGAGGTATTCTGGCGTGGTTGCATAGTCCCGCATTGAGAAGACGGACTGGTCCAGCATGTCAAAATATGGCTTTGCCTGAGGGGAGACATCGGGATAATCATAGACAAGGCCTATTTGGACGGTCTGGCTTATGGTTTTGCTGCTTCCCTCAGGTGTTATCAGCACCTGGAGGCTTTGGTTTGTACCCTGCATTGGAAGGAACTTCATGTCCGCAGTAAAGTTGGTGTTGTTGTAGGAAACGTGGTATACCATTTCCGGCTCATACTGCGATCCCTTTCCCATATGCCACAGGCTTGCAGAGGCAGGCAACGGCTGAAAGTGAAGGTTTACGAGAAAAGGCCATGCCAAGCCTGCGACGGCTGACACTATGACTATAGCAAAGATTGCTACAAGTTTCATGCTCGCCATCTGCTTTTCAAGCTACCTTGCGGGCTCAGTTAAATCTTTCATATAGGCAAATATAGTGGAACCATACCAAGAAGGCACATGTGTGAGTGTGAAAAGGTTCACATGTACGAGGTTGAGTTCAAACTGGACGGGATGACTGTAGTACCCACACACAAAAACTGCGGCGATTCCCTCAATGAGAAGCAAGTGGACAAGTTCCAAAAGGAGCTTGTAAAGACTTGGGGATTCAAAGACGAGGAAGAAAAGTAGGTAATTCCAAAAAATAAAGAAAAAAGGTTAAAGCCTATCTGAATGAAGCTACCTGCTCTTTACATACTGATGCCTTGCATGTGCAATTAGCATCACAATAGCATTCGCCTTGCATGGCGCAGTCGCACTCTACTTTGTTTTCTGCTGCTGATTCGCATCCGCATGCCGCGTCTGTCATACCTGAGGGATCCCCTGCAGGGTTTAAAAGGTTATTGAAAAAAGCCTAGGCGGTGTTTCCTAATTCCCATCTTTTATACTTGCCAGAAGGTCGTTGACCCTATCCAGCAGTGCACCTGCCTGACCCTCCACAACCAGATGATCGCTTTCCATGTCAAATGCCACCCGTAGGATGTGGGCGTATTCCGGATTCTTGTGTGTGCGGTTTTTTATTTTCATCATGTTGTTTCTGTTCATGTAACCAAGGTAAAAGTAGCAATCAGAAAGAAGCGAGTGGTCCGCAAAGTATTCAAATTTCCTTCTAATTATACCCGAGTTGCCGGCACCTTCGACCATCTCGGAGAAACCTATTGTTGACTTTGCCATCCTTGTCAGAAGCGAGGTGGATGCCCTCTCCAGGCCCAGGACCTGGTGTACCAGTGATAGGGTCTGATTGGTGTCGCTTTTTTCAAGCCGCCTTGTGATATCCAGCATGTGAGCTGGGCTTGGGCGCCTTGAATTCAGGGAAAGAATGGCATCGGAAAGGAAGTATGCGGAGCATTTCACCCATGCCGCTGCGAGTGGGTCTTTTGCCCTTGATGCCTCCCTGGCCCTGTTTGCAAGAATTCCTGCGTCTACCAGGCAGCTCTTGGCAAAGGAGTTCATGATCTTCGCCCTCTTCTCCCCTATCCGGGCAAGAAACATCCTAAGTTCCCACTGCTCATCCTGAAGTATGGCAAGGTTTTCGAGTTGGACTAGAAGCGCCGGGCTTGATTCTGAGAGCGAGCAATGCTGTACCTTTACGGTTTCGCCCGAGATCTCGTGTATCGATTCGCATGATTTGCCATCAAATACGCTTACGTTATACTCGCAGCAGTCAAAGCTATCAGTGCCGTTCCTGCAGCCTCCAAGGCCTACCGGAACCTCCGAAAGGGAGAGCAATCCAGGGATTTTCCTAGGATCCATATGGCTCCACCCTGCGAATTTGCTATAAAGCATCCAAGCTGGAAAATTTTACAAATCCATTAACCTAAAAACGCCGGCTTTTCCATGCGCTCAAATTTTTCCGGCCTGTCCGGCTGGACCTTCCGGGGCCGGATTCTGCTCCCTGAACGCGACGCTGACCTGCAGCCTCCCGTCGCCGAACGATACAGAAATGCCCTTGACTAGGCTTTTGTAGAGAAAGAATTTTTTCCCGTCCGGCCGGATCTTGTAGTACGATTCAAGGAGTCCGTTTTTCTGGAGGAGTTTTAGCTTTCGATAGACTACGCCGAGGTTTATTTCGCACTCTGACCTTATCTGTGCGACGGGTTTTGGCTCCTTGTCGATTGCCTGCAGTATAGATATGCATTGCCCGTCGGCAATCACTTCTAAAAGGTCCGCCCCCGTGCCAGTCTCTCGAGGCCCGGCCAGGTTCTGCATGACTACCTGTGGGTTTGGAAATTTTTAAGACATCTGTACACAGAGCAACACATGAGAAGCTAGATTCAACCACGAAGTTGCACATCGATGCATAACGGTCGAGATAACAAAGTTACTCCAAAACCCATGCTCACAATAATTTCAAGGTTTTTACGGTTTGTCTTGAAATAAATTCAAAATTCTCATCCGGTACCTTAGAAATCAATCGTTTTCAAAAACAGAAAACGTGCCCATGGTTATATCAAAAGTTTTGGAGAGTTTATGCATGGCACAAATGCCGGCCCTGATTCCAAAGGAGGTCGAAGTCCAGAGACTGAAGAAGATCTGGATGATAGTGATTGCCATGGGATCCATCGCTGCATCTGTGGAAGTAGACAACTTTGTGGACGGTTCGCTCCACCAGACTTCCATCAGAGACAGTGCCTTCACGCCAGCGCACTGGTGGCTGTACAGCCACTTCATAGCCCTGCCACTTGGCTGGTCTGCGGTGGCGATGTACGACAGAAAGGTGCCAATCTTGAGAGGCCCGAACAACTCAATTAACACTGGTCTGAAAATGACCATTTTGGGCTATCTTGCAACCATGTTTACAATAGGTGTAAACGAGCTTTGGCACTTCTGGTACGTGGAGGAGATCTTTGCAGTCCCCAACCACTGGATGTTCAACATGGGAGTTGTTGTGGCATTCATGGGCGCACTAGCCTACGTGGTAAGGGTCTATGCACGACTTGTAGAACTCGGCGTTGAAACCCCGGGAGAAAACCCGCACATTGCCGAGATGTACAAGATGGCCCTTGAGGGAAAACTGTACAGCAGATCCATCCCATAGGATCAACACCCCTTTTTTCTTTGTAAGACATCCGTACCAGGGAAGCTGCGAATTCCGTAAATGACGGTAATCCTTGATGAAGTTTATTAGTTCGTCAAAAGCAACAGAGGATGAAGGACATGAATGGATCTTACCCGGTAGCGGGGCTACTGGCGGTTATAGTCGGCGTAGTGGCCCTTGCTGCAATGCCTGGGGCTTTTGCCACCAACTGGTATCCAGGGGAGAACATCAAGCAGGGCGATTACTACAGGTACAACCTGTGCTGGACCGACTGGCACAATTGCACGCCAATAGAGATAGACTTCTGGGTGAAGAACCAGACAAGCGACGGCAATGGCTGGAACCTCGAGATGGTTGCCATCGACGGATCCATAATCCAAAAGGGCATGGTGTCCATCGGCACCGACACTCCAGACCCCACATATTCCGATTCCAACATAGCAGATTACTCTAACGTTTACAAGAACACCATATCATGGCTTGACGCGTTTTCGTCCAAGACCAACCAGCAGACCTTGGGTTCTCCCTCATGGGGCAGGACGGGTTCCGTCGGAGGACAATCCGTGACATCAATGGGACAGCAGCCCATAACTGTCCAGGCAGGAACCTACCAGACATGGATCATCGGATGGCACAAGGACGTAGATAACATGATATGGATTGCACCCGAGTTATCATTCCCGGTCAAGGCCATAGTGTACACCGACGTTACAAGTGGCACGCCGCCTCCTGACTACACGCTGGAGCTCCTCCAGGTAGGCAACAGCCCCACCGAACCCTCGTTCATGAATGTCCAGTCCACCGCAACGGTTGGCGTTAACCCGAACTGTCCTGCACCAGACATGGTAAACGATGCCACCCAGGGTTCTGCAACCACGGACTCGGGCTCCATGATAATTTCCTACAGGTACAGCCCATCCACGCCCCACATAGGGTGCAACATGGAGTGGAGGCTAGCCTTCGAGAAGACATTTGACCAGTCGCAAAAGTACTCTGGTGTCCAGTATGACATATTCACCGTGGACAGCCAAGGCCACCAGCTCGACTCCGTTGCCCAGGATAGCGGAAGGACATCCCTGTTCGCCCCGGTAGGAGACGACGACCTGACTATAATTCTAAAGGGGACAACCCCCGTTTCAAACATGGTGATCGCCGCACTGGGTACGGGTCCTGTCGGCACCTCCCCGGATACGAGCCTTGCAGGCATGATAAACCTGACTGTGAACACTCTTCCGTCCTTTGGCGGGGCACCATCACAGCCAAGTTCCGCACCGACGCAGGTTCCCACCCCCACGCCCCAGCCAAGTGCGCCCAGTCAAGGCAATACGACCCAGCCAACAGTCATTCCCTCGTGGGTGAAGAACAACGCCAAGTGGTGGTCCCAGGGGCAGATTGGCGACGACCAGTTTGTGCAGGGAATACAATACATGATACAGCAGGGGATAATACAGATACCTTCCACCCAGCAGGGCGCGGGCAATGCGACCCAGCAGATACCGGCATGGATAAAGAACAATGCCGGATGGTGGGCATCAGGGCAGATTTCTGACGACCAGTTTGTGCAGGGCCTCCAATACATGATAACCAGCGGGATCATCAAGATCCACTAAGGCGTCAGCAAAGTTCAGGCAGGACGCCCGATACAGACAGTTTTTCCCGTATTACAGTGTAAACTTGGTACATTTATGCCAAAATGACGGATAACATACATGGAAGAATTTAGTGCCAGGGTGCGCATCAACGCCCCAAAGGAGAGGGTATGGCAGGTGGTTTCAGATGTAGACGGGGATGCACAGTACTGGGACAGCCTATCCCGCATCCGGAACATCTCAAGGGAGAGAGATCTCGTCGTCCGGGAGGTCTTCATCGGAGGAGACAACAGATGCCAGCAAAGGATAATCCTATTTCCCAAGGAGGGCATCCACCTAAAGTGGGTCAGCGGCCCCATAAGGGGCATAAGGGACATCATACTGTCTGCCCTCGAGAACGGAACAATTCTTGAAGTGCAGACAAGCTATAAACTTACGGGAATCCTTGCACTTTTTTCAAAAAGTGCCGCAAAATATCTAAGGGAGGAGGCAGAAAGTGCGCTGCAGATGATAAAGGCCGAGGCAGAGGGCACTTCCGGTGCCCCGGTGCTTGAAAAAAGGACGATGTGGGCGGATCTCATTCGCGAGAAAGGGTAGTGTTGCGGCGCCCTCCACTTGGTTTTTTAATCTGCCATTTTTGAAAGCGGTCCAAGCTAGCCTTTAAATTGCTATCCCTTAGGCTTTAAGATTAGCTCCTGTGGTGTAGTCCGGCTAAGCATACTGCCCTCTCAAGGCAGTGATCCCGGGTTCAAATCCCGGCGGGAGCACCTAAATTTCCTAATAGTATGACACATGCTGACCATCCCAGCAAGACTGTTGGTTTGACCAGTCCCGCACAGCGGTATTGGTTTGCTTTGATTATCACGTTTGAGATTCTTGGCCTTTTTTAAATAATATTTTGTGGTTTGTAGAGACATGTCACAAGATGTGGAATCTATATACGAAGACTACATAGCCAGACTAAAGCAGGCCGTTCCAAACGTCGACCCCAACCTTACACACAGAGTCATGTACCTGGAAAGAAAACTTGCAGCCGAGGACATGTCGGAGCCGGATGTCAGTGCAGTCATAGAGTACAGGAAGGGCAGCGACCTCGACAGGAAGATGTCAAATCTGCGGGCCCGGTGCGAGGTAGAGGCAGAGTATGCCGACAGGGAAAATTCCGTGCACATAGTAGGCCGCATGAAGATGGGCAGACTAAAGGAGATAGCCTCTGACAAAGACATTGTAAAAATCACTGGCAAGGCGGACCCGGGATACGGCGAATAGGCCTCAAAGACAATTCAGGTTGTTCCACGAAATAATCTGAAATTTTTTTAATTATTTGCGGCACTTTAACGACCAGAATCATGCAGCTAGGCACGAATGGCTAAAGTGCGGTCATGTAGACAGGCTGGTATTGGGAACAATCCCATGCCTTACCTATTGGAATTTTTCTTGTCACACTTTGTATTGCATTGAATACTTTTGATTTTTATTTTTTCATGACAAAAATTACATCATGAAGTTGCATGTCTTTCGAGCCGCAAGACAGGCAGGCCCGTTGCTGGTCTTCCTTTTCCTCGGGTTGACCTTTTCAGCAATGCACCTTGCCTATGCGCAAGAGTCTACGCCAAGCAATCCCGTTGGGTATACCAACTCGGATGACCCTCATGGTCCCCTGGCTGTGCCAGGTTGGATTGCGGGGATGTCCATCGTAGGCGCCATGTCAGGCGTCGGGGTTTGGGCAGCCATAAGGCGAAGGTAGGCCTGCGCAAAGCCCTCATTTTTTAATTTGGGGGAAACAGTAACAGCAGCCGTGACTGATTGCAGGCCGGATGCCTTTGGATACCCGGAAACGTGGCAACCGGGGGATTTTTTTCACTTCGTTGTCATCGGGTGGTTAACCTTGTTACTCTACACTTAAGTTACCGTTCGGGTAAATTATACCCGTTGATAAACTACAAGTCATACCTGATATCGATATTTGTATCTCTTGCAATCAGTATAGGGCTGCAGATGATCCTTCCTTGGCCTTACGGACTGATTGCAGCTCTTGCATTTTTTGCCCTCTATCCTCTCATCATGAGGAACCGGGCCCTTCAGAGGATGAACGGGTTGGGCGGAGGCGGATCCATTGGAATGGGCCAGGGCTTCAGGTATTCCTGCCTTGCCTGCAACAACAGGTTCAAAGGATCAAGCTGCCCAAGATGCGGCTCCAAAATGAAGCGGGCCGAGTTTTAGATCCTCCTGTATCGGAATCCACAAAGCCATTTTGAAAATTTTTCCTTGCCGGCTATGGGCCCGGGTAGCTCAGACGTCCAGACCTTCCCAACCCCACTGCAATCAGTACCGTTACCAGTACTGCCAGCACTGCGGCTGAGTAGGATCCAAACTCAGGGATTACCTGAGTTCCGATTATCCTTATCTGCGTCATGTTTGCCTCAAAGGGAATTGCAAGGTCCCTAGTTGTGGCGTTCCTTGTCTCCTCAAACGCGGGCACCTTGCCGTCTGATGTCACTACAAAGTCAAGGTCGGTCTGGTTTGCCCCCTTTGAGTCTATGAGGGTCCTCGGAAGGTCGATGGTAAGCACTCCCTTGCCCGATGCATGGAACCCGATTGTAAGCGACCTCATGTAGGCATCTATTGTGGCCGAGCTGACATTACCGTTTACAATGGTATATGATAGAGTCTTGTTGGTGTTTGTTATCGGGATGAATGAGCTGTAGGGCAGGGCTGGAGGGCCTGAAAAATAGAATTCCGAGCTTGCGCTCTTCTGCGTGTTTACCATCGTAGCCTGTATGGAATACATTCCTGCCTGCTGCCACAGGGGTCCACCGGTGACTATTCTGGTTGTGAATGTACCATCCGGGCCGACCGTTGCCTGGTCAACCCTCACAATGTTCCCATTGGGCGCCATTACCCTTACCCCCATCGTAATTCCCGCAGGGGTGTTGACCGCGGTCCCTGAGGCAACTATGGTGTCACCACTTTCATAGGAAAGCCTGTCGGTGGACAGGGTTACAGGTATTGCCTTGCAATCTACTATCCACCACTGCTCCTGCGTGGCGTTTGGAATTTCCGTTATGTTTGAAATTGCCTGTGGAGACGGAGCTCCAGTCTTAAAGTATGGTACGCAGTTGAACGAAACTGCGTACGCGGGGGCAAGGCAGGAGAGCACTACCGCGAGCGACAATATCAGGAAGAGTTGGATCGTGCGCAATTTGGTATCTTGGGCATCGCAGTTGTAATAAGAATGCGATATGATTATCATCAATGAGAACGGTGAAAGAGATTAAGCGAGTGCAAGGAGCATGAAGATCAAGAAATGTATGCCTCAGAATCTGTGACCAGGCATTGCGAGTGCGGCCTGTGCAACCACAACAGAGAGTCTGACTGCGTCAGGCTTGAATGCCGCTGCTGCCTCAACTTTCATGAGAGGTCAGGTTCGGAAGAATGGGATTGAATGCCTTGTCAGGCCTGCCATAGGGCTTGCGGCCAGACCTGCCGCGCCTGATCCTAAAGGTCTAAAACATACCCAGCCGATATGCTACCTATGGTAGGCCCAAGGGACGGAGGATTTGGTTTTGACGGCAGCAAAAAATATTCGAACCTTGAGAACACCGAGTCCATCTGCGTCCAGTGCCAGGCAGGGCAGCACTCAAAGTGCCTGGCAAAGGAGGACGACAGCATATCCTGCGACTGCGAGCGGTGCATTCTAGGCTAGCTTGCAAAGAAGGTGGTCACATAGTTGGCATTTTCGTACTTTAGGGCTACCGTCCCGTCAGAATTTTCTGCAACGGAAACCCCCCTGATTGAAAAGACTGCGTCGGAAAACCTTGCTGCAAGGTCCTTTGGCATTTCCAATATTGCCTTGTAAACGTACCCCTGTTCAGTTGGGCATGTCACGGTCACAGACTCGCCACTTCCGTATGCAAGGCAGTTTTGCATAATATCGCGCGGTACAACGTCATACCTTGCCTGCGGAGCCGGAACGTCTTCCTGGTCTACAATTCCAGTCTCTGCAGCATGGGTCTGGAGCAGATCCGGATAAGTGGCAAATGCAATATACAGTACGAGAAAAGCCGCCGTTCCCACCATCAGGGCAAATGGTCGTACCGGAAAGATCCTTCTTGCGTGCCCATTCTCCACGGTTTCAAGGATGCACTGGTTGACACCTTTTTGTAATGTGGGGCTCAACGGCATGCCCCCTCTTTCGCAACCGGCATGGAACTGCTTACGGGTAAGCGCGTTGCAGGCCTGGCAGACCTTTTGTACCGGCTTACGGCATTCCTCACACTGCAGGTGTGACCTGAGATCTCCGCCGCAGGACCTGCAAGATTCGTCTGGCATCACAGGAAGGAAAAGGCTATCTTAATTAAGAGATGCTGAGGATTTGCACTGAAAAATCCTGCCTAAGACTTAAATCCGAATTCGGGTGCTTTGGCACGGTTAGGATACCGTTATCTGCTTCTGGAGGACATCGGTGAGAGGAATTGCAGAAGCAAGGCTGTCCCACACAAAGACCTGTACCGTATATGTTCCTGTCGCCTTTGGAATCCACACTTGGGTCGCCGTGAACGACTGGTTGCCGAGCATCGAGGCAGAGGTTGCGCCGAAAAAGTCTGTGACGCCATCCTGGTCCATCACCTGAACTATGTAACTGAATTTCTGGTTCTGGGTTCCTTGGTTTGCAAGCACAGACTGGATTCCAATTTCCTGTCCCACGCCGTAGCTTGTGATGCCGTGGCCTGTCGTGTCAACGGTTGCTGGACTTGATATTGTAATGTCAGAGGTGGCATGGGCAAACTGCAGCGTTCCGATGGACAGCACCAACCCGAGAACTAGGACCAGCGAGAGTCTCAACGGATCAGACGATCTCTGTGAGATATAAAACGGTTCCGATGAATTCGTCCCTAGAGAAACACGCTATTTGCAGACGCGCGTTCAGACGGTGACCCGTCTTACCACTATCTCGTGGCCCTCATAGACATGCGTGGAGTGGTTTGCCTTTATGATCTCACCCATCTTCTGGTCCGTGAAGTATTTGTCGCTGTACCTTCCCAGGACCTTCTTGCAGTTGAAGCAGTAGATCTCCTTGAACTCCATTTGCTGTTTCAAGCAATCACACCATATTTAAAATTCGATGTTTGAAAACCCGGGCTGGTCCTTGTTCTGGAGAAACTGGATTTTTGAAATTTTGTAGTAAATTACTTCGCCCCTTCTCTCAATCACCGCAAGGACAGGCTCCTTGCCCATCGTTACAATCTGCTCTATCTGCTTTTGCAATAGTCCCACCTTCTGCCTTCTTCCCTCCGAGAGGCCGAATACTACATACTTTGCCCCTTTCTCGCCGAACTGCCCCCTTTCGTACACCCGAAAGTCGGAGCCAAATCCGAATCCGTCCTTTGCGATGTACCCCCTGGTCCTCAGGTCCCGATAAATCAGGAATTTTGTAAAGGCCTCCGCGTCGTGCCGGATGCACTCCTCCATCAGATGGTCGAATTTTACCTCCTGCTTTCCCTTGAGGAGCCTCAGCTTGTCGACATAAAGTAGGTAGAGCGACTCGAAAGGTTTGAGGTAGAACTTTTCCTTCATCGTCTCTCCGAAGCCCTTCTGCTCTAGGCTTTGCTGCATCGCCCGGTCATTTACCAGTGCATGGTCCTTTACAAGTACCCCCTCGACCTTGGACTCTAGTTCCGACATTAGGGGTTTTGTCTATCCGATCACAATATAACATTATTCCATTTGTCTACGGTCCGGATTTGGGCAACAGGAACGGCCCTGCCGGAGTGGAACTTACGGTTAAAATAAGGGGCTAAAATAAGGATGGAAAAGTGTTCTTATGCACGGAGCAAACTATCGAACAGGTAATGGCCAGCCCTATACGAGGAAGGAATTCATCAAGGGTAAGCCACAGATAAAAATTGCCAAGTTCTCCGGCGGCAAAAGGGACGCCGATTACGATTACTGCATCCAGCTGCTTTCCAATGAAAAGGCCCAGGTAAGGCACATGGCAATAGAGTCTGCAAGGCTTGCTGCCAACAAGGCAATCGAGCAGGTTGCCGGCGAGACAGGATACTTTTCAAACCTCAGGATTTACCCGCACATCCTTCTCAGAGAGAACAAGATGATTGCCACTGCAGGTGCAGACAGGCTTCAGGAAGGGATGAGGGGTGCCTTTGGCAAGGCCATAAGCCTCGCCGCAAGGGTCAACAGGGGCCAGATACTCATGGAGGCATTTGTGAAAAAGGAACACCTTGAGGCTGCAAAAAAAGCGATGCATGGTGCCGCAGTAAAGCTTCCAGTTACCCCTACAATCAAGATTATCGCGCTCAAGGCCCCGCTAGTCAAGTCTTAGCGCGTCAACTATTTCCTTCTGCCTCTTTCCAAGCATCTCAAGAAATTCTGAAAATTCATCCTCTGTTGGGTCCCGTTTCAGTATCCTCCTGCACTGGTAATAGAACGAGTTGTAAAGCCTGCCCACCGCGATGCCGAATGCAAACGAATCCGAGCGGGTCCGCAGGTCGTCAAGGGACCCTATGATCCGCAGTATCTCGTCCGATTTTTCCGTGACCTCTTTTATTTTCTGCTTGACCTTCTCCTCCAGCTGCGGGTTCACGCTTTTACATGACATTTCAGTGTTAAAAATTTGCGTGTTGAAACATACCCTTTAATAGACTAGAAATTTCTAAATCGATTGAGCGGTTGTAGTACAGCTTGGTTAATATGCGGGATTGCCAATTCCGCGACCCGGGTTCAAATCCCGGCAACCGCATACGAAATTGATACACACGCTGTGCGTCAGGACAGACGGTTTTTGTTTTGCATGTCCCGCAGGTGTTACTCCTTTTTGAGTCCTTTTCTTATCATCTCAAGTGCGCTCTCGGTCCTTTCCGGTTTTGGGAGCTGTATCATGAAGACGTTTGTGCTGCCATATGCAGAGCGTGGTGATGAGAGCGCAAGCATCGAGGTCTCTCCCAGGGCCTCGAAAAACTCGAATGATTCGTTTGCATAAAGCAGGACCTTTTCCTCAAGATGCCCTTGCGAGAACGTCATGGTTATCCTCACAAACACGTGGCCCAGCCCGTCCTGGAGGATGTTCAGGTTTGTCTCAACCGAGACGGGCTTTCCGGCAATCGCCTTCATCAGCTCATCGAACCGAGCCTCCTCCATGATGAGGCACGGGACCTTCCTCCCCTCAAAGTCAAAAAGGGTAAAGTCCCTGTGCCGCTGGGCCATGAGTCTGTCAAGCTCTGAATCACCCATACCTCGGAAGGATCCTCCTTGCGTTAAAAAGGTAGAGAGGCTATATTATGCAGAGGGTCTTTGCGAGCATCTCGGCCCGGGCGTTGTCTGACTGGCCAATTTTTTTGTCATTGTACTTGCTGCTAAAGTATAGCAGATCGACCAACTTTGACTTGTCGACGTTTACCACAGTTGCGTTGTATGGGCTGGGTATCCTTTTGTCGGTCAGGATTACGAGCTTGTCAACCACCGCGGATTTTGCCATGTTGGAAAGGCCCTCGAGGCTCTCCTTTCCGTCCGTGCCTGTAACCACTACAAGGCCGACCCTTGCACCGTAGGGATCCTGGTACAGGATGTCTAGCGGAAGGTTTTGGTTTTCTATCCGTGATATGCTTCCCATCTCCTCGGCAAGGCTTGTCAGGTTGCGCACCGCCTCCCTTAGATCCCTGTCTGAGGACGGCGCCCCAAAGTTGTTCCTTATCGCGATAAAGTCGGAGATTGGAACGTCCATTATGCTTCCACGGACCCGTAGTCCGGGATACGTCTGTCTTATTGCGTCGTCAATTGTGCCCTCATCGACCTTGTCAAGTCCCATCTGCGACGACTTTTCCATCGAGTGGTAAAGGATGTTGATGACGGACCTTACGCTTCTAAACTCCGGAAATTCCTCATATAGGACTTGGATCTTTCCTGCCAGTTCGTCCTCCATCTGCCGCGTAAACCTTCCGTGCTTGTCGTTGTGCCTGATGTACTCGGCTGCAATTTCCGCAAGCTCCTCCTTTGAGTTCGACCCTGCAAGGTCAATCTTGTAGTTTGCCTTCTCAAGCCTGTCAAAGACCGAGGAATTGGCTCCCTGTACCTCCGCATAGCCCGAGGGTGTCGAGATTATCAAGAGCACGCAAGCCGGGAGGTGCGAGTTTATCACTCCCTTTACAAACTCGATAGAGTCCCTGTTACCGTCAAACTCGTCTACCTCCAAAAGCGTAATCTTCCCTAGGAATCGGTGTGAAAGTCTGGAGAGGGCAGAAACCATCCCAATCATTTCCTCCAGGTTCTGTACTGCCTCGAAGGAGTTGGTGATGACGCTCCTGATGAATGCCGCCTCGTGGTAGCTGAATCGCTGGACCAGAAACTGCTTCAGGCCTTCCACCGGTGGCACCTCTTTTCCGGATATGATGTCTGCCACCTTTTCTTTTACCGTCATGCCGGTAAGCCTGTTCATCATGGTATAGTTGAGGGCTTTCTTTGCGGATCCGTCTCCCTGCTCGGCCCTCTCGCCTATGTATGAGAGGAATTTGGCTCGAAGCTCGACGAAAAAGCCGTTGTCAAACCCCTTGATAATGGCGTTGTAGATGCCCGGCATGGTCTTTGGGGATATCGTGGAAAGGTCCACAAAGGAGCACTCGGTGTTGTAATGTCCCTTGAGATTTTTTATATGCAGCGCAAGGTGTGTTTTTCCCGAGCCTACATCCTGGATTACGGTGATTACCCTAAAGTCGTTGTCGGCGCAGTCCCTCCCCTGAATCTTTCCGTTAAGTTCCTTTATGCATTGGACAATTGCGCCCTTGGCCTCTTTGTGCCTCTTGCCGCCCAGTATCCTTGCATCCTTCTCAGTCGGGGTCGGGCTGCTTGGATATGGATTTGCCTCAAGTCCGTACGCGTACATCATACAGACCTCACAAACCCATGGACCATTCCCCGTATGACTATTCCCTCCTGGCCTCCGGTCGAGATCTCATACTTGTCCCGGTTTCTTTCTACAAGGTCCCCCGCAAGGAGGTAGAACCTTTCACGGGAGAGGTCGCCTGCCTGACATATCTTTTCCCTAACCTTTGAGAAGGGCGTCCATCCAATTGAGGTTCCCGCCTCCCTCAGGCACTTGTCAAATACCGTTTCAAAGTCTGAAATGCGACCCTCGTCGTCCTGGAGTGATATCCTTTCCATCTCCTCCCTCAGGTTCTGGGTGTGGTCCTTTAGCCTCGCCACGGAATGGCTTACGCCTACAAGCATGTTTAGTATTAGTTTGAATTTGGGATCGTTCTCGGTGAGATGCAGAATGTAGTTGTCCCTTGTCCAGACAAAATAGGCAGCCCCCTTCTTCTCGATGAATATTTTTTCCTCCCTTGCAAGGCCTTCAAGTATGTCGTCAGATTCCTTGCCAAAGGTCTTCTTCAATTCTGCCTTCTTTATGCCCTGGACTCCGGCAGATCCTATGCTCTGGAGAACCTCCTCTTTCATGGATATGAATCCCTGAAATTTTATTTAATCCCAAGCGTAGTCCAGACCGACAATTTGGTGAAAAAATCTTATCTTTGCAGGCCTGCGGCAGGGCCTGCGATCGGTCACATTATAAGGCACTCAGGGCTAGGATGCTTGCAGAATGATGATCGGGTGTTCTGATTATGATGAATTATACCTGGGGTATCTGACTGCTTTTTGAAGGGCCGCCTTCCCAATTACGACCTTTTCAAAAATTAATATCCTAAGGGGCCCCCATTAGGTTTGATGGCAGAAGAGGCCTGGAAGGACAAGCTCACTCCCGATGAATATTCCATATGCAGGATGAAGGGAACCGAGGCCCCCTTTACCGGAAAATACTACGACTGCAAGGACAGGGGGACCTACAAGTGCAAATGCTGCGGGGCTGACCTTTTCAACTCGGATACAAAGTTTGATTCTGGCACGGGATGGCCAAGCTTTTGGGAGCCCGTAAGGGGCAACGTCAGGAGCGAGACAGATACCAGTTACGGCATGGAAAGGACTGAGGTCCTTTGCAGTAAATGCGGCTCACACCTGGGGCATGTGTTTGACGACGGGCCTGCGCCCACGGGGCTTCGGTACTGCATAAACTCCGCCTCGCTCAAACTGGAGAAAAAGTAGGTAATACTACAGTTACCTCACTATTAATAGTACCGTATGGTACGGTATACCATGTTAAGCTGTGAATTCTGCCCAAAACAGTTCTTTGAGACTGCTAACGGGTTAGTTGAAAAGACTTTTCACGAGGTCCTGCACGATCCCGAACTTGTCAACAACTAATTCTGACCATTTTTTTAACAAAATAAAACCGAACTTTTTTATCGGTTATGTTTGTTGTAAACTAAAGTGAAGCAGGCAAAACAGCGTGAGTCCAAGAGGGCTCCCAAGGATCCAATTTCAGACGCGCTCAAAAAGATGGGCTCGATCTCCGAGGCAACGCAGGTGCTGGCCTCCGAAGTAAAGACAATGTCGAAAATTTTCACGGAAAACCAGAAGATTCTGATCTCATTGAAGAGTATGATTGACGGCGTGAACTCGTCGCTTGACCAGATACAAAAGTCCTCAAGGCAGATAGGGATACTGGAGGAGGACACCCAAAGGCTCTTCCACGGGATGAGCCAGGTAAAGGCGCACTCGAACCTCATCGAGAAGATAAACGACCAGATAGGCAGGCTGCAGGACCAGGTTACCAAGATTCACCAGAAGCAGGAGGAGATCCCAGACGTTGAAAAGCTGATGAAAAGCGTCAATGACAACCTTGACTCTATTAGGAACAACACGAAGATGATCATGCACATCTCGGAAAAGACCGAGAAGATCCGCGAGGAGATAAAGGGCGCATCCTCCAATGCCGAATTGCTTTCAAACATCGGACCTGAAATCGAGGAGGTCAAGAAAAGCACGCGCGAGCTTGCGGCCAAGGCGGAGTCGCTTTCTGGACTTCGCGAGGAGATTGACAAGGTGAAGAGGAACACCGAGGCCATGGCTGAGAGGGCCGAGAAGGTCTCCAACCTAGAGGAAAACATAGCGAGCCTCCGGGCAGATGTTGGCAAGGTGGTTGAAAAGACGGAGCCCCTCAACGTCCTTGATTCTCAGATAAGGAACGTCGGCGCGGAAATTGACTCTCTGATAAAGAGGACCGACGGGCTCGGGTCTCTGGGCAACGACATCCGAAACATAAATGCCGAGTTTAGCAGCTTCAGGGAAAACGTACTTGGAAAGACAAAGGAGATGGAGGAAAAGATTTCTGATTTTGCAGAGATGATGAACAGGAACTCTGCCTCGATTTCAGAGTTTAACAAGACCACCCATGACATTTCGCAGCAGATAAACGAGATTCGAAGTATCACCCACAAGACGTCGCAGAGCACCTCTCGGGAAGTTATGGGGCTCCTGCGCCTCTCCGAGTACCAGTCCAATATACGAATGAGGGCCGAGTCAAAGTATGGCACCATTGACGACATACAGAAGATGGTATCCCAGACGGTGGACATGATAAACCTCTTTGACAGGCTTTCCATCGAGGCCGAGACCAAGATGCCCTTGCCGATGGAGGTGAAGCAATGGGCTGTTTCGAAGATACTTGACTGCGCCGATAGGTGGGAGATTAGGTTCACCGACGTGTTCAGGATGTTAGTGACAGAGATAGGGGCCGACCTCGTAAAGGAGTCGGTAAGGATGGAGCAGGTTCGCGATCTCTTCGGGATAAGGGCCGTGGATGAGGTCAGGCACGACCTGAATATACAGTAGGCCTATTCCTCTACGTCGTAGGTTCTCAGGCGCTCTCTCTTTCTCTTGAGTACCGCAAAGATTCCGATTATTACTCCGACCCAGATGCAGCCAAACAGCATGTTCGAGATGCTCACGTACATGTATGGAGTTGCGTCAAGTAGGTTTGTGTAAATCTCTGCAGCCTCATAGTGGACATTGGCCATTCCAGTGTGGAATGCCGCGCTGTCAGGAGATGTCGTGGCAATCTTGTCAACGGTGCCCATCATCGTCTGCAGATCAACCTGCATCGCCCCAAAGTCGGTGTCCTCGGTGGGGAAGATCCATACCGGGTTGCCGTGCGACGGTATCAGGGCGCTCACCTGCTTGAGTTCGCTCTGGACGGTAGGCGGGTCCGATGAAGCCTCCATCCTTCCCAAGATTCCCCTTGCTTGGTCCAGCGGATAAATTGTCGTGTTATATTCCTCAAACGCCATGACTACGCCAAGCACTATTAGACCCATGATTCCGCCCATTGCGAACTTGTAGTAGCTGCTGGCCATTCTTTGATTACCAGACGGGGCGGGTATATTTCTTGATTTGCCTTTCTTAAATGACGAGTGGTTGATGCTGAGGTAGGCGATGTAGAAGAACCCTATGGTCTGAATTCCGATTATCGGGGTAAAGACTGGGTTGCCCGAGAAGATGGCGACGAACACGCCTATGACTCCATAGACGCCAAAGAAGATCTCAAGTAGCGTTGTCTTGGTAAATGGCAGGGCGTATGCCTTGTCCCTCCAGTCATCGCTCTTGTTCACTATCCCAAACTTCGGAGTCCTGAGGAACTCGTTCTTCTTGCCAAACAGGGCGTCAAAGACCGCCACGGTGTTGTTGACCGACATCCCTGCAGAATAGAATACCATGTAAAAGTAGGAGAGGGTCTTTGACTTCCATCCCGTGTCATAAAGGTCTCGTATTATCATGATGTAGACAAACGGTCCCATGGCAAGGTATGCAATTATGGTAAGTGCCGGGAGGCCGTTTACGACGTAGAGGTTGATCTTGGATGCAAGAAGTATTGGAAGTATGAGGAACTGTGCAAGCATGAGCGGGAATGCGATATGTCTAGTGAGCTGGACGAATGCCTGGACCTTTGTGTCTACCGGGATTCGCTTTATGGCGACGTCTCCGAGCAACTTTATCGCGCACTGGATGGAACCCTTTGCCCACCTGAACTGCTGCCTCTTCGCCGCATTCATTTGGACGGGGAGCTCGGCGTCAACCACAATGTCCGGTATGAAGACGCACTTCCACCCCTTCATCTGCGCCCTGTAGCTGAGGTCCAGGTCCTCGACCAGGGTGGCAGTGTGCCATCCGCCCGAATCCTCGATGCATTCCCTTCTCCACACGCCCGCAGTCCCGTTGAAGTTCATGAACAGGTGCGAGTTGCTTTTCGCCTTTTGTTCTATCAGAAAGTGAAAGTCCAGGCTGAGAGCCTGCGCCATCGTGAGTGCGGAATACTTTTCGTTGACGTGTCCCCATCGGCACTGCACGAGCCCTATCTCAGGTTTGCAGAAATAAGAGAGAGCCTTATTGAGGAACCATGATGGCGGGATAAAGTCTGCATCAAATATCGCAACAAAGTCTCCCTTTGCGGAGTGCATCGCGTGCCTCAGCGCACCTGCCTTGTATCCCTTCCTGTTTCCGCGCCTCACGTGCGTTATGTCAAAACCTTTCCTCTTGTAGTCGTTTACGAGCTCCTCAAGTATTGTCGACGTGTCATCGTCGGAGTCATCAAGCACTTGGATGAACATCTTTTCCTTCGGATAGTCCTGGGCGCAGACGGCGTTCACAAGCCTTGCTGCGACGTATTTTTCATTGTAGATTGGCAGCTGTATCGTAACCACTGGCGTATCCTTGAGCTCGACCGATTTTGTTCTCCTTTTCTGCCTTGAGAGGAAAACAAGGTAATAGAAATTACAGGTGTAGAGCGTTATAATCAGGGCGATTCCGATAAAGAGGTTCCAGAGGAACTGCGTCAGCGGGGTCGGTATTGTGTGTACCAGCATTTGGAGTTTCTCAACTCACAATTCCTTATAGCCCTACCGTTATTCGGTTCTGCTAGCCTCTTTTTGAGATCTTGATTGCCTGCACCGGGCAGACATTCTCGCAAGAGAGGCAGAAGATGCAGTCAACCTCCCTTGCCATGAGTGGCTTCTTTTCAGATGACGGGTTTCCTTTGAACTCGGCCCACTCGTAAACCTTGACTGGGCATGCATCGATGCATGCGCCGTCTCCAACGCAGATATCGAAATCCACAGATACAAACTCGCCCCAGATTCCAAGGATCTCGTTCCCCTTCCTTGGGCCGAAAACCTTTATCTTGCCTCCGCTTGATGGCGCCGTAAACGTCTCGGTAACCTTCAGTTTCTTCTTGAACTCCACATCTATTGGGCCCGGTTTTGTACCGCTGGGCGTCTCGACCTCGACCACCTGTTGAGCCTCCTGTCCGGGCGGCGGCGTTGCCGGCTTGGGCTTTGGCTTGGCGTTTGGAACAATTTGGGCTAACGGCGTCATCTCCTCAAGTTCCTTCAGCGCAGCCTCAGGCGTTACCTGCTTTGTCTTGACTAGGTGTTCCACCATCTTGTCTGCAAGGACGCTGTTACGTAAAATAGTGTCAATTATCATCTTGGCATTTGCATCTGCCTTTTTCCTGTAGTCCTTAACCCAGAGGCCATCGCCGTATTTTTCCACAGGATAGATCTGGTAAATCATGTCAACAACCTCTCCAGTCACGACCTCCACTTGTACCTCCAAGGCAATTTCCTTGTAGCCCCTCTCGTCAGGATCCGGCATGTTCTGCTCGCTCCACCTGTAAGTAGCATAGATCCTGTCTGCAAACTGATCCATAACGAATGTCTTCTTGAAGCCGCTTACGATAGAGTCTATCTCGTACTTGTCCTCGAGTTTTATTGGCAGGCGGAAAAGGCCCAGCTTGTAGCTGTGCAGCGGATAAATCCCCCTCTTCGAAGTCCCCGACTGGACCGTGTAAACCTTGTCCTTGAGGAGGAGTGACATATTTCTAGTAGTTCGAAAAGTCCTTAAAAACTCTTCCTAGTAGTCCGGGCATGTTTCCTCACGGATCTTGCGGTATCTCTCATCCATTTCCTTGGCATGGCACAGGACTTGCTCGAGGGAATACTTGTCCTTTGGGAAAAACCACCTGATCCCCACCCGGTGCCCAATTCCATCCATGTCGTATATCATGCCCTTTTCTGATTCGACGCCGTACTTTTCGTCGGGCGATCTTTCCTGGACGGTAAGCCCCCGTTTGGTCTTGTCCTCCATTACAAAATCGAGCGGACCGTCACGTATGGCATAGAAAATCCCCTTTTGCAGGACTGGAAGTTCCTGTCCTGCCTCATCATTTTTCGATTGGGTTTCCAATCATATTACCCCATTCGGTCCACGAGCCGTCGTAGTTTCTCACCTGCGGGTATCCCAGGAGATATTTGAGGACAAACCAGCTGTGGGATGATCTCTCCCCTATCCTGCAGTAGCAGATCACGTCCTTGTCGGGGGTTATTCCCTTTGACTCGTAGTTCTGTCTCAGCTCCTCGACGGTTTTGAAGGTGCCGTCGGTGTCGTTTACTGCGGTAGCCCAAGGGATGTTTTTTGCAGTCGGGATGTGGCCGCCTCTCTGCGCGTGTTCCATAGGATACTCCGGAGGGGCGGTTATCTCGCCTGAGAACTCCTTTGGGGAGCGGACGTCTACCAGTACCGTATCCTTTTTGTCAAGCGCCCTCCTTACGTCAAAGAGGTAGGCGCGTACGCCCTCGTTGGGCGGCTTGGAGGTGTATTTTGTTTTTTGGATCTGTGGCTCGTCCTTTGTGTAGGTCCTCTTTTCTATTTCCCATTTTTTCCTGCCACCATTCATTATCTTTACCTTGTCGTGTCCATAGTACTTGAATATCCAAAATACAAATGCCGCGAACCAGTTGTTAAAGTCCCCATAGAGTACGACCTCGGACTCTGGGGTAATACCATTCCTTGACATCAGATCCTCAAACTGCGTCTTGCTGACAATGTCCCTTGTTATTGGATCGTTGATATCCCGTTTCCACCAGATCAGTGTTGCTCCTGGGAGGTGGCCCTGCCTGTAGGCATTTTCCGGGTCATAATCAACTTCGACAATTTTGATTGAACTGCCGTTGAGGTTTTTTGCGACTGTTTCGGTGTCAGTCAGAACATCGGGGTTTGCATACATACAGATATGCTAGTGAGCAAGGGGTCTTAATATTTTATCTCATGATATGCTTTAAAAGCTAAATTGGAATAGTATCCTTGTTTGGAGCTAAATAACGTAGCCGTTGTAAGCAAGGTTGGTTCGAGGGAAGCAGAGGACGCAGCAAGAAAGGTCGCAAAAAAACTACTGGGCAAGAAGGCCAAGGTCTACACGGTTTCGCCTGTGGATGTTGACGGGGCAAAGAAGGTAAGCGACCTTGAGGAGCTAAAGACTGCAAAGCTTGACCTGACCATTACCCTTGGAGGCGACGGGACTACCTTGCGTACCTTCAGGTATTTGGAAAACGAGACGCCCAACCTTGCCATCAATGTGGGGGGCAACAGGGGAATCCTATCCGAGATTACCTTGCAGGAAATTGACACTGCCATAGAGCAGATAATCTCCAACAACATATTTCTTGACAAGCGGACACGTGTGATTGCCTCGTGTGCGGGCCAGGAGTTCCCTCCTGCCCTAAACGAGATATACGTCAACAGGCAGAACCTTACGAAGACCTCCCTCTTTGAGATAAGATTCCAGAATGACACCGTCACCCAGAGGATGGACGGGGTCATAACCGCCACGCCCAGCGGGTCTACAGGGCATTCTTACTCGCTTGGCGGCCCCATATTGCACGAGAGCCTAGATGTACTGATAATCACTCCCGTGGCTCCAGTCAACAAGCTTCCGTCAATAGTCGTTCCAGACGAGAAGATCGAGATAATCAGCAACCACGATTCCAACATCATCATGGATGCGCAGGTGATAAAGACCGCAAGTGTTGACGAGGTGATAACGATAAGGAAGTACAAGAAGCAGGCGGTTTTTGTCAGACTGAAGAAACGCGGCCTCAGACAGATGAGCAAGCTTGGCTTCTAGGGTTTTGGACGCCACGTCGTTTTATTCTGGAATCCCATTTTCATCCCCCGAGGTCAGCTACACTACCCCCCTCGTCTTCGAGGAGGTCAAGCACATCAAGAAGAGCCAAGGTGCAGTCGAGGTCCTCGTAGATACTGGGAGACTGAGGATTGTCGAACCCGAGAGAAGGTTCACCGAGTCCACCCTGAGGACTGCCGAGGAGACTGGCGACTACCAGAGCCTGTCAGAAGGCGATGTCTCGGTAATAGCACTTTGCCTCCAGATTGGCGGCGAACTTGTGACTGATGATTTCGCCGTTTCAAATGTGGCAAAGCACATGGGATTGAAGGTTTTGCCGGTGATGACTGCTGGTGCAAAGGAAAAAAAATGGTCTTATTTTTGCAGCGGCTGCGAAAAGACATTTACCAAGGAATCGGTGTGCCCCGTTTGCGGCAACAGGCTTCAGCGTAGGCCAAGAACCAGCAAGGCTCCGTGACACATTGCAGTGGGATGCAAGACAGTACCGGACTCGGCATGGCTAGACATCGTGCAGTGTTTTCTGGCTGGCCTTGTTGTCGGTTTTGCCCTCAGTATCTAGTAGCTTGCGGATCTTGTGGGCCCGGGATTCTCCCATTCCCTCGATTTTCGAAAGCTCTGCCATCGTTGCATTGAGCGACTTGGCGGGAGACCCGAATTTGTCAAGCATTCTGGACGCAAGCTTTTCCCCCACGCCGGGCAGGCTGCACAGGACTGAGAGCTGCTGCCTCTGAACATCGCCTGACTTTCTTATCTTCTTGAGAAAGGGCCCCTTGGTCTTGCCCTGCCTTGCACACATTGCCACCAGAAGCTTTGCCGTATTGGAGGCGTTTGGCGTAGGCACAACAGGTATCTTAAAGTCCAGCACAACCGACGAGACGGCGCCATAGAAGACAAGCGGGTTCTCAGTTATCTTCAGTACCTCGTCTATGTTTCCCTCGATTATTATCGCTGGGCTTTCAAAGTGTTCCCGCAGCCTGTTACACTGGTCAAAGAGTCGTCCGTCAAAAACCGACGAAATAAAGTCATGAACGCTTTTTCTCTCGATCACTGTTTCTGGTGCGACAATATAGTCTCCAACCTGCAAGTTTTTCATCTCTACCTTTACCCCTATTTCCTTTAACAGGTCCGGGATGCCGCTCTTTCTCTCCCGCTCGTCAATTACCATTCGCAGGTCTTCGATGTTCATTGAACTGTTAAAATTCGGTCAGTAATTTATTTAGGGGTTCCTGCGCTCTGACCGCCCTGCGAGGGAGGTCCCCGAAGCATTTCCCTTATCTTTGTCTCGGCCTCTTTGAGGTTTTCTTTGAGCCTTGCTTCCTGTTTTGTGAGCACGGTTATGCGCGTATTTGCTAGCTCCTTCTTTTCCTCAAGCTCGGAGACCAGGGAGGCCTTGTTGGATTTTACGAGAATCGACCCCGCTGCCTTGTAAACGGTGTCAGAGTCCCCGGCCTTTTTGAGTGCCTCAAGAGCCCTTTCAGTCTCAAGCTGCTCAGTCTCAATGTGCTGCTTTTGCATCATTATAGATTGGAGGTTCTGCTGCAGTTGTTGCATTCTGCCCACCTGCTCCTGCAGCCATGGAGGAATCTGCTCGCCTGCTGACATGCAAGTCCCAGCTGTCGTTTTGCTTATAATTTTACCGCTTTCGGGTTAAACCCGGCCGGCAGCCCATTATCGGTAATCCTCATTGTGTGCAATCTTCGGGTCTTGAAGCGGGCGGCTGTGTCCTTTTTTTGCCGCCAGATCATTTTACCGATTCTATCGCGTCGTTGCTTGCCTGGACCAGCCGGAGGGTGGAGTTGAGGTTTGCCCTAAGATGGGATAACTCCTGGGCTTCAATCGAGATTGCAATTTCCCTGCCACAGGACATTTCGGTCTTGGTTGGGTTCTCATCGTAGAATTTGTTGTCGGTTTCAAGCGACTGGAAGATCGCCTTGGTTTTTTTCCCTGCAGAAATTTCTATCCTAGCGCTATACCTTGATGTCATAGGCCATGCCCGCAACCTTGTAGCCGCACTTCTTGCACGACCAGATGCCTACAGCCTGTCTGCCGAACCGGATTGAGCCGCAGTCAGGGCACCTTCGCTTTGTCTTGAGCAACCTGTGTACCGAGGTATACTTTTTGCGCGGCTTGAGGCCATATTTCTGACCGAGTCCTTTAAGTGAGGCGCCTTTGCTTTTTGCCATTTACATCAACTGCTCAAAGCGCTTCCTTATTTTTGTTCCCACAGAAAGGGCAAGCTCGGAGCATTTCAGCAGCTGCTCAACGGTGAACCCGTTTTCGCCTCCTTTCTGAAGTGCGCAGATATTTCCCTGGGAATTTGTCGTTATCGTTATCCTTGCATCCATGCATGCCTCCTCATCCTTGGTTGGGTCTACGATTATGTAGTCGCCGATCCTTGCCATGGTCACCGAGACCGGGAGCGTCTTGACCGGAGGCTTGGATGTGACGCCTTCCACGAGAGTGGGCGCGTCGTCCTTTATCTCATATTTTGGAATGGTTGATGAAAGGACTGCTGCAACTGATGCATACGAACAGGCATCGAAAAGGTTTCCTGCCGAGTCTATTACGCTGCTGTCTATGAAAATTCCTACTACTGACTTGTTTTCCACTAGCACGAGCTGGTGAAGGTCTATCATCTCAGTCTCCCTAATTCCCCTGTCCACAACTCGGGCAAGCTCTATCACGTCCTCGTTGGGCGGGCCCGGCTCCACATGTGGATCTGCAAGTGGAAGAATTTCTGCCGTGCAAATCAATATTCCCTTGTCGCCAAGATCTGGAAAGGGCTTGTCAGGCTGAACCTTTACACCAGTTATCACCTCTGTGTTTCCAAGCCTTACCCTAGCCGAACCGTTCGCCTTTGGTATGACTCCGGTTTCAATCTCGAGTGGCCTCATCTCCTCAAGTGCACGGCCGTCAAGCCTCCTGCCCTGCTTGAGGAGATCGAGCATTTTGTCTGTCCTTAGTTTGTCTAGAATCGCGGATGTCATTTCTAATGCGCCCCGCTTTCAAAGTATTTTTCTACGAGCGCCCTTCGTTGGACTTCGTAAACCGTCCTGCATCCTGCAATGGCTGTCTGCAAGCAGGTCTTGTATTCCTCAGGAGTCAGTATTCCGTCAAGCTGCATGAGCGTCACCTTTCCCATGTTTGGCATTATGGCTACCGGCATGTCTGCCTGTCCCTCCTGGTCCTCCTCGTTGTTAACGTCAAGTACTATCCTGTCCGCGACCTTTCCTGCAGCGCAGGCTGACACCATGTCACGCATCGGTATGCCTGCATCAGCAAGTGCCACCGCCGCAGCATCGAGTGCCGCACATCTTGATCCGCCATCAGCCTGTAGAACCTCCACAAAGACGTCAACGACAGTCCTTGGAAAGTCCTTGAGTATGAGTGCGGGCTGGAGTGCTTCTTTTAGAACTTTGGAAATCTCTATCTCTCTTCTTGAGGGTGCTGGATTTTTTCTCTCGGTTACCGAGAATGGCGACATGTGGTATCGGCAGCGCAGTATTCCCGTGTCTTGGTCTGCCATGTGTTTGGGGTGGACATCCCTGGGGCCAAAGACACCTGCCAGTATCTTGTTTTTGCCAAACTCGATATAGGCCGAGCCGTTTGCATTTTTTAGGACGCCGACCTTTATCGAAATATTCCTTAATTGGTCTACGCGCCTACCGTCGCATCTAATTCCATCTTCAGTCATTAATTGTGTCATTATTTTCACCTTCTGGTACTCCTAGCATGGATTTGACTCTTTCAGTCAAGTTTGGTGTATGCGCTAGGGCATCCACCATTTTAACAGCCTCAATCGCCTTTAATAATCCCTCTGAATCCTCGCATGAGACGACGACCCATCCGTTCTGGCCTATCGTTATCATTGCACGAGTGGCCATCTCTATCGTCTGGATCATGGAGCCCCTCTTTCCGATCAGTCTTGGAACCTTGCTTGGCGATATCTTGACGAGTTCTCCCACGTCTATCTTTCCCAAGTCACGGTCTTGGACTGTAAGAAGCGGATCCCTTGACCTGTCAAAGTTGGCTACCCTTGCGGCAACCAAGTCTCCGATGTTAAGCCTCTGCCTCAGTTCGTCCTTGGTTGGCGAATAGTCCCTGCCAAAAACATCCTGAGCCGGAAGAAATCCTATGAAGCATGAGTTGATGTCAAACTCCCATGAAAGTGGAGAAGTCCCTATCACCTTCCCAATAATCAAGTCGTTTGATTTTGGGACATAGGGGCCTGTTAGCGGTATTACCCTTACGGCATTTTCGAAAATTTCGGAGATTCCCACACATGTAGAAATCATCCTGTCGCCGTCCTGCACTACGTTTTGTTCAGGACGCAGCGAACCTGTAGCTATGACATCGCCAGGTATGACGTATCTTCTCTTTATGTCCATCATTTCGCAACCTCAACAGAGGCTGTACCCTTCGTTACCGAGCCTAGCCTATCAATCACATTTGCCCTTGCCGCAGCCGGTATATCTAGTATTACTTTGAGAGATCCATTTGCCTGCCATTCTTCCTTCTTCAGAGACCCAAAAGACTTGAGCACGGAATAGGACTGGGCTGCAAATTGCGCAGGTACCGCAATTTCCAAAAGCATGTTTTCAGATTTGAGCGGTATGATCGGCCTGAGCTGTTCCACAATGTCCTTGGTCTGCTCGTCGATGTTTCTGAAAGGATCTACGGAGACTCTTGCGTCATCCATGGCCTGCTCTATCCTCAGCGGCGGATGCGGGAGGTGGGACCTCGGGTCGACAAAACTTTTTGCGATAAAGTCCACGATCTGTTTCCTCTTTTCTGCCACCATCTTCCTTCTCTGGTCGGTGGTTAGGTTGAGGTCGCCCTTTTGCAGTATTGTGGTGGCAATCGAGCCTGGGTCGGTTGTCTTGAAAGCCTTCATCAGCTTCTCGGTGGAGGCCCTAGTGCCCTTGTTGGAGTCCGAATAGATCTCGTCCGAGACTAGGACTCCGGAGATTTCCTTCCTCTTTCCCAGCTTGAATTCAAGGGCTGGGTCAGGTTTGACGATTATCTCAAACTTCTCCCCTTCGACTGCCAGCCTCACGACGGTGGTTTTATCCATGGCTGTGGTACCCCTCCTTGGTATTTATCCTTAGATAAAAACTCGCTAGATTTTTATTTGGAAATTCGACCTTCATCCGTATAATTTGACTTCTCTTGACATTATTGAAGAAAGTGAAAACAGAATTGTTGTCAAGCTAAAGGGAATCCCGCTGCAGTATGCCAATGCCCTGAGGAGGATCTGCCTTTCTGGCATTCCCACCTTTGCGGTTGACGACGTTGTGATTATCGAAAACTCATCCGTCCTTGCAGACGAGGGCGTAGCCCACAGGCTTGCCATGCTCCCGCTAAGGACAGACCTGACAAGATTTGTAGAGCCCTCCGCGTGCGACTGCCACAGCGATGTCGGCTGCAGCAAATGCAGGGTTCTCCTCATGCTGGACTCCGGTAGCTCAGACACCACCAGGACGGTGACATCTCAGGACCTCAGTTCCGAGGACGAGGTGGTAAAGCCAGTAAACCCCAATGTCCCGATCGTTGCACTTGCACCCGGTCAGAAGCTCAAGGTGGAGGCCTATGCAAGGCTGGGTCGCGGCAGCGAGCATGCCAAGTGGAACTCTTCCACCATCGCCATACTCACAGAGGGAGGAAACCCCGAGGAGCACATACTGGCGGTCGAGACAGTCGGCAGCCTAACCGCCGGAGAGGTGGTAAGAAGCGCAATCGACGAGCTTGAAAGAAGGCTGGGCGAGTTCCAACAAACAATCGCTGCACTCTCCTGAGATTCCATTATATTTGGGTAAAAGGGGGCATAAATACACATGACCAACCAGGTTGTCGTACAAATGGCAAAGGAGTTAGAGGTGGCATCAAAAAAGAACAAGGCCCCCATATGGTCCGTGCTTGCCGAAATGGCACTCAAGCCGTCAAGGGCAAGAAGGGTACTCAACCTCGGCCAGATTGACAGGTGTGTGGCCGACAATGACATCGTGGTAGTGCCAGGAAAAGTCCTTGGCACAGGCAGCATGTCCCACAAGATTACATTATGCTCGTTTTCAATTTCCACTACCGGTGCAAAGAAGATTACCCAGTCCGGGGGCAAGGTAGTGAATTTTTCGCAGCTGATAAAAAACAACCCCACGGGGAAGGGAGTGAGAATAATTGGCTAAGCAGGAGCAGGCACAAGTGAAAGAGTCGAAGGGACCCCAAGACGTCATAGTAGACGGCACAAACCAGGTTGCCGGAAGGCTTTGTTCCCACGTTGCCAAGATGCTGATAAACGGGTCGCGGGTTTCCATAGTTAATTCCGAGAACATCATGTTCAGCGGCAAGAAGGAGATGGTGATTGAGGAATACCGAAAGTTCCTTGAGATCGCTAGCATTAACAACCCAAAGTTCGGCCCATTCCACCCGCGCAGGCCTGACACCATGATAACCAAGATGGTTCGCGGCATGCTTCCAAAGAACAAGCCCTCAGGCGAGGCCGCGCTCAAGAGGCTCAGGGCATACCTCGGTGTTCCAAGCGAGTTAAGATCAAAGAAGGTCATTCAGTTTGACGACGCAAAAATACGCAAGCCAGCACCGTATTACACCACGCTTGGCGACCTTGGCAGGACAGTAGGGTGGCACGAGTAATGGCAAAGATAGAGGGTTATTTCGCATCAAGAAAGGCTGCGCGGGCACATGCCTTTATCGCAAAGGGTGCCGGCAGGGTGAGGATAAACAACGTGCCAGTAGAGATGATCCAGCAGGAGGTTGCAAGGGAGGTAATCATGGGACCCCTTGAGATCACCGGCGAACTTAGGAACAAGGTGGACCTTTCAGTCAAGGTGCGCGGAGGGGGATACATGGGCCAGTCATATGCCAGCGCAGTCGCAATATCAAGGGCGCTTACCGGCTGGACAAAGACAAGGAAGGAGCCAAAGGACCACCCGTTCACAAAGTCGGTTCGGGAAGACCTAAAGAAAAAACTGACAGTATACGATAAGCACCTGCTGAGTGGCGACGACAGGAGAAAGGAGCCAAAGAAGTTCGGCGGTCCTGGCGCAAGAAGAAGAAAACAAAAGTCCTACCGATAGCTTTGAAAGCTGTGGTTCTAGCCGGTGGGCGTGGAACGCGCGGAAGGCCGTTTACGGATTACATCCCCAAAGCAATGATACCAATCCATGGCAAGCCTCTAATTTCCTACATCGTAAGGCACCTCAACCAGTCACGAGCCGTAGACGAGATCATTATCCTAGCAGACTTCAGCGGACTCGGCAAACAGGTCGAGAGGTATTTTGAGAACAACCGCGAGGTGAAAAAACCCATGAAGTTTATCCAGGACTCACAGAGTGGTACCGGCGGCGACCTCGTACATCTGGAAAGGGCAATCGGCAAGGATCCGGAATTTCTCCTCTGGTTTGTAGACAACCTCACTCCCCTCGACATAGCAAAGATGCGCAGGTTCCACTCTGGCAAAAAAACCCTTGCAACCATAGCCACTAGGAGATACAGGAAGGAGGAGACCGGCTATGCGGTAGTCAGGGACGGTGTGGTGGTTGAGTTCCGGGAAAAGCCCACGGTAAGGTTGGAGATGGCCGAATGCCTTGGCATATACATACTTGATTCCAAGATATTGAAGATAATCAAGTCAAAGAAGAACGGAAGGGAGATTAACCTCTCATACGACATCCTGCAGCCTCTTTCAAGGAAAGGCAAGATTTCCGCGTATGACATTGGCAGGCAGCCGTGGATTGACGTGGACTCGCCTGCAAGGGTGGAAAGGGAGAAGGATCTCGTGGGCTCCATCATCAGGAAGATTTAGGGTTCATGTCCCGGTGGGACGACTCGTATCTTGAGATCTCGTCTTGATGGAGAAGCGTAGCAGCGATGTCATCAAGCCCTTCAAGAAGTATCTTCTTCCAGTGCGGTTCGATTTCAAACCGGACATCAATGCCATCTCCCCGTATGGCCTGGTTCTGCAGGTCAACCTCCACCTCACCATCAGTCTCAAACAGCTTTTGCAGCACTTGTTCGCCCACACGTATGGGCAGGATGCCATTCTTGAAACAGTTGTTGTAGAAGATGTCGGCAAAAGATGTTGATATTATCACCCTAAAGCCAAAGTCAAGAAGTGCCCAAGCTGCATGCTCCCTGCTCGACCCGCATCCAAAGTTGTTCCGTGCCAGGAGGATTTTAGAGCCTTGGTACTTGGGATGATTCAGGACAAACTCCTTTCGCGGCGTACCGTCGCTTTGGAACCTCCAGTCAAAGAAGAGATACTGTCCAAAACCGGTCTTTTGGATAAGCTTGAGGAATTGTTTTGGGATTATCTGGTCAGTGTCGACATTGACCTTGTCAAGGGGCGTGGCTATGCTCCGTATCTTTGTGAATGGCTCCATCTAGCTCAAATCCATATCCCGCACGTCGACAAAGTGTCCCGCTATTGCGGCTGCCGCAGCCATTACGGGGCTGACAAGGTGTGTCCTGCCCCCTGCCCCCTGCCTCCCCTCGAAGTTACGGTTTGATGTGCTTGCGCATCTCTCCCCCGCTGCCAAGATATCAGGGTTCATTCCAAGGCACATGCTGCATCCCGACTCGCGCCACTCAAATCCCGCGTCCTTGAAGATCCTGTCAAGCCCGAGGTCCTCGGCCTGTTTTTTTACGTGCTGCGAACCTGGAACCACCATGGCCCTCACCCCCTCGGAAACCTTCTTGCCCTTCACCACACGCGAGGCCTCAATGAGATCCTCAAGCCTCGAATTTGTGCATGATCCTATGAAGACCCTGTCTATCCGAATCTCCATGACTGGCGTGCCCGCCTTGAGGCCCATGTACTGAAGCGCCTTTGCCGCCGCCTTTTCTTCCTCGAGGTTCCCCTTTGCATATTCCTCGGGAAACGGCACTCTCTCCGTCACGTCCACCGTCATGGCAGGATTGGTGCCCCAGCTTACCTGCGGCGCTATCTCTCCGGCCTGGAGTGTGAATGACCTGTCAAACGTTGCATTGGCATCGGTCTTCAGGTTCTCACGCCAATAATCCACAAGTTTTTCATAGTTGTCCGGGAGGTACCGCCTTCCCCTGAGGTAGTCAAATGTCTTCTCGTCGGGGGCAACCAGTCCCGCCCTTGCACCCCCCTCTATGGACATGTTGCAGATTGTCATCCTCTGCTCCATGGTCATGTCCTCGATTGCCTCGCCTCGGTACTCAAACATAGCCCCCGTCCCGCCCGCAGTTCCGAGCTTCTTGATTATCGAAAGCATAATGTCCTTGGCCGTCACTGCGTGCGGGTTTCTCCTTTTTCCTTCCACCCTTATCTCGAAGGTTTTTGGTTTTTCCATCCATATGCACTGGGTGGCGAGCACATGCTCGACATCGCTTGTACCTATCCCAAACGCAAGGGCGCCAAATGCTCCGTGGGTGGATGTATGGCTGTCCCCGCACACTATGGTCGTCCCCGGTAGCGTAATCCCAAGCTCTGGGCCTATCACATGCACTATCCCCTGATCGGGGCTGTCAATATCAAAAAGCGTGATTCCAAATTCCTTGCAGTTCCTCTCAAGCGCCTTTACCTGCATCGCCGAGGTCTGGTCCAATATCGGCAGTGATCTGTTGCTCGTGGGAACGTTGTGATCCATTGTCGCAAACGTAAGGTCTGTCCTGCGGACCTTTCTTCCGTTCAGCCTCAGGCCGTCGAATGCCTGCGGCGACGTTACCTCGTGCACGAGGTGCCTGTCCACATAAAGGAGCGACCGGCCATTTCCCTCGTCTACGACCACGTGAGAGTCCCATATTTTTTCAAACAAGGTTTTAGACATCTAGTGTTTCACCCTTCAATTCCAGATATAATGGTATTAGAGCAATTTGCCCTTCAGCTAGGGTTTGTAGTTGAACAGCCCGCCCGCGGCAATTATCTTTCCTATCAGTTCCGGGAATGGCTTCATCTTGTAAGTCTTGTTTTTTGTTATGTTTTTTATCTCATTTTTCGAGGTTTCAATCTCCAGCTGATCCCCCTCGGAGATCTCCTTGTAGGTTTCCTCGTCTATCTCTATTGGGAGGAGGAATGCGCCATCCACGGCGTTTCTGTAGAAGATCCTTGCAAAGGAAACCGCGAGGACTGCCTTTATCCCCGAATAGGAGAGCGCAATTGGCGCATGTTCCCTTGACGAGCCGCAACCGAAATTCCTTCCTGCAACTATGAAATCTCCCGGCTTGACTTTTTTGTGAAAGTCCTTGTCGATTCCTTCCATTGCATGTTTTGCAAGCTCGTTGTAGTCATGAATTTTTAGGTATGGCCCTGGCAGGATGACATCGGTGTCAATGTTGTCCCTCGCATATTTTATCACAGAGCCCTTCATTTGAGGTCCCTCGGGTCGGTAATCTTTCCGGTCACTGCAGATGCCGCCGCAACAAGCGGCGAGGCAAGGTATGTTTTTGACTCGACGTGCCCCATCCTTCCCGGAAAGTTCCTGTTTGTTGTGCTTATGCAGACCTCGTCCTTTGCAAGCACTCCCATATGGGCGCCGCAGCAGGCCCCACATGTCGGCGGTCCCACCATCACGCCCGCATCCATGAAAATCTTTATCAGGCCCTCATCCATCGCCTTCCTGAAGATCGATATCGCCGCGGGGAGGACCTCCGTCCTTATCTTCACCGTTCTTCCCTTTAGGATTCTTGCGGCAGCCCTCAGGTCCTCGAGCTTGGCCCCGGTACACGAGCCTATGTAGGCCTTGTCAAGGGGCGTCGATGAGAGTTCTCTTGCAACAGATACATTTTCCGGGGAGAATGGTTTTGCCACAACTGGTTCAATCTCCGAGGCGTCATACTCGTAAGTCTTGGCGTACTGCGCATCAGGATCCCCATGGACCTCCCTGTAGTTCGTCGCGCCCCTTTGGGCTAGATAGTCCCGTACTTTCTGATCGGGCTCGATAATCCCGCTTTTTGCGCCCGCCTCCGTAGTCATGTTTGTAAGCGTAAGCCTTTCCTCTACGGACATTTCCGATATTCCGGTCCCTCCGAACTGCATTGTTTTGTACGCAGCCCCGTCCGTGCCGATGTCGCCTATAATTTTCAAGATAAAGTCCTTTGCCATGGCATATTCGGGCAGCCTGCCGTTCAGCTTGAAGTAAAGAGTTTCTGGCACCTTGAACCATATTTTCCCGTTTAGCAGGACGTATGCGACGTCTGTGTGTCCAAGTCCTGCTGCAAATGCTCCGAGGGCACCTGTGGTGTTGGTGTGCGAGTCCCCGCCCACATAGACTTCCCCTGGAAGCACCATTGCCTCCTCGTGCGAAAGGGTATGGCATATGCCGTACTGGCCCATGCCGTATTTGAAGTGCCTCCGTATACCATAATCCTTTGTGAACTGAGTTAGGAGGACCACGTTCTGGGCGGAAATCTTGTCCGCTGCCGGAACAAAGTGATCCTCAGCCACCCAGACTTTTTCTGGGTCATGCAACCTGTCAATCTTGACGCCATTCTTCCTGAGTTTTTCAAAGACTGCAAGGACGCCTGGGCCTGAAACATCGTGTACCATTACCTTGTCGACGTTGGCAAAAACAACATCGTCCGGTGAGACGCTGTCCCTTCCTGACGCCCGTGCCAGAATTTTCTCGGTAATGTTCAACATGAAAAATGGTAGGTTTTAGAAATTAAAACGTTTGCCGGGGTTTTTCGCTCCAAACCTTTACATGGAATCAACAGCCATCAGGGAAACAGTTGGCCTCCGTGCTTTTAAGACTCATGGCTTTAGTGGTCCTTGTTTCGGTTTTGCAGTGCGCCGTCTTTGCGCAGGTAGAGTCTGCACCGCAGACCAGGCTTTCAAGCAGGGGCCTTGCATTTGTCAACCTCTCGACGGCTCCCGCAAATCCAGTTTCGGGCCAGCCTACCGTCATACTTCTAGAGTTCCTCGACCCCCAGACAAAGGCGCCACGAGCGGACCTTTACTACAAGGTAATAATCAGGAACGAGACAGGGCCAATTTTCGTACTTCCAGGCGGGTCCACTATCGCCGGAAAGGTCGGCATACCGTACCAGTTTGACAAGCCAGGGGCATACCAAGTGGAGGTGGCACTCAACGACACCGATATTTCCAAGTCCACCACCACCTCGCTTGACACGGTTACCTTCCCAGTCTACGTCTCCCAAGCGGCGCCCCCGCTGCCGAGCCAGAAATCCAATGCCACGGCTGGCGGCATGTCGTCAGTCAACATTGAGGCCCCAAGGCCAAGCAGCCCCCACCTCCTTACAGACGTCTTGCTTGTTGCCGTGGCAGTAGGCCTGGGCGCCCTAGTTGTTGGAAGAAAGGTCATTTCCAATCGGAACAGACCCGTGCCGTAGTTTTTGGTAAAACTAAATAGCAAATCCTGACCACAGCACGTTATGCCGCTAACGGTATTCCAGATAAGGTCTACTGCCAAATTCGACACCTTCGATCTTTTTTCAAGCATGGTCTCAGACCTTGCCTCAAACGGCCTCGTGCCGGAAAATGGAGATGTCATCGTGGTTTCAAGCAAGTATGTTGCAAATTCTCAGGGAAGAACAGTGGAGTACGACACCGTAATGCCCTCTTCCCAGGCACTGAAGGTAGCATCAAGGTTCCAAATGAGGCCTGCGATTGCAGAGATCATCCTGCGCGAGTCGGACGTAATTTTTGGCGGCATCCCCGGATTTGTAATCACGTCATCTGATAGCATCATGGCGCCAAATGCGGGCATTGACAAGTCAAATGCAAAAAAGGGCTCGATCATCCTCTACCCCATCGACCCATACTCCTTGTCGGAACAGTTGGTGCGAAAATTTCTGCTACATTACAATTCTCATGTTGGAGTCATAATAGCAGACAGCAGGCTCATGCCTGCAAGAAGCGGAACCGTGGGTGTCGCCATCGCGTGTGCGGGGTTTGAACCCGTTTCCGATCTGAGGGGACAGAAGGACCTCTATGGAAACCCCCTCAAGGTGACGCTTCAGGCGGTTGCGGACGACCTGGCATCCATTGCAAACCTCAGGATGGGCGAGGGGGCCGAGGCCATACCTGCCGCATTAATAAGGGGTTCCGGCGCACGGCTCACCCACAGGAGGATTCGTGAGGGGGAGATGGCCATCTCATACGATCAGTGCGTTTACGTTCGTGGACTTGGGGGCAGAAGGTAATACAACATTAATTTTTTATATATCTCAATTTGACGGCAAAGTATGGTAGAGTTCTTCACCAGGTATCCCAAGACAGTCTCCCTAATAGACGGCATGCGGGCGATGGTAAAGGTGGACACCAATGGCGTGGAGCAGCTCACGATTGTCGTAAGGAAGAGCGTGGACGAGATGCTGAAAATATTTGCCAACGAAGGATTTACGCATGTCAAGTTTGAACACAAGCAAAACACCCAGATTGGCCACGGGCTTTCCCTGAAGCTGAAAAAACCCTGGGAGATGCACGTAAGGCTTCTCGAGATGAAGAAGGGTCTTGTGGCAATACACGCGGAGGTGGAGGTGTCAAGGGACTATTTGCAGCACCTCTTCTGCCAGAGGACCCCCGTCTTGTACGAGATCGAGTCCCTCCTCAAAAAGCACCAGATAGAGTACAAGATTTGGAACGAGAGGATTAGAAAGTACGTAAAGACGGTTGTTGACAATTACAAGGTGCAGCTCAAGACCCCAAGCTTCCCTGTGCTTGCTTGGAAGCCCATGGTCTTCTTCATAGGGGCCACCGGTATCCTGTACCTCTTCAAGTATCTCTTGACCATCTAAGTTACCGCTGAATTCAATTCTTAAATGAATGCTCTGCATATACAATACATGGCGGTGTCACCGACGGACAGCGGCCATTTGCAGGATGCCGGAGAGCGCGAATACCTCGAGAAGATATGCTGGCTCTGGATTAGGCTTACGCCCGCACAGAGGTCAAGGATAGAATCATCCATGTCAAGAGACACTCTCAGGCAGGAGCACAGCAGGCACTGCATCATAGCTAACGCGGTAGGGGAGACAGTTTCAGACTCGGTGCCGCACGGAAACCCGATCCTTGCCGCGGCTTTTGGATTTGCCAATGCCATATTCTATGACGGGCCAGACTACAGTATGCTGCTTGGAAGGAAGCCCGCAAGGGAGGAACGGGTGCTGCTTGACGACATTTACTATGCAAGGATGGGAGGCCTGGAATACCAGTACAAGAGGGCAAACCGTCTCGTGAGGTCGTACATATCTGGCCTCATGGCATCCACCTAGGCAATGGTGTCCGGACTCCCGTGATCGAACCTTTAATTAGAAATTTTTTGGAATCATACTAGATGAGTGCCAAGCCCCCCCTTTCCCTCAAGTTCTACGGAGTCTCACCGTGGGAGCTCGAAGTCCTCTACAGCCTTCTCCACAACCTGTTCCAGGTGACGGAGGACAAGATGGAGCAACCCGACGACGACTTTTCGACCATGATAGACATAGTATTTCCCCTGGCGTTCAATGACGCGTTCTTCAAGTGGTTCGGGAAGGCAAGGTGGGACAAGGCTAGGGCCATACTCAAGGAGTTCAAGAGGAGGCGCGGGGGTGGCAAGACGCTGCGTGTTTACATCAAGTTTACAGGAAGGCCCAGCATAAGGTTCACGCTCGACCTTGACGATAGGAGTATGTTTGATACCGCCTTGGACAAGATGGACTTTGTGCTTGAGCTTCTCCCGTACCACCTTGACCCGCAGAAATTACCTGCCGGAGTTTCCGACCTGCAGTATTATTTTGACGACAGGGCTGGCAAGTGGCTAGTCAGCTATGAATCTGCCGAAGGCAGCGCATAGTAGGATGACCTGAAAATCGTGCTGGTTACTTGATTTCCTTCTCTAGAGGCCCCAGCAGAGAGTTGAGCTCGCGGTATTTTTTCTCGATAAAGTCAAGCGACTCCTCGAGTTTTTTTGATTTTCCGTACTTGTACCGGATGAGCTCCCTGTGCCTCCAGAAACTCTTCCCTTCACCTGCCGACATGGTGCTGAAATAGTCCGGCCCCTTGAGGTTGTCTGGCAGCTTGATGCTGTGTGGAAAAAGGAACTCCGCCATGAACCACTCGTCGCCATCCGGGTAGTCCGAGCCCGTCTCAATATCAAAGAAGAGATGCAGGAGGTTTGTCTGCATCAGGCCGTCGTCCCTTATTGTCGGATGCTTAAGGTTTGACTTTTTGAAGTCCAGGTTAAGGAGGCTGGGCTCGAAATAGCCCTTGATGATAGACCGCCGAAATATCTTATTGACCTCCTCCAAATTCAATGTAGAACTATTCTCTGTGCAGCATGCTTTTAACTTATATCATTACCGTTAATGGGATTTAACAAAACGTGCAGACATTTTAGAGGAAGCCCCAAAGACCCGGTTCAGCCTAGACCTGCAACTTATCAAGAACTTTCGTAATGTCGGTAAGCGGCCTGCCGTTCGAAGATATTTCCTGGTATGCCGGGGGGTTTTCAAGATAGTTTGGAATCCTGTCCGCAATCCTCTCATCATACGGGGCAATTATCTCGTTCTTGTAGAAAATGCCAGTCGGGATCTTCTCGTCCCACTCGTTTGACTTGATTATAGCCTGCGCAATCTTGGCGTTCTCCTCCTCCGGCGAATCGATGTGCACTACCGGATCGTATCCTGTGTCCTCAAGCTTGTAGATCCTTGGACGGGGCTTTTTCGTTACCTCGTCAAGGTTGTCCATCCCGGCAAACCAGTCCCTGGTGTTGATGTCATTGTACGTGGGGCAGGGTTGGAGTACGTCAAGGAAGGAGAGACCCTTGTGCCTGACCGCCGCGATTATCAGGTCCTTGAGATGTCTTACGTCATACGCATATCCCCTTGCAACAAATGTAAATCCGCTGGCAATGGCAAGCGCTATGGGGTTCACCGACTGGTTTACGTTTGGCTCTGGCAGGGACTTGGTCTTCAGCCCGAGCTTCAGCGTAGGCGAGGCCTGCCCCTTGGTCAGGCCGTACACTGCATTGTTGAATATCAGGTAGGTCATGTCCACGTTTCGCCTCCCCGCAGCGACAAAGTGTCCCGCACCTATACCAAGGCCGTCCCCGTCTCCTCCCGCGGCGACCACTGTCATCTCTGGGTTTGCCAGCTTGGCTCCCTGGGCAAATGGCAGCACTCTCCCGTGTAGCGTATGGATTCCATAGACATTGACATAGTGCGACGTCTTGCCCGAGCATCCCACACCGGAGAAAATCGCTGCCTTGTGGCGGGGAATTTCCATCTCTGCCAGGGCCATCTGGATTGCGTTTACTATACCGAAATCGCCGCAGTTATGCAGAATTGCATTTTCTGAAACATACGAGTTTACGTCCTCTACCTCTAGGTTGTAGACTGGCCCGTCATAGTCAAAACTTTCAATCTCCCTCACAGGAATCATGACATAATCCGGAGTGATAACGGAGGAGGGAGGCTTGCCCACGTGTACGATTTGATCTATTTTTTGGTCCAGTATGTTGCAAAGAATTGCAAAATCCCTGTCATTTACTACTTGGATTGAATACGACTCGCGATGGATGCCGTGTGCTTTTTCCACGGATATTGTTGGTACCGCCCCCTGTCGCAGGAGAAGCGCCTTTACCTGCTCGCTGAGAAGCTTCGAGACGGTCTTGAGATTCCCGCGCATCTGGCCGGTGCTGAACCAGCCGTCTCCCCTCCACAGTCCCTGGATGAGGCTCTTCTGCTTTTGTGGGGGGAGAAGCATCGCAAAATGTGGAATCCTTTTGTTGTAGGATTTATGACCAAACCAATCCATGAAAACCCTTCCAAGGGGCGCGGAGCTGAAGGCAATTGTTGTTGCATTCCGCTTGGTGGTTCTAGTCCCCGACAGCCCAAAGGTCTTTCTCATTACGTATTCAACGTCATCAAGAAATTCTGTCTCCTTGGAGTTGAACGTGAAAAGTATCTCGCGATCGTGCACATAGCCCTCTGCTATATAATATCCCATCAGCCTCAATACGTCATCATTAATCGGTATCATGTTTGGAAGGGGTTTTGATACCGTGTCCTTGCCCCTTAATTGGTAATCGACCTCGATGTAAGACCTGTCCACCTCCTCCTTCTGGATTGGATAGACTAGGTAGTCGCGGGCTTCGATCTCATCAGCTCTTGTCCAGATGGCATCGAATTTTTCATTGTGGCGTTTTGGATCCTCCCGTCTTACGATAAGTACTGGGTGCTCATCGGTCAGATATGTCGTTCCAAAGCACTTGGTTACTAGCTTGAATATCTTGCCCCTGTGGATGTGGGTTATTACCTCGCTTACCTTGTGGTAAAAGCCGTCCCTCCCAAGAACCCTTTCACCTACCTTGAGCTGCTGGATCTGCTTTACGGACGGGTTGCAGTGAAGGAGCGTGTCTGGCAGGACGCATCCTGGGCACCAGTCGTTGTGGACCTCCGTCTTGTAGTCTGACATGCTAGACGCCATATGACAACACCTGCCTCTTTTCTGCCTTGCCTTCTATTATTTTTTTGATTGAATCATAAATTTCATCACAGGTCATGGCCCTGCCGGTATACTTGACGATGTAATAATCAACCTTCCTGTCGAGGTTCTCGTTGAGGAGCCTGCCGAGCTGTGCCGAATGATTTGCCTCGATGTCAATTATGGTCTTGGCGTCCTTCAGCAATGACTTTACAAGAGGCGCGGGGAACGGCTGCAAAAGCTTCAGCTGCACAAACCCAACATTGTAGTTGTCCTTCCTGAGCATCTCCATGGCGTCAAGGATCGGGCCCTTGGTGGAACCCCAGGACACGATGCAAAACTCGGCAAGCCCGTGGCTTATTGCCTGGTCTTCGCTTGGAATGGTTTCAAGGGCATACTCGAGCTTCCTTGCGCGCTTGTCCATCTTGTAGATCCTGTTTGCCGGATCCTCGGAGATGTGTCCCTCCTCGTCGCTTTCATCGCCCGTGTTCCAGAATATCCCGTTTTCAAGGCCCAAGCGGGATCGCGGGGAAATCCCGTCAGGCGACGGGCTGAACCTCAGGTATTGGCCTTCCACCTTTTCCAGCAGCTTGCCGCGACGGATTGTTATCTTATTTGTGTCAAACCGGTCCACCGTGGCAACCGTGCTTGCGATGAGCTTGTCCATCATGTGGATTACTGGCATCTGGTAGGTGTCGGCAAAATTGAAGCACTTGGCGGTGTCATAGAATCCCTCCTCGATGTCTCCCGATGCGTAGACTATCCTTGGAAAGTCGCCATGGCCAGCGTGGATTGCAAACATCAGGTCATCCTGCCCGTGTCTTGTCGGCAGGCCGGTTGACGGGCCACTCCTCTGGTAAAGCGTTACCACGATTGGAACCTCGTTTATTCCGGCCCACCCCAAGGCCTCCGCCATGAGGGAAAATCCCGGACCGGAGGTGCTCGTGGCTGCCCTCGCGCCTGTGAGTGCGGCTCCGATCATCATCCCTATTGCAGAAATTTCGTCCTCAGTCTGCACAATAATGGTGGAGCCGGGCCTGTTGTTTTCAACATCAAAAGTCTCGTGTGATTCCAGGAAGACGCTCTCGTCTGATGCTGGCGTGATTGGGTAATAGGACTGGAACCTGCATCCTGCAGCCATCTTGCCAAAGCCTGTAGACTGGAACCCCTGGACCAGGATTGTATTGGGCTTTTTTGGTACTGGGGAAAGGCGGTATTTGAATTTCTGGAACTTGGCTGACGCGAAATTGTAGGCATAATTTGCTGCGTTCCGGTTCATTTCCGCCACCTTTGGCTTGCTTGAAAAGACCCCCTCCACAGACTTGAGCAGCGTATCCGGGGGAAGGCCTAGCAGACCTATCGAGACTGACACCGACAGGACGTTTAGCATCCTGAACATCCCCCGAATTGAGGGGTTCTTCATCTCGTCTGCAAGCGTTGCAAGCATTGCCTTGAACGAGACCGGGTAGAGCGTAACTCCCCTCTCCCTTGCAAGGTCGAGCACTCCCCTTACGGTAGCAGGCTTGTTTTTTGAGGCAAGCAGTTTCAGAAGTCTTGCCTTGAACGGCTTGTCCAGCGTTGGCACTTCGTCGGCCTTGACGGCCTCAAGGTCGGACTCGTATACTATCGCGCCGTCGTCAAATACACCGTCTGCGTGCCTAAACAGTGTCTCGGCATCGAATGCGGCAAGCATGGTGATGCCGCTAACGTTTGAGCGGATCTCCCTGTCGGCGACCCTCACGCCGAAATAGCTGTGTTCACCCTTGATATTAGAATAGTATTCCCTTTTTCCAAAGACCCTAAGCCCGCATCCGGCGCAGGCCCCGGCAAATATGTTTGCGGCAGATTCCACTCCCCCTCCCTGCGGGCCGCCGATAACCCATGTCAGATCTATCGAAGGCATGTTGAACCTAGGCCCTTATCAAATATTAACAGTTGCTATGATTACAGGCTTGAGCCCTCATCCGCCTGTTGCCGCGTCCCCAAGCGCGCACTCGCACTTGTCCCGCTCTCCGCAATATGGGCAGACGCATACGCATTTTTCTATCGGATTCCTGCATTGAACACAAACAGCGAATTCTTCCTTGTGTTTCAATCCGCTATAACTAGGACAAGTTATTATAAATGAGTTCTGGTACTTAGAGAACCCCCATTTAGAGGATATGCGTGGCGCCATAATAGAAGAATTCTGGATTCGTAAGGCGGTTTACCCATGCAACCTCCGCCAAAATAACCTCTAAAAGATGATTAACAGCTAACCAATTCAGTGGCTTGATGCAAGACGCTAATGAAAAACCTCCACTGCAACAGATATCCAAACTTAAGATTGTACTGATTTTCACTTCGGCTTATTTTGTTGCGGAGATTATCGGGAGTTTGTTAACGGGAAGCCTTGCCTTGATTGCAGATGCTGGTCACATGTTAACCGATGTTGGCGGCCTTGCCTTGTCGCTTTTTGCCATCAATTTTACACGCAGAAAACCCACGCCGCATAGAACTTACGGATTTTACAGAATGGAGATACTTGCATCATTAGCAAATAGTGTGGCTCTGATCTTATTGTCGATTTATATTTTCTACGAAGGCTACCGCCATCTCTTCACACCGCCAGAGATTCAAAGCATACCTATGACGATAATTGGCGGTGTTGGACTTGTAGTTAATATAATTAGCATGAAATCACTGGGAAACCATTCACACGGTACCAGTGAGCATGATCATCATCAGGAAGAGAATCTCAACATCAAGGGTGCAAGGCTAGAGGTCTTAAGCGATACAATAGGGGCGGTAGGAGTCATCGTAACAGGAGTCATAATTTTCACAACTAAGTTTTATCTCGCAGATGCGATTTTTAGCATCGGACTTGCAATATTCATACTCCCTAGGACTTGGGCGCTAATGAAAAAATCAATCAATATCCTAATGGAAGGTGTTCCCGTAGGAATAGACTACGAAGATGTCAAAAATGCAATATTAGGGGTAAAAGGAGTGACAGGTTTGTTTGACTTGCACATATGGAGCATAACAACAGGCATGAATGCATTGTCGGCACACGTGGTGGTAATAGACCAGTCTAGAGCACAATCAATTCTAAAAGAAATAACAGGCATACTGGAAAACAGATTCAGGATTACACGTTCCACCCTTCAGATAGAGACATATCACTAGGAAATTTTTGCAATGTTTGAATTAATCGTATTTTTTACTTCATTCAAGTATATTTTTGTAGAGGGTGGAGAACAAGTTCTGGTAGGAATAGGAACTGCTAGTCGAATTGGATTACGTCAGACATTAAAGATAACTGCAATAGGGCTTGTTGTTGGAATAATCCTCTATTTTGTTTTCCTCAAAGTTGCTGGTTTTGTTCCAACCAAGCCACTTGAGATCGCTTTGGGATTAGGATTGTTGTTTTTCAGTGGTACAATGTTTAAAGAGTTTTTTGAAGGCGATGAAGATGAAAAAGAAAAAACCAAGTACATGATAACTTATTTTTATATAGCCATGCTAGAGGCAATTGAAAACTCTGTTGCACTGGCTACTTTTAGTTTAATCGAGATAGACAGTGCGTTGATAGGGTTCATTTTAGCAGTAGGTTTGCTTGTCGGATTGGTTTTTGCAGGTATTGTAAAAAAAGTACCATTGAGAGTAACAAGATTAGTTGCTGGGATTTTACTTACAAGCACGGCAATTCCATTGATAATTTACGGGCTTGGTATTGCTTCCCCTGAATTTTTGCATTTGTTAGTTCCGCCTCTATCATAAAGTAGATGTAGAATGCTGAATGATTGCAGGGGCGTAGCTAGGTCAGGTGTTGGTTTGTTTATAATAAGCAATTCATATTATAAGTGAGTTCTGATATTTTGTCTCTGTAGGCTTTTAACAATGAAGATTCTCCTTACCCGGCCCCTGCATGACTTTGCCCTCATGGAATTGCGCAAGAGATACGACGTCGAGGTCCACAAGGGGAAGGTTCCCATGCCGAAAAGGCTGCTCCTTTCGAGGATCGCCGACAAGGACGGCCTCATCTGCTATCCATATGACAGGATAGATGCAGAGATAATGGCCGCGGCAAAAAAGCTGAGGGCAATCTCGACATTCAGCGTTGGATACGACCACATCGATACAAGGGCTGCGGCAGGACGCGGCATAGTGGTAAGCTACACGCCAGAGGTCCTGACCGGCGCAACTGCAGACCTGACCATGACCCTCATCCTTGACATACTGCGGAGGGCAAGCGAGGGGGACAGGCTCATCAGGAGCGGGCGGTGGAAGACCATTCTGGGACCCTACGAGTTTCTAGGATCCGACCTTTCAGGAAAGACTCTTGGAATACTAGGGATGGGGAGGATAGGTACTGCCGTTGCGTCAAGGGCCCGCGCCTTTGGAATGAAGATATCCTATCACAGCAGGAGCAGGCTTCCGGCCTCAAGGGAGAAGATCCTTGGAGCAAGGTATGTGACCCTTGACAGGCTTTTCCGGGAAAGCGATGTGATAAGCATACACGCTCCTCATACCCCCGAGACTAACGAGATGGTGGACATGAAGATCCTCAGAAAGATGAAGAGGAGCGCCTATCTTGTAAACACTGCGCGCGGAAAGATAATCAACGAGAGGGATCTTGTCGTGGCGCTCAGAACCGGGGTTATTGCGGGTGCCGCACTTGACGTCTTCCAGATGGAGCCGACCGGACCTGCCAACCCGCTGACAAGGCTTACCAACATTTTGATTACGCCGCACATAGGAAGCGCGACCAGTGAGACAAGGCGCGCCATGGCAGAGATGGCGGTGAGAAACCTTGTCCTGTCACTATCAGGAAAGAAGCCTGTTTACCAGGTCAGAGCTGGATGAGGTCGTCCGGGTCAGCCTTGATGCATGCTGTGCCGACCGGCTTGAGGCCCTCAAAGTGAATCGCGCCCTGCGGCACCTTCCCCTCCTTCTGGAGCGAGCCTAGCTTTTCGCCAAACATCCGTTTGTGGCCGTCGCATGTGACGCCGACCATGTATTCACCGTCATCAGATTTGACCGAGATTACAAATTCGGGAGGCATTGGGCAGTCCCTTCCGTTCTCCCGTACAGAACAGCGTTCTGGAAGCACAAGCTGAATTCCCCGTCAAACAATATTAAGTTTGGCTGCTACCTTGCGTCCCTATCTTGTAACTAGGACATTTTTGACCGTGGTTTCAAACCTTTCCGTGAGGTACCTGAAGACCTCATTCTCGCCGCTTTTGGCGCCGTCGCAGGATCCGCACCGCGAGAAGAGGATCCTTGCATCGTCATCCACCTCGCCAATCTCCCTGCCGCATGTGGCGCACCTTATCTGTCTCTTATCATAAATGTTCATCATGTCTTGACTTTTGATTTTTCATAATAAACGGGTGTCCAGATTATCAAGTATGAGAGCGAGCATTGCAAAATAGTGCAAATCATCTCCAGTAATTGCACGTTATCAGCAGTGGAAATCCCATCCCTTGTTTATATGAAATCGCGAGCATCGTTGGTCATGAATGGAATTACTTCACAGAAAATCAGCCACATGGACGTTGGCCTTTTTTGGAAACACAACGAGCCAATGCTAAGAGAGCTGGAACACAAGAGGATGCCTCCCAAGTCGCGACTTGTCTACAAGGACATGTCCACCAGGCATGACAGGTCGAGCGGGACGTACCTGACCCAGTACGACCTTGTCAACTTTTATGACAACAGGAAAAACCTCCTTAAGATATACGTCGAGTTTGGGCAGGACATGTCAGTGAGGAAGGAGGAGATCATAGTCGGGAGCGGCCTCCAAGGCGCAAAAAAGACCACGCTTGAGGGAGCAAGGGTCACAAGCCCCGGACACGTAAACTGGCTCCGCAACATGACAAGGCGCATGGTCGCAGGTGATACCCTGAGATGAGCAGCTCGGAAAGGCAGGTTACCCTCAGCGAGGGAGAGATAAGGACCCTGGTCGAGATCCTCAAGTTTGCCGAGTCGGCATGCCCTGTGGAGAGCATAAACCAGGACTTTGCCATCGATGCTGAAAAAATCGAGGGCCTCATCTCAAAGCTGGAGGGCGCCTGACCCCGGTAGAGCAAAACACACCCCCGGGACGAAAGCAGGTCCGAAAAGGCCTGCAACAGTGCAGAAAGGACGGCGGCCCAGGTATGCGGCATCGGGCTTTGGTCCTTTGCCGCCGTGTACGGTTTGAAATTAATCGGGGGTTGCCCCCAGGCTCAGCCTGAAAGCATCTTTGCTATCTGTCCGTCCTGCTCAAGTGCCGACTTGAATGACTGCAGTGGCGTTACCTTCCATTTTACCATCCCCCAGAACGGAATGGCCTTTAGCATCTTTGCGAGATCCTCGTTTGAGGCGGCATCCATCACAAATGCTCCTGCCCGCTGACCGGCCAGCAGCCCTCCCTTGATCTTGTTCTCGGACTCGAGTTTCATCAGGTGCTCGTAACTTGGGATTACGATGTGGCTGATGTAATCGGGGACATCCTTCATCGGGATCAGGCCGTCTATGTTTTCAGCCTCGACTAGGTACTGCATGCATGTTAATGGAGCTAAAATTAGATAAAACTTGGCTTTTGGGCGCGGGTCGACCTAGTTTTTCACGGCATGAACTCGCGGCTCTTTGATATGCTCTCAAAGAGGCACTCATCCGAGCAGTGCGTGGCCTTGGGATCGTCCAGGATTTTTCCGCAGATCTCACACTTGTTTGCCAAATACAATCTCTGGCCACGGCTCCAGAAATAAACGGGCGCGTCGTTATCACCCTTGATAATCTGAATTTCCGTTTATTAGCAATGCGTTGCAAGTAAGGGAGGAAAGGGGAACTACCAAGGTCCTATGGCCAAGCGTCATCAGGCATCCAATTTCCCTTTCCAAAGGTTTGTCTATGACCGGTTCCTTATGCCCATCCAAAAATTGCCTTGAGTTATATGACAAGTCCGTGCTAGGGGAAAAGTATGTCAGGTGCCTGTGAGTACAGTCCGGAAAAGGCTCGCGAGGCCGCAACGGAGTCTGATGGCGACAGGAGGCTTGAGATCCTTCGCCTTGCAGCGGTAGGGACAGTGGCCCTGCTCGTTGCCTGGTTGCATCTTTTGAGTCCGGACTGGCTTGCAGATTCCATAATAGGCATAACGGTTGGTTTGGCAGGGTATCCGCTTTTCAGGGAATCCGTATCAGCCCTGAGGCGCGGCCGCGTGAACATGGAGCTTTCCATGGTTGTCGCGATCATTGCCTCGCTCGTCCTTTTGCAGTGGCTGCCGGCGATTGTCATTACGTTTTTTGCCTTGTTGTCGGAATTTGTCGAGGGCCTGATCGTGACAAAGGGGAGGAAGAACATCGAGAGCCTCTACAGGCTTGCCCCACGCACTGCAATCATCAAGGACCGGGCCGGGCACACCTTTTCGTCCCCCATAGAGAATGTCGCAATTGGGGACGTCATAGTGGTAAGGGAGGGCGACATCATACCGGTCGATGGGACCGTAATAGCCGGCGCATCGACCGTCAACCAGGCCTCGATAACGGGGGAGAGCATGCCGCTAGACAAGAAAAAGGGCGACAGGGTCTTTGCAGGCACCATGAACCTCACCCATCAGATCGAGGTCCTCTCCGAAAGGAAATCCTCTGAGACCACCTTTGCCAAGATAATCCATCTCGTCGAGGTTGCCGAGGCATCCAAGGCTCCGATACAGAAACTCACGGACAAGATGGCAACGAGGCTCATACAGTTTGCCATAGTCCTTTCGATCATCACCTATTTTGTCACGCAGAACATTGTATCCACCCTTTCGGTAATCGTTGTGGCCGGAGCCTGCGGACTTGCAGTGGGCACCCCAATTGCAATTCTTGCCACTACGGGGAAATTCTCAAAGAGGGGGATTGTAACAAAGGGGGGTTTGCAGATAGAGAACCTCAGCCATGCGGGGACCGTTGTTTTTGACAAGACCGGCACACTTACCCATGGCAGGCTCGAGGTCTCGCAGGTGGTCTCACTTGGCAGTTTCACTCCAAGGGCGGTGCTGGAATATGCATCCGCCTTGGAGAGGAATGTCAACCATCCCCTTGCAATAGCCATCTGTGAAAAGGCCATGTCGGAGGGAATAGCAGGCCCGCAGTGCGACTCTCGCGTTTCTGATACCGGCGTGGTGGGCAGAGGAATCGTCGGAAATTGCGGCGGTTTGAGGATAGGGGTAGGAAACATGGAATTTGCACAGGCAGAGGCCCCAGGCCAGGACATCCAACGCATACTGCGCGGCAAGAGCGACGCCTTCCAGTTCCTCGTCAACGAGTACAGGGACAGCTCGGGCCAGACGGTCCAGATAGTACGCAGCCAGGAGGTCAACCTTTTCGAGTTTGCCCTGACCACGCTCTTGGTCACGGTGGACAGGAAGATTGCGGGGGCAATATTCCTCGAGGACTCCCTCAGGCCTGATGCCAGAAGGGCAGTAGCCGAGCTCAAGTCAATGAACCTCAGGGTGGTGATGCTTACTGGCGACAACGAGAAGATTGCAAAGAGGATTGCCGCGGATGTCGGCATCGATGAAATCGGCGCCGGTCTTCTTCCCGACGGCAAGGTCGCAAAGATCGAGGAGATTGTGGCAAGCAGCGGCAGTAAGACAGTAGTCATGGTAGGGGACGGGATAAATGATGCGCCAGCCCTTGCCAAGGCCCATGTTGGGATAGCCATGGGCAGGACCGGGACCGATGTTGCAGTGGAGACTGCAGATGTCGTTTTGATGAGCGAGGACCTGATGAGGATCCCCTACGCGATAAAGAAATCAAGGGGGTCGCTTTTTGTCGTGAGGCAGAATTTCTTCGGAACCCTGTCCGTTGACGGGATAGGCTTTGTGCTTGCATTTACCGGCCACATCAATCCGCTCCTTGCCGCACTCATACACGTTTCCTCGGAACTTGTTTTTATGATAAACTCTGCCAGGTTGATACTCGACAAGGGATCCCATCCCTGACGGGGCTGGTGTTTGCCACCGCTGTCAGACCTGCCGTCCCTGTTGGCAAACATTACTGCGCCAAGGCCATAGACTGCCGTTGCTCCAGGCAGCCACGGCATCCTCACCTGCATTCCCATCATGCCGTACTGTGGCATCATTTTAAGGGGCGCAAATGAGGCAAGCATTGAACCGTCGATTACCATGAGAATCCCTGCAATTACCGACGTGGTGCTAAGGACTGTAACACCGGACGGGCGTTCTCCCATGACAAGTTTTACCGTCCTTTCCTTATTAGGACGCGCTAGAATATCATGGTTAAAACGACTTTACGGGGGGAGGTCCTGCCCTACCGCGTATGACATCCCGGAGCCGAATGGGTGGAGGCAGTTGAAGACTAGCCTACTACTTGAATCGGTCTGATTCAGATACGTCACGTTGCACGCCAGGTTCTTTGAATAAAGCGATACTTCATGACTGCCGCCATTATCATAATATGATGCAAGACCCACAGGCAGTGTGGAGTTTCCTATATCCATTGAAGAGTCGGTGCATTCGCCGTCTGACCTGCATTTAATGTCAAAGTTGAAGGGCTCGTAGGCATGGCCATCAAAGGTGAACGTGCCGTTGCCTGAGAATGCAATTACAGGCATTGGATTAGCACCCTGTCGGGGAGGCGCCGCACCTCCCGTGGCGATTAATGATTGGGTGGCAGCATTACCTGCGGCCATCGGGCCGGCCTGTTGGGTGTCCATTCCCCCCGGGCTGCCTGCCGGAAGTGATTCAGCTACAGAGAGCGCCTTGTGGTACACCCCCTCGAATGAAACCTTGTTTTGATCCCATCCCCGTATGACGACATCAGACGTCTTCATGGGTTTTGCAAATGTCATGTTGAATGTTACCACTAGGTTGTTGCCCACCTGAGATGCGGTCACGTTGGCGCTGGATAGCAGGTGGGACGGATCAAACATGGACATAGGCTGCCCCGGCTCGTACATCAGGTATGTCTGTCCATTCTGGTCCGTCGGGTCCCCGAAGTTGGTGTGGAATGCAACGTGCTGTACAAACGAGGCCCCGCTTGGATCATTGACATCTACGTTAACGCTGACGGGTTCCCCTACTGCTATAGTTTTTGTCACATTGTCCTCAAGCGGAAGGATTCCGCCAAACCCTCCGTTTGACTCTGCCTGCGCTTGAGGGCCTATGCTTGATGTGGTTAGCAGGGGCGGCGCCCAGAAGATCTGCACGTCGGACGAATGCCCGGTGCTGGTTTGGAGGAGGCCGCCGAAGGCAAACTGCGAAAAGTGCGGCACCTGCACTATGTAATCGCAGTTGCTGCTGTCTGCAGCATCGGCTGATTCTGAAAGCATGGTGACCCTGTTTGATGTCCAGTTGTGCTTGGTGCTGTCAAACACGAAGACTGCGGGGATCGCGCACCCATCTGCATATGTTTGGATGTTTGAACCTGCCAATGGCTTTGGCAGGGTGATGGTCATGTTAGGTGCTACCGCGAAGTTTGACGGGTTGCCCCAGTTGAACCCCTGTCCTGTGACCTCATAGGGATAGGTCACGTTTACAAACAGCGTCTCGCTGTTGTTTACCAGGGTTGGCAGGTTTGGAAGCGTGCTTGGGAGGGTCTGGTTTGTTCGGATCACGAACCAGTCAGAGGTTGGGTTTCCAACAGACTGGGAAGTTGGCGAGGACTGGACAAAAAGCTGCTTAATCCCCCCATCGCTTGGTATGGCAGAGTCTTGGACCGGGATTATCATTGGCTGTCCCGGGACGACCTCGCTTAGGGGCGGGGTGGTCACTATCTGGCCGTTTGTGGCGTTGTTTGCGGTAACTATCGATGGTATCACGGATACAATATTCTTGTCGTTTGGCATAGAATACGTCGGGACCTGAAGGTCATCGATGATGTTTTGGGGTGAAATTGTAGGCGCAAAGGTGGTGTTCAGCTGGATGGTCGCCTGATTTGATACCGCACCAGATATTCCATCTGAATTGTCAGAACCGGCGGAAATTATCGGCGGCAGCTGTGAGACCGCGTCAATGGCGCTCTCAGTAGTGTTTATCTTGATCGCGTGGAACCTGCCGCTCCAGGTACTCAGCGAGGTATCGTTGAGCGCGGGCGGCGTGGTAATTACCGTAGTGCCAAGGCTGGACGTGTTTGCACCCATTGGTACCAGCCTGAATGCTATCACACCGCTAAGCGAGGTCGAGCCCTGCGTATACAGGGTCCAGTTTCCAAGCACGTTATAGCCTGCCGGGATGGCACTCATGGTGATGTTGTATGTACCAAAGGGAACCAGGTTGACCGTGGTGATTCCGTCGGTTTTATTGTCTGCGTCTCCCGAGGCTCCATCAACCAGGGCAGACGGGACACCATATGGATCCGGGCTTATTGTATACCCCGCACCTGGAATCAGAGACCCTGAAACTGTCTGCGCTTCAATTCTGAGAGGCGATAGCGCGGTTTCGGGGGACGATTGGGAGCCTGCGGTGCTAGTGCCAAGGGCGTTTGTTGCCTCTAACCTCCACTGGTACTGGGTGCCGCTTGTAAGCCCAGTGACAGTGTAGTTTGTTTCGGGAGGCGCCCCTGCAATGGTCGCGACCGTGTTGAAGATTCCCCCAGAGACCGATTCATCAAGTGAGTAGGAAGTGATAGGATACCCGTTTGTATCAGGTGCTGTCCATTCGAGACTCATGACTCCCCCTGACAGGACGGTTACCTCCGGCTGGGCTACTGCGGACGGGATATCGCCTGCCGTCACGCCGTTTGATCCGACTGAAAAGTCGCTCGCATCTCCGGCATTTATGGCAGCCACCTTGTAGTAGTATGTAGTGCCTGCGTCAAGCCCCGAGTCTTCGTAGGTCGTGGAGGTTCCCAAGGATGTGGGGGTGCCCCAATTGGTTCCATCCGTGCTGCGCTCTATCTTGTAGCCGGTGATAATCCCGGTGCCCGGCGGGGCTTGCCATTCCACGGTAACTTTCATTCCTGCCTCCGCAGTAGCATTGACAACCGTAGGGGCCGATGGAATTGTTGTCGCGCTTGCCGTACCCGAGGAGGTACCGGATGCGCCTCCCTGTCCCAGTGCGGACACGCGATAAGTGTACAGGGTGTTTGATTCAAGGCCAGTGTCAGAGTAGGTGGTAGTGGCGGTGGAGGTGTCTGAAACTACTGTGCTCCAGTTTATCCCGTCCGTGCTCCGCTCAATCTTGTAGCCTGTAATGGTACCGGATGGTGCCGTCCATGTCAGGTCTATCTCGGAGGTGGAGGCTGCCGAGGCGGAAAGGCTTGTCGGTGCAGGGGGGTTGGTCTCGGCAGACGCGATGTTCGAAGGCGTGCTGGCAAGGCCGGAGTTTATTGCCGATAATCTGTAATAATACACGGTTCCTGCCGCAAGGCCTGTATCAGAGTATGTCCTGGCGGAAGTTCCGGTGTCTGGCATGATCGCGTTCCAGTTTATCCCGTCCGTGCTCCGCTCAACCTTGTAGCCTGTAATGGTACCGGATGGTGCCGTCCATGTCAGGTCTATCTCAGAGGTGGAGGTTGTGCTGGCATCAAGGCTGGACGGCGGGAGAGGGATGGTTGTTGCAGATATCGCGTCAGACACAGGTCCTACCCCTATTGCATTAATGGCAGAAACCCTGTAGTAGTACTTGGTGTTTGGCAGCAGGTTAACGGTGTCATGATACGAGGTGGAGGAGCTTCCGGTGTTTGAGGCTAGTGTTTCCCAAATAGTCCCGTCATTGCTTTCCTCAACCCTGTACCCCGATATGCTGTAGCCGTTGCTTCCAGGAGCCGTCCATGTGAGGTCAATCTCTGACGTGGATGCCCCGCCTGCCACTAGTCCCGTTACCTTGGATGGGACAGCCCCGGCTACGGCGCTCGCCTCGGTTGATTTTATAGATTCGCCTACTGAATTTATCGCAGTTGCTTGGTAATAGTACCTCTGGCCCAGGACAAGTGATGACGAATCATTAAACGAGGTAGACTGGATGTTTGTTGCAAGTGGTGTGCCATTTTCCCCTCCTGGCGAGGTTCCTCGATATATGTCGTAACCGGTTATTTGTGAGCCACCGTCATCAGACGGACTTGACCAGGAGAGATCTATGGTGGCATTGCCTGGTGTTGCCTCAAGGGAGTTTGGAGGGTAGGATACCAAGTAAAGAAGCACCCGGTTGTTCCTGCTATCGGCTATGGACATCTGGCCCAGAGGATCAAACGCGACACCTGTTGGGTTATTCATGGAGGAGCTGGTTGTCTGCCCTTCATCATAATGCCAGTTGTCATTGTTTGAGCTGCTCTGGCCTAGGATGACAGAGGCCTGCCCGTAGCTTGTAAATGGGGCCTTGAACTCCATGACTCGGTTGTTTTGAGTGTCGGCAACCCAGAGGTTTCCCTGCGTGTCAAAGGCCACTCCGGAAGGATTGTTCAGGGATGAATTTGTTGGCTG
>Ga0209062_1000373_pt1 | contig 150515 bp, 126 predicted proteins | sample Coa_R2_2_FD_187158 | JGI IMG/M metagenome (GOLD analysis project Ga0209062, IMG submission 187158) | Surface soil microbial communities from Centralia Pennsylvania, which are recovering from an underground coalmine fire - Coalmine... | ecosystem: Environmental > Terrestrial > Soil >... | reverse complement strand
TCGGCCTTGACCCGGCCCCGCCGTCGTGTGAAAGTCGACTGACATGAACGGCGAAGGAAAGCTACGAACGAGCTAATGAGATCCGGAATTCCTAGCTATGAATGGCACAGTCTTGGCGGGCAGGTCAGCGGCATACATCCCGCCGCCTTGACGCGTTCCCAATAAATTCGATAGACTATGAAGACTTCGAGGGGATTCTATGCTTCCAGCCTTTTCGCGGCTCCTGGTCTTCGTGATTCTGCTTGCTTCGGCGGCTTTTGGACAGGCAGTTTTCGGCAATATCTCAGGCACGGTTCAGGACCCATCCGGAGCAGCGGTCCCGAACGCGGCGATCACGATCACAGACCTGGATCGAGGCACGGTTTATAACGTGCAAAGTGCAGCTGATGGTAATTTCTCTCAAACTCACTTATTAGCCGGCAGATATGAAATAAAAGTAAATGTACCGGGATTCGGCTCGTACACGGCTAATGCGACGGTCCAGGTCGATGCAACTACGCCTCTCGATATCAAACTCTCGCCTGCAAATGTGCAAACGAGCGTCGAGGTTACCGATGCAACCCCTCTGCTTACCACCGATCGCGCAGAGATCGCAACTACTCTGACCGGCGCTCAAGTACAGCAGCTGCCTGTTCTCGACCGGAACGTTACGAACCTCATTCTTACGGTCCCTGGAGCGCAGTTGAATAGCTGGCAACATTCAGCAGCAGAGAATCCACAGCAAGGCATCCAGGTCAATGTCAATGGATTGTTTTTTACATCCAATGGTTTCCTTTTGGACGGAACGGAGAACAACAGTGCCATTCTTGGAATCGCCGTTGTCAATCCGAACATCGATTCGTTGCAGGAATTCAAGGTTTCGACAAGTAACTATGATGCCGAGTTCGGATCGGCTTCGGCAGCCTTGATACAGGCAACGACTAAGTCTGGCACGAATCAGCTGCACGGCTCTCTTTTCGAGTATCTCCGCAATAACTTCACGAATGCGACCGATCCCTTCACGCAATTGAATCCGCCACTGCGCTGGAATCAGTTCGGCGGATCCGTAGGCGGCCCGCTGATTAAAGACAAGCTCTTCGGGTTCTTCGATTATCAGGGAACCAGGCGGCGCACCGGTGGATCGATTTTGACCACTGTGCCCACTGCGGCGGAGCGAAATGGGGATTTGAGCGCGCTGCTTGGAAATTACATCTGCGCAGACGGAAGCGTGTCGCCTTCGCCCTGCGCCAATCCCAAGATGGTTCCGACAACTGAGGGGGGCACGATCGCCGCTCGCGATGGAATGGTTTTCGATCCGAATACCGGGGCTGCAAACGGTTCGGGGCGCGAAGCATACACGGTTCATGGGCAACCGAATATCATTCCGGTCGCGGCCCCGATGCAGAAGCTGCTTTCTCTCGTTCCACCGCCGAACAACGGCACCAGTTACTACAACAATTACATTGTGGGTGAAGTGCAGCGATTCGATAGCGATCAATATGACGGCCGTGTTGACTATAACCTGAGCACGAAAACGCACCTGTTCGGGCGGTACACTCTCGCTAACTTCAATAATTATTCCCCGGCCGCGTTCGGCGATGCCGGAGGCGGCCCCAGCGCCTTCAATTTTTCAGGGGATTCAATTGACCGTAACCAAAGCCTGGCTCTTGGACTGGATCATACCTTTACGCCAACTCTGGTCACTGACGCGCGTTTTGGCTTCTATCGCTATCGGATTCGCGTACAGCCGAACGATTACGGAAGCACACCTGCTGCTGATGCGGGCTTGCCAGGGCTGAATACCGGTTCACCCACAACCAGCGGACTCCCTGCACTCTACATCAATGGGAATGGCGGCTTCAACTTCGGTTACGCATTGGGGGTCAATCAGTGTAACTGTCCACTGAAGGAGACCGAAAATCATTTCCAATGGGTAAATAACTGGACCAAGATTTCGGGTGACCATACAATCAAGTTTGGCGCCGATATCCGGCGTGCCCAGCAGCAGCGTATACCAAGCGATCTGCATCGCTCCGGTGAGATTAACTTCAATGTGTCCGAAACAGGTGATTTTGACGTAGATCAACTCACTAACGGGTTGGCCTCGACCGGGTCCGGACTCGCCTCTTACTTACTGGGATTGCCAGCGACATTTGGCCGCTACTACACTGCCTATGACTACTATCCGGGACTGCGTGAAACGCGCCTGTTTTTCTTTGCGCAGGACTCCTGGCGTGTAACACCCAAGCTCACGCTCAATTACGGAGTGCGATACGAGAATTATTTGCCACAGGTAGCGGCCAAACCAGGGGGCGCCGGCAGTTTCGATCCATCCACGGGAGAAGTGTTAGTGGCCGGCGTCGGAGACGTGCCGCGTAATCTCGGCGTGAAGCCGTATAATCTGGGTTTCCTGCCTCGGATCGGGATTGCGTATCAGGCGGCTGAGAAAACCGTTATTCGCGCGGGTTACGGAGCGAGCACGAATCCCGGTGGTCTGGGCTCTGTTTTCGGGCAAGGGGCTGATTATAATCCGCCGATCACAAATCCGCAGAGTATCAACCAGTCGAACATCTATTTCGCGCCTTTCAACTTATTGAACGGGCCGCCCGCTCCGGCCAATCCCCCGGTCGGCAGTAATGGCCGCTACTTGCTACCGGACGGCATCGGAATCAACTACTTCACTGACCCGCTCGATTCATATCGCATTCCAACTGTTTATTTCTGGAACTTCACCGTCCAGCAGCAACTAACGTCCAGCATGGCGCTTGAGGTTGGATACGTCGGAAATGTCGGAAGGCATCTGTTTGAATCGCTCAACAGAAATCAGGCCGTTCCCGGTCCGGGCGATGTCGATCCGCGGCGTCCGTTCTACAATCTCTTCGGACTCGAACAAGGGATTTACCAGTACTGCAATTGCGACAACTCGAACTACAACTCGCTGCAGGTGAAGTTACAAAAGCAGTTTTCACGAGGGCTTGATTTCCTGCTGACTTACACCTGGGGCAAAGCGCTCGATTACCAAGGGGAAGGTGGCGGCGGATCGCCTTCAAACGTCTATAACGGCCGGAACGATTACGGCGTCGCGTCATGGGACCGCGAACATACGGTCACGCTGACGCACAACTTTGACATTCCGGTCGGCCGGGGAAGGCGCTGGAATCTGGGAAATAACGCGGTTGCCGATGCAGTGCTGGGCGGATGGCGTCTGAGCGGTGTGCATAGTTTCGCATCGGGATTGCCGTTTACACCTACAATCGCGAACGCTCCGCTGCTCAACGATCCTGATTTTTCGCAGGTTCGCGCGGATCTTGTAGGCAACCCAAACGTTGCCCATCCGAGCGCAAGCTTGTGGTTTAATCCGGCTGCGTACACAGCTCCCGAGCAGCCGTTTCGTCAGGGAACAGCGGGCCGCAACACACTCCGCGGGCCGGGCCTCTGGAATTCCGATCTCTCTCTTTCGAAAAACCTGATACCGAGCGAACGCTGGAAGCTCGAGTTACGGGCCGATGCATTCAACGTGTTCAACCGCGTAAACCTTGCCAACCCGGCGAGCCAGATTGATGGCAGCGGTCCTGGGCAGATTACGGCGATTCAGGTCCCGATGCGGCAGATGCAATTCGGCATGCATCTGCAATTCTGAGCGGCGGGTGAGTTTATCCGCGCGCTTGGCCCACTCGCTCGTCGAGCATCAGCCGGAGCAGGGCTTCCAGTTCGCGGATGCGATCCGTCAGTTGCTCGAGGTCGGCCGGCTCGGATTCAGCGGCTGCTGCCACCCGTCCGTGTTCGAGAGCGCCCAGATCAGTTCCGCGCGCCTTTACGACGCGCCCGGGAATGCCAACTACAGTCGCGCCGCTTGGGACGGCGTGCACGACTACGGAGCCGGCGCCGACTTTAACATCGTCCCCGAGCGTGATGCTACCAAGCACAGCCGCCCCGGTGCCGACGACAACGCGGTTGCCGAGAGTTGGATGCCTTTTCCCGCGCTCGTTGCCCGTGCCGCCGAGCGTGACACCCTGGTACAGGATCACGTCGTCCCCAATTTCGGCCGTTTCGCCAATGACTACTCCGAAACCATGATCGATGAACAGCCGTTTGCCGATTACGGCCCCTGGATGGATCTCAATGCCGGTCAGAAAACGAGCCAGCTGCGAGATGATGCGGGCGATCAGGTACATTCGCCGGCGATAGAACCAGTGCGAGACACGGTGAAGCAGAACAGCGTGCAGGCCCGGGTAACAAAGCAGGACTTCCAGGGCATTCTTGGCGGCTGGATCTTCGCGCTGGATGGCGCGCACGTGGTCGCGTAGGGACACTCGACTATTCTCTCTTACTACAGATGACAAGCGGTTATTTCAGGATGCCCGGATCTGCTAGTCAATGTAAGCCAAACCAAGAGCTACGCTTCCGCCAGCAAAGCAGATCGCACCTAAAATCAGCAAGATGCGAGTCCACGGCCGCGAGTTTCGGTACTCGCCCCAGCGAATCATGGCCAGCAACATCGAAACCGGTACGGGAAGCAGGGCTAGGCCAAACAGCAACGAACTCGGCAGCGCCGCCGTTCCGCTTGCATTGAGCGCCGCTAGCAGCAGGATGAATCCGAGACTCCATAGGCCGCCGGCCCAGATGCCGGGGAGGTGGAAACGCCATCCGCCAAGCTTGTAATGGGCATAGCCGATCGGATTCCCTACTAATTTGATGTGCATGAAGAAGAAATCGTAGACCGGCGTTGCAAACAGCATCCCCCATGCGAAGAAAACGGCGGTAGCGTATGGTCCTGGACCGAATTCCGGGTCGGCGGTGTGCCGAAGCATCCATTGCACGAGAGCGAACGGAATACCTGCCCAAAGGGAAAGCCCAATGCCTTTGCCCCAGGATCTGGTGCGTGCGCCAGAACGCAAGCTTCGAGAAGCCGCGCCTGCGGCGATGAGCGCCACGCAAAGAATGACGATACCGGATATCGCCCATTCAAAGCGCAGGAAGCGTAAATGCGTTATGCCGATCAGAATGGCGGCCGTGCCAAAGCTGATCGGAAACGCAGCCGCCATTCCCAGCAGTGAGGAACTCACGAGCAGGAGGAGGATCCCGAAAGCAGCGATGGCGCCGGTTGCAAAAACCCATATTTCCGCGGAGCGTCCGGAGATGAGCAAACGGTCGTTAAACGACATTTCGGGGCCGAGCGTGCCGAATGTGTAGGCGGCCACAATCGCCACGAGCAGCGCGCCGATGCCGAAATCGATGGCGAACAATTCAAACCGCCAGCGAGCTTCTGCAAATTTGTAGAAGCTCGGCCAGAGGCTGAAGCACAGCACGGCTCCGATCAGCGCTAACAGAGCGGAAACGTACGTTGCGGGCAGCAGCACGCGATCGTCCGAGTGCGAATCAGCGAAGGAGCGGCCAGACTAGCGTTTGGCCGCCGGTTCCAGAGATTCCACCGTATTTCCCGGTGGAAGAGCGGGCTTCTCGTCGGAACTGTAGTAATAGCTGTGATAGTAGGAGTAGCGATTATACAGTTCGTTGTGATTCGCGCCATTGACGACCACGCCGAGCACATTGTTTTCGCAAAGCGATTGGACGGCGCGCGTGATCGAATCGTAGGTGGTATTGCCGATGCGGACCACCAGAATCGTGCCGTCCGCCATGGTGGACAGAAGATTGCCGTCCGCAGCGAATAAGAGCGGCGGGCTGTCGAGAATCACCCAGTCGAAATGATCGCGCAGGGCCTCCAGCAGCCGGTTACATTCAGGAAGATTCAGCAGTTCCAGCGGGTTCGTGACGATCTCACCGGCGGTTAAGACATAGAGATTCGAATCGGCGATGTGGTGGAGCATGTCGCCGATACGAGCCTTTCCGCGGAGATAATCGGTAAGGCCGGGCGCCGGACTGATTCCGAACAATTTGCTGATACTTGGGCGGCGGAAATCGAAATCGGCCAGAAGAATACGTTTTCCGGTGAGCTGAGCCTGCGAAATCGCCAGGTTGGCCGCGGTAAACGACTTGCCCTCCCCCGGTGAGGCGCTGCTGATCACGATCGTATGCAAATTCTGCGAACTCTGCAGATGGTTCAGCCGGGTCCGCAGGCTGCGGAACTCTTCCGAGGGCGCATCTTTCGGACGAGCCGGGTTCATCAGCAACGTATCGTGCCCCGGAGTAAACGGAACAGAGCGGCAGTTGACGATGAGCTCTTCGAGATTTTCGAGATCCCGGGTGGTTGAGGAACTCGCCTCGACGCCGTAATCGGTTGCCACCGGAGCGTAATTCAGTGCAGCTGCAGGCGGATAGGTGACCGGAGCGGCGGCAGGGGCATCTTCTTCCGCACGCGGAGTCTCCGGCTGCACCTCGGCATCCGGAACCGCCGGCGGAGTGGGCCGCTTCACCGGCGTCTCTGTCTTTTCAGTGGCTGCTTTGCGCAGCGCGTCGTGTACTCGGCTCATTTTTCTATGCCTTACCCATGTAGTAGTGAATAATCGAACCGGCCATGATTAACAAGCCGACTATGGTACCCGCTGCCCAGCTCACCCACATGACCTGCTTACGGCGCTGCACAACGACATCGTTCTCCAGAAGCGGCACGCTGCCCAGGACAGGAAGCTGGCTGTACAGCCGCGCATCTTTCAAGGTCTTGAGCGAAGTGTCTTTCATCTCGCGGAAGCCCACAATCAAAAGCCCGAGCACCAGACCCACAACCGCTCCAATCGGAATGATCAGATACCGCTTCGGCTGGCTGGGCGAGCTCGGAAGAGAAGCAGAGTCGAGCAGTTCGATGGTTTCGCCCTGCTTGCGACGATTCAGCTCGATCTGAGCGAGCGAGTGCTGGCGTTGGATTTCCAGCTGGTCATAACGCTGCTTGAGGATGTCATGGTCCCGCTGCAGTTCGGCGTACTCTTTCTGCCCCGCAGGGAGACTTTCCAGACGGCTCTGGTAATTACCGAGCGCCGCATCCACCGTAGATTTTTTGTCGCGCAGGCGTTTGGCCGCCATCTCGTTGGCTTTGATCTGCATCTGCAGATTCTGCACGGCCGTTTCAGCTTCCCGCCGGTCGCGGTTGACGGCGAGTGTCATGCCGGTGTTATCGGAGGAGGAATCCGCGGGAGCCTCTTTGAACGCATCCTCTCGCTGCTGCTTAAGAACTTTCAGGCGATCGCGAGCTCTCTGCAGATCGGGATAGGAGTCCGTATACTGCTTCTCCATGTCGGCGATCGAGGTCTGGAGCGCGCTGATCTCGTGATCGAGCTCAACCACGCGCTGGCTCTGGGCCTGGGTCTGCGGGGTCTCCTTCTCGACTTCCTTCAGACGGTCTTTGGCCGTGGCCAGCTCCGATTCGAGCATCATGTGCTCGGTTGCATTCTGCGCGATGGCATCGGACACGGATCCGCCACGCTGCTCGAGGGCCATCATCTCGGCCAGGTTGCTTTGAGCTTCATCCGGGAGGCGTCCGGCATTCTTGGCGCGAAACTCGGCCAGCTTCTGTTCGTTCTCATCCAGATCGTGCTTGGTCTGTTCCCAACTTGCCTGAATAAACGACGCCGCCTGCTGTTGCGCATCGAGCGCCTCGCGGGTGCTCGCATCCACAAAACGCGATACGATGTCGGCGCAGACCTTCTGGGCCAGATTCGGATCCCGATAAGCGAAGGAAATCTGCATGGCCGGCAGATTTTTGCCGGAGACGTTCGTCACACCTTCAACCGGCTTGATGTGAATGTCCTTTCTCATCTGCTCGATGATGTCTTCCATCGGAGCGCTCTTCTGCTCCTTGGGATAGAGACCGAAGGAGGTGATGATGGTCGAGAGCGTATTGTGGCTTTCGATGCTCTGGGCCATGCTGTTGACGCGGTCCTGCTCGTCCTGAGCCGTAATGTCCGGCACAACTTCGGTCGAAATCTGCTGGGGAACGAGGCGGATCAGCGCCGTCGAGACGTAGGTGTCGCGCCAGAGATAGGCGACTACGGTCGAGAGCACCAATCCGGCAAACAATGGGCCCAATAACCACCGGAAATTGCGCCGAAGAATCGAGAGATAGTCCTCGAAGTCCAGCGGACGGCGAGGTACAGAAGCCTTATCAAGCATAGATTGAATCAGTAGAGTCCATTAAGTTAGAGAAACTGTTGCACACAGCGGTCCAAAGCCCGCCTAGTTGGGCACGATCACGTGATCGCCCGGTTCGAGCAGAATATTCTGCTCCATATGCTTGCCCTTGATCACGTCCTTGTAATTGAACGGAATGCGTTTGGTTCCGCGGAGCACATAGATTTTTTTTGCATTCGCGAACGGTTGTAGTCCGCCCGCTTCGCTGATCGCCTCGAGAATGGTAGTGGGAACCACCAGGGGATATTTCCCTGCCCGATTAATCCCACCGTCCATGTAATATTGTTTGCTGCCGACCTGGGCAACCGTCACAGTCACCAGCGGCTGCCGCACGTATTTGGCGAGTGCGTCGGTGATTTCCTTTTCGACCTCGTTGGGCGTCATTCCGCCGGCTTTCAACTGTCCGACCAGCGGCAAGGTGATCGTCCCGTTCTCCTGAACCGTGGCCGGACCTGAGAAACGCGCTTCGCCCCAAACCTGGACATTCAGTACATCGGCGGCACCGATTTTGTAAGAACTGGAGTTAACCGGTTCGGCAGCCCCTGCCGGCCGGGCTGGGTTGGGATTGTTAACCGCCGGCTGCTGTGTATTGGGCTGGGTCTGCGGCATGGTCGGAGGCGCCACAGGCGTTTCCTGCGCCAAGGCGGCTGACGAGAGGCCCAAAAAGATACTGAGGCCCACCGGTAAAGAGAGTCGAGTAAGGTTCGATCGGATCATGATTCGGGAGAACGAGGTTTATTTCTCAATATCCTTGATTTTACAAAGTTTTCGCGCCACCGTGGGCGTCGCAGTCAGCGGCTGGGAGCCGACCGGAGAGCAGCCGAGGAGGCCGTCGCCGGCGGAGCTGCACTTTCCGCGCGCGTCAGCGAGACCGGAACCCAGACCTCCATCGGAGTCGGTTCCCGGTTCCCAATCGCGTAATACGGGATAAAGGTCAGCGTGATCGGCCGCTTTGCCCGGTTCAGCGTGTTTGACAGCGGTTGGTATAGCTCCTCACCCCCTAAAGACTTTTCGGCCACAAGCCCGGAAGTTTTTAGCAGGATTACGCCATTCAGTACATCTTTCTTGGTTTCACTAGTTATAGTACTGGTCGGGCGTACGAACAGATCTCCCAGGGCCGCCCCGTTCTGGTCAATCTGTTCCAGGGCGTAGACCAGGGGCCCGCGCTGGATGGCGATTCGTCCGTAATCGTCGGAAACGCGTGGGTTTGCGACCAGCGGAACGGCGGTCATCGGGAATTCGATCGTCACGGTATCACCGGGCTGCCACGTGCGGGACACAGGGATGAAAGCCGCGGGGTGATTTGCGGTCGTATCCCAGCTGATGCCATTAATGTTTACCGCCGCCGAGCTTGCCCATGAGGGCCAGCGCAGATAGACCGTGAATTCGGAAGGTTTAGCCGGCGCGACCCTCACATGTATGGTTCCGGACCAGGGATAGTCAGTTGTCTGGCTGATGCGTACCGGGGCTCCATCTTCCAAGTGCCAGTCCAGTTGCGAGCTCTCATAAAGGTTTACGTAAATGCCGTCACGGCTGGTGGCATAAAGATAACCCGGAAGAGATTCAAACAGGCGCTCGATGTTCGGCGGGCAGCAGGTTGTATCGTACCAGGGATTTCTGAGGCGCTCTCCCGTGGATGCCAGCGGATTGCGATAGCAATATTGGGTTCCGCCGAGAGACATGCCAGCGTTCGCGGCGTTATATAAGGTGCGCTCGAGCAGATCCGCATAGCGCGCATCGCCGGTCATGGCGAGCAGCCGGAAATTCCACATGACATTGGCAATGGAGGCACACGTCTCAGCATAGGCTGATTCGCTCGGCAGCTCATAAGCGTCTCCAAAGCTTTCGCCGGCGGAGCGCGATCCAACGCCACCGGTCAGATACATCTTGCGACGGGTCAGATCGGTCCAGAGCAGATCGAGAGTGCGGCGGAAGGCGGGGTCGCCCGATTCCATGTAGTAGTCCGTTGCTCCGGACGTGGCATAGAGCGCCCGAACGGCGTGACCTTCCAGCTCGGTCCGAGAGGTAAACGGCTTTCCGCTGAACAGATAGTGGACTTCGGTGTCTTTCAGCTTCAGGCGGTCGCGGTCGGCTCCGCTGAAGAGATAACGGGTGAACGCCAGGTATTTCGTGTCGCCGGTGGTCCGATAGAGCTCGACGAGCGCCATTTCAAGCTCCGGGTGCCCGGTGAAGAACGGCTTTTTGCCGGGGCCGAAGTTATCGACCACATAATCGGCGAAGCGGATTCCGGCGTCGAGCAGGCGGCGATTCCCGGTTGCGCGATAGTAGGCGATACCGGCCTGCAGAAGATGGCCGAGGCAGAAATCTTCGTACGAATGGGCCAGATCGGTAAATCGAAGATGAGCCTTGTCGGCCACGAAATACGTGTTCAGATAGCCGGTCGAGTCCTGCGCGGCTACAATGTGCGAGACAAGCGAATCGATGTCGCCTCGGAGCTGTAGCTTTTGCGGATCCGGCGTTTCGTTGGAGGCAACGGCCCAGGCGGCGCCCTCGATCCATTTGTATAAATCGGCGTCGCTGGCCGGGCGGCCTTTCCGCGGTAGCTCGGAATGACCTTCGAGGCGCCGGAAGTTGTCGACAACACCGTGTTCTTCGAGCTCGAGCAGCAGAGTCGGGAGGCTGCGTTCGGTAGTCACGCGGCGCCGGCTGCTCCAGAACCCGTCCGTCATACGCACCGCCTGGACCGGAACCGTGTGCAGGCGCGAGTTAAGCGAGTGATCCAAATAGATTACGCCCTGTTCGCGCCAGTTCCGCGTCGATGGAGGCGGCGCATTTTGCATGGCTGCGACGGGCAGAGCCGTTAGGAGGAGACTCGAAGCCGAGAGCAACCGCTTCATGCCGACAGAGCTTTCAGATGGCGATACACGAGAGCAACAGGCAAACCGACGACGTTCCCGTACGAACCCTCAATCCCGGAGACAAATTTCGACGCGAGTCCCTGGATGGCGTACGCTCCTGCTTTATCGGCAGGCTCCCCGCTCTGAGTGTACTGCGAAATCTCCTCTTCCGTCAGTCTCGCAAATGACACACGTGTAGTGGCGAGGTCGACGATAACGGTTCGATCGGTGAGGAGACAGATTCCGGTATGCACCAGGTGAGGCCGGCCGGAGAGCAGCCGCAGCATCCGTGCAGCATCATCGGAGTCACGCGGCTTACCCAGCACTTCCCGGTCGATACAAACGACAGTATCGGCCCCAAGTACGATCTCGCCCGGAACGCGAGTTGCCGCGCGCGCCTTCGCTTCGGCCAGGCGGCGCACGAAATTCTCGGCCGGCTCGTCCGGATTGCGAATTTCCGGGACGGAAGCCGGTCGGACAACGTGGTCAATTCCGGCTGCGGCGAGCAGTTCGCTCCGGCGCGGGGAAGCAGAGGCGAGAATCAGCACTTCCTATGAGGATAAGCGTCGCCACGTCTGATCCTCAGGACTGACACTTTTCGCAGCCCGGTGCTGTCTACCCGGGTGAGGTGAACCCAATGTTGCATATTCACGAAGGGCAGTGCGGGTTGTGCACTCATTTCGGGGAAGAACATCCCCAGGATCAACGCTTAACGCACATTCGAACTTCGATGGAAGCAGACGAAGAGTTCGTTGATATCTGCGGCCACCCCCTCCTCGAACGTCTGCACCTCAAAGTAACGGCAACGAGCGGCTGCGACGGGTTTGAGCCCGCGGTTGTGCACTGAATTGTGCGATCTCAGACCCCAATCTGCCTTATCGGCAGAGGGCTAGCGGGGCCCAATGCGGCAGGTCACCAGCCCCGACCACAGACGTCCGCCGGGCGGTTCTGGAATCCCGCCCATGAAATCTCGTTGGAGTACGCGCCTGGAGATTTCGAGCGATACGTCCAGGCTTAATCCCTGCCCAATCAGAGTCTTGAGCGTTATATTTTGGCCTTTGGCCATGTAAACGAGGCGCTTGACTGGGAACTCGAACTCGCGTACCGCATGGGGCAACAGCACAGCCACTTCGGGGATGAGTAGTCCCCCGACGGGCGTCATCGCTTCAGGCCGGATGTCCCAGATCTTTAGGTGAACTCCGTCCCTGCCGCCGGCTACGAACGCGAAGCAATAGTTGATGCGCTGCCCCGACTTGACGGAATCGGGGCGGCATGTATGGCAGGACGGCGCTTGAGCGGCCGCCAGTTTCATTTCCGATCGGATGACTGGTGTGGCACGTTCAGCCGGATGCCTAATTCCCGCAGTTGCCGTTCCGGAACCGTGGAAGGCGCCTCGCACATCAGATCCGTGCCCTTTGCGGTTTTCGGGAATGGAATCACTTCGCGGATCGACTGCTCTCCGGCCAGTATCATCACCAGCCGGTCCAGTCCAAGCGCGATTCCGCCATGCGGCGGGGCGCCGTACTCAAGCGCTTCCAGCAGGAATCCAAACCGCCGCCTGGCTTCTTCCTCGCTGAACCCAAGCGCCGCAAAGACTTTGGTCTGCACATCGCGCCGGTGAATACGGATCGAGCCCGATCCGAGTTCCACGCCATTCAGGACCAGGTCATACGATTTCGCGCGGCAATGCGCCGGATCGGTCTCGAGCTTTTCCAGATCCTCGTCATGCACCGATGTGAACGGGTGATGCGCTGCGTTCCAGCGCTTCTCCTCGTCATCCCACTCGAACATCGGAAAATCGACTACCCAGAGAAACTTGAAAATCTCCGGATCGAGCAGTTCATGCCGGTCATTGTACTTCTGCGCAATGTGCAGACGAAGCTGACCGCAGGCCGCGAGCACCGTTTGATCCGGCAAGGCGCCCTTCGGTTCACCCGCCCAGGCGGCCAGCATGATGAGATCGTTTTCGCCCGGCTGTATCCGCTCCCGCATCTTCGCCACTCGCTCCGCGTGATCGCGCTCCAGTCGCTTGACGTCGTCGAATACGCGCAGCCCGCGCTCCTGCCCGGAGGCTTTGATTTCGTCGCGTTCGCGCCGGCTCAGCTGTCCTACATTCGGTACATGAATCGCGACCAGCGGCAGATCATCGGTGGTCAATCCCGCGCCCGCAAACAAATCCTCTACGCGATGAAACGGAGGCACCCGTAGATCCGGCTTATCGCTGCCGTACTGATTCATCGCTTCGGCGTACGTGATCCGCGGAATATGCTTGTCAACCTTCTTGCCAGCCGCCTCGCACACTGCCCAGATCAGCGGCTCAATGACGTCATAAATCTGTTCCTGCTGCGGAAACGACATCTCCAGATCGATCTGCGTGAACTCCGGCTGCCGGTCGGCGCGTAAATCTTCGTCGCGGAAACAGCGCACAATCTGGAAATACCGCTCATACCCGCTCACCATCAGCAACTGCTTAAAAATTTGCGGCGATTGGGGCAGCGCGTAAAACTGTCCTGGCTGGACGCGGCTCGGCACCAGGTAATCGCGCGCGCCCTCGGGTGTCGAGCGCGTCATGAACGGCGTCTCGATTTCGAGAAAGTTCTGTTCGTTGAGCGCCTGCCGTACCGCAAACGCGATCTTCGAGCGCATAATAATGTTGCGCTGCATGTGCGGCCGGCGCAGATCCACGTAGCGATACTTCAGCCGCACTTCTTCCTTCACGTCCACGTCTTCTTCCAGCGGAAACGGCGGCGTGCGCGACGTGTTCAGAATCCACAGCTTCGAAACCGCAACTTCGACTTCGCCGGTCGCAATGTTCGGGTTCACCGTATCGGCGCTGCGCAGCGCCACGGTTCCCTCGATCGCCACCACAAACTCGCTGCCGAGCTCCTGCGCGCGCAGATGCGCTTCCCGGTTCTTACTTTCGTCGAAGACAAGCTGCGTGATGCCGTAGCGATCGCGCAGGTGAATGAAAATGACACCGCCCAGATCGCGCCGGCGATGCACCCAGCCCATGAGCACAACGTTTACGCCCGCATCCGCAGTACGCAATTCGCCGCAGTTGTGCGTACGCCGCAGGTCTCCCAGGAAATCGAGTGTTACTTCAGCCATTGTGTGTGTTCGAGCAGCTTTTGCCGCGTTGCCGAGGTCTGTTCGCCTGTCGCCATGTTCTTGAGCGTATAAGATTGCGACGCGATTTCGTTATCTCCAATGATCAGCGTGTAGCGCGCGCCGGTCTTATTGGCTATTTCGAGCATCCGCTTCAGTTTCCGGTCCGTCGACACCTCCACCGAAATACCTGTTTTGCGAATCTCGGTCGCGAGCACCAGCGCATGCCGCAGCGCCGCTTCGCCCATCGGCGCTACGTACAGATCGAGCACCGCCGGCGTCATCGCCTGCGCCTCTTCGGCCGTCATCACCAGCCGGTCTTCGCCGATCGAAAAACCGATTCCAGGCGCCGGCACCTTCGAGCCCAGAATTTCCGCCAGACCGTCATACCGGCCGCCGCCCAGAATTGCATTCTGCGCTCCCAGTGCACCGTGGGTGACTTCAAACGTCGTACGCGCGTAGTAGTCGAGACCGCGCACCAGCCGGGGGTTCACCGTATACCGAATTCCCAGATCATCCAGAAATTCGCGCACGCGCCGAAAATGTTCGCGATCGCTTTCGTCGAGTGAATCGAGAATCGACGGAAGCTTCTCGATAATCGGCTGATCTTCCGGCACCTTGCAGTCCAGCACGCGCAGCGGATTGGTCTCCGCGCGCCGCCGGCAATCGCCGCACATCTGCGGCGCAGCCTCGCGCAAGGCCTCGCGCAAAATCTCGTTGTACCGTGCACGCGATTCTTTCGAGCCCACCGAATTGATCAGCAGCTTGTAACCCGCAATCCCGACCTCGTCCAGTATCGCGAGCACCATCTGGATTACTTCCGCATCGATCGCCGGCGAATCCGATCCGATCGCTTCCGCGCCGATCTGATAAAATTGCCGGTATCTCCCCTTCTGCGGACGCTCGCGCCGGAACATCGGCCCGATGTAATACAGCTTGTGCACGCCCGGCTCCTGATCCAGCCGTTGCTGAATATAGGCGCGCAACACTGATGCCGTATTCTCCGGCCGCAGCGTCAGCGATGTACCGTCCCGATCCTCGAACGTGTACATCTCTTTGCTGACAATGTCGGTTTCTTCCCCGACCCCGCGCGCAAACAATGCTGTCTCTTCCAGAATCGGCGTGCGAATTTCGCGATAGTTAAAGCGCGCAAAGATCCTCCGCGCAGCCGCTTCCACCTGATTCCAGACTGCGCTCGAGGGCGGCAGGATATCCCGCATCCCCTTTACGCTGGTAAGCGGATTCAACGCTGCTCTTCCTTGTAAATCGCCGTAATCCGGACGTAGTTGTCGCAGTTCTTGCGAAAGCGCGCTTTCTCTTCTTCCGAAACTGCGCGCTTCACCTTCGCCGGGGTGCCCATCACAAGCGTCTCCGCCGGTACTTCCATTCCTTCCGGCACCAGCGCGCCAGCCGCCACTATCGCGCCTCGTCCCACACGCGCACCGTTCAGCACAATCGCGCCGATTCCGATCAAAGCCTCGTCCTCAACAACGCACCCGTGCAGCGTGACGCTATGGCCTACGGTTACGCGATTGCCCACCAGGCACGGATACGTCTCGTGATCCACATGCAGCACGCTGTTGTCCTGAATGCTGGTCTCGTCGCCGATGCGGATGTGATTCACATCGCCGCGAATCGCGACATTCAGCCATACGCTCGAGCGCTCACCGATTACCACGTCGCCGATCACCTGTGCACTCGTATCGATGTAGGCGGATTCCGCGATGCGGGGCATCGTTCCGCGATAAGGTCGAATCATTCCAATCGTTTTGAAACTGCTCCCGAATGGAGCAAAGAAACCGCTGTTATATAGGTCATCCTAGCAAGCGCTTTGTTTCCGCTGTTGCTTGGCTTCGGCGATACGCTTCCGCAGCGGCTCGGGCACAGTGTGCAGCTCGAGCGCTGCCACAGCGCGCTCTGCCTCGCGGTGCGTGCCCTGGCGGATGATGCGCAGGAGAAACTCCATCGCATTCTCCTGCCCGCACACACCCATGGCGCGCAGGATCGTCTCGCGAAGATTCCATCGCTCGGCGGTCTCCCACGCCGATTCGAGTGCCGCCGCTGCTTTCGCCAGATGACTCGCTCCTAGCGCCAGCACAGCCTCTTCCTGCACGGTCTCATCCGGCCATTTCAGAAAGTCTTCCACAAACGGAATCGCCCCCTGCCCTTCCATCCGCAGCAGCGAATCGAAGACTTGCCCCGTCACGCTCGGATCCGGATCGCCTGCGCGAGCCTTTACACGCAGCATCGGACCCGGTTCTTCTCCGCCCATTGATTCAATCGCTCGAACCGCATCCCGCCGCACCGGCGCCGCTTCCTCGCGCTCTCGTTGCTCGACTGCCTCGAAGCTGTCCGTCAGCGCATAGCTCAACTGTTCGAGAATCTCCCGCCGCGGCAGATCGCGAACTGTTGCCAGGGCCAGCGCGCACGTTCCGCGCAGCGTAAACGCCGTATCCACCGAGCGGCCCCACACCGGCTCCATCTGCACGTGCCGCAATCCACGAATGAAAACTGACGACTCGTCGTGTCCTAAATCCGCCAGCGCCTTCGCGATCCCATTCTTGGCCCAGCACTGCGGATCGCGCTCAGCCGCTTTTTCGAGCATCCGCTCGAATGCCGCGCACAGATCCGGAATCAGGGCGCGCAGTTGAAGAGCGCCGGCCATCGTCGCCGCTCTCGCCACGATCAGGTTCACCCGGTCGCGCAGCGCCTTACGCAGTGCACGTTCCTGTTCCTCTGGACCGGTCTTGTCCAGAGTTTTCAGAGCCGCAAGCTCTTTTTCGATGTCGCGCCGCGCCATGCCCGGGCCTTAGCGCGCGCGCCCCGTGACATCTGCGGTTGTAACCGGCGAAACGGTTCTCCACCACATCTCCGCACCCGCCGGCACACGCGCATTCGTATCCGCAAAATGCAGCTTGACCACTCCCGGAACTTCCGTCTCCGGCAGCTCGGCCATTGGATCGAACCCGCTCGTCAGCTCCTTCGCACGCTCCTCATCGGCCGTTACCATCTGCACGCCGGCCGGCAAATCCATCCGGATCGGCTCCGCGTAAAACGGGGTCCAGCCGTTCAGGCTTTGCACCCGGTCCAGTTCCAACACAATTGCACCGCTCCCCAGCTTGCGCCCCACATGCGCTTCCACTCGTGCTCCCGTCTCGATCAATCTGCGCCTCCGATGCATGACCGGCTGTAGCACGCGCCCCACTACCGCGTCGCTGTCTGCCATCACATTGAGCGCACCATCAAGCGCCACCCGAATCTCGAGCCCCGCAGGCAACCGATACACCTCACCCGCCTTCTTCGTTGAAGGTACGCTGCTGGTTTCCGCAAACTCTACGACCGACTCCGCCATAAACGCGCGCCAGTGATGAAACGAAGCGAAGCTGGTATGCCGCACACCCGATTCCTCTATCGCATCGATTCTCGCGGCGCTCGGCAGCAGCGCCCGCCGTCCCGCGATCGTCTCGGGCACATAATCCACCATCGCCCGCACGCTGATCAGCTTCAGTTGTTTCGGAATATCCAGCGCCGTAACGAATACGCGCCGCAGCAAACCGCTCTTGCTGTCGGTCAGAAACCAGCCCTGTTCAGCAGCTGTTCCGGCCTCGCCGTTATAGTGAATGTCCCATCCGCCCGTCCCCTGCAACGAATGAAAATCGAAGCGATCCAGCGTTTCGCTTCCAAAGCGCAGCGCGCCCTTGGCTTCAATCGCCAGTTGGTCGCCCGTTATCAACGTTCGTGCGATCGAGCCGAATATTCCCGTAGTCCGGAAGCTGCTCTGCGCAGCGGTCGCCGCATCCTCTGAGAAGCCCTTGCCGCCAACGGCTCCATACATCTCTCGTCCATCCGACAGCGCAACTTCCACTCGCACTGGCGGCAGCATCGTCGCTTCGTGCAGCGGCTCCTGTTTCCAGGTACTAATGCTCTCCAGGCACGTCAGCGCCGAAAGATGTTCGAGCAGCGGACGGTTGTGCGCTCGCACATCCTCCACCGCCGTTGTGTCCTGTTCGCTATGCGAGCCCGGACCTGCTGCCTCGCTGCTGGCCTCGAGCTTGAGCCCTTCTGTCACGCGCTCGGCTTCCCGGGTTTGCGCCAGCTTTTTTCCTGCTTCCGTAACATTCAACCCGCTCGGCGCCTGCTCGAGATAGTTCTTCAGGTGCGCCTCGGCCCGCGCTCGGTCGCCCGCGCTATAAAACGCCATACCAGCCATGTACTCGAGCTCCGGATACTCATGATCCGCATCCAGAGCAATCCCGGCCTCCGCACTCCCCGCGGAAGCCCGCATGTCGCCGAGCGTCATCTCCGCCCGCGCCACGATCAGATACGCCTCTGGAAACGCCTCCCGGTTCCGTTCGATTGCCTTTTGCGCATCCTCTCGCGCACCCGCCGCATTGGCTCCCAAAATCTCCAGTTCAGCAACTCGAATCAAAGGCAAGGCAAATTGCGGATCCGCCCGCATCGCCGCGCGGTACGATTTCTCCGCTGTCCGCGGCAGCCGTTCCATTTCCTGCGCTCTTCCGAGTGCCAGCCACGCCGAACTGTAACCCGCATTCCTCGACACAAGCTCTGTCAGCAAACGAATCGCGCCCTGGTAGTCCTGCCCGGCGGCTTTATCCAGCGCTTTTTCATACATCCGCCGCTCGGCCGCTGTTGCACGCCGGTCCGCCGCGCTCACCAGCCCACTGTCGCTGTTCGCAATCTGCCGCAGAACAATCGTTCCGAAGTTCGTATTCGAATTGCGCATCAGATCCGCAAAGCTTTTCCCCTCCGACCGGTATCCCGGCAACCGCGCCCGCAAGACGCATCCATTGGCCGCCAGCTCATTGTCCGATTGCCGGTTCTGATCGAAGCGAAAACGAAAATTTCCGTGCGAATCTGTAGTTGCCATCAACCGGCTGAATGCTGCACACGCCGCCTCGAGTTCCACTGCCTGCTCCGGAACCGAACCGTCTACCAGCCGCACCGCGCCCCGCAGCTGCAGTTTTCCGTTCAAAACGGAATCTCTCTGCCGCTTCACATGCTGACTCAACTCCGGATCGGAGACGTCCGGAACGCGCCGGTGTGTATCCTGCCCGAAGAGAATTGCGCACGAAAGAAACGACAAGCCCGCAACCGTTCCACTGCGACTCACCGCAAAGCCCATTCGCATTGCCAGCTTATCGCCATCAACCTCGAACTCGCCAACTAAAATAGCGGTCATGCGTCCGGCCGTCTCCTGCGCTCTCTTCATCACCCTCCTCGGCGCCTCGGCGCTGGCGGCCAAAGAGCCCTTCACCTTCGACGCCATGATGCGCCTGGTGCGCATCAGCGATCCGCAGCTCTCGCCTGATGGCAAACTCGTGGCCTTTACAGCGCAAACGGTCGATATGGCGGCAAACACCAAACCGAGCCAGATTTATACCGTCGCCGTGGATGGCGGCACGCCCCAGCTCCTCACGCACGATGGCTCCAACAGCCGGCCGCGCTGGTCCCCCGACAGCAAACGCATCTTCTTCGTCTCCGATCGCGCCAACGGCTCGCAGATCTGGTCCATGGACGCCAGCGGCGCCGATCCCAAAGCCGTCACCAACATCCCCACCGAAGCTGCCGGTGTCACGCTCTCGCCCGATGGCCATCTCATTCTCTTCACCAGCGACGTTTATCCCGACTGCGCCCCGGCCGATGCCAAACCCGGCGCCGCTTACGACACCGCCTGCAACAAAAGCAAGCTCGATGCCGAGGCCGTCAGCAAGATGAAAGCGCGCGTCTACGATTCACTGCTCTATCGCCACTGGACCACGTATCGCGGCGCGCGCCGTCAGCACATCCTTATTCAAAATGCCGATGGCTCCGGCCCGGCGCGCGATCTCACCCCCGGCAATCTCATCGTTCCGCCTTTTTCGCTCGAAGGGCCCGAAGCCTACGTCTTCTCGCCCGACAGCACCCAGGTCACCTACGTCTCCAATACCGACGCCGATCTCGCCACCAGCACCAACTCCGATCTCTTCACAGTTCCCGCTGCCGGCGGCGAAGCCAAACGTCTGACCACCAATCCCGGCGCCGATCAGGGTCCGCTCTATTCGCCCGACGGCAAGTATCTCGCCTATCGCACCCAGACCCGCGCCGGTTACGAAAGCGATCAGTGGCGTCTGGCCGTGATGGACCTGCAAAGCGGCCGGATGAATACTCTCGCCGATTCGCTCGACCGCTGGGTAGAGTCCTACACATGGTCGCCCGATTCCACCCGTCTCTTCTTCACCATCGATGACCACGGCACCAACCCCCTGCTCATGATCCCCGTCGAAGGCGGCGCCATCCGCACCATCGCGCAGGGCCCTACCTCGGTCAGCGATGTTCAGTTCTCGAAAGACGGCAAGACCATGATCTATGTCGATCAGAGCGGCTCCCATCCCGCCGAAATTAATAAGGCCACCTCCAAAGGCGGGGCAGGCGTTGCGCTCACACGTCTGAACGAAGGCGTTCTCAATACCTATGAGCTGCCCGCGCTCGAGCGCATCTCGGTCGATGGTGCCGAAGGCGCAAAAATCGAGAGCTTCGTCGTGAAGCCGCCGGGCTTCAACCCATCGAACAAATATCCCGTTGTGTTCCTCATCCATGGCGGCCCGGAAGGCGATTGGGGCGAATCCTGGAGCTATCGCTGGAATGCGCAGGTCTTCGCCGGCGCCGGTTACGTTGTCATCGAGCCGAATCCGCACGGCTCCATTGGCTATGGCCAGGCTTTCACCGACGCCGTTAACGGCGATTGGGGCGGCCGCGCCTACGAGGACATTATGGCCACTGCCGATTACGTCTCTAATCTGCCCTACGTCGATAAGGACCGTATCGTGGCCGCGGGCGCTTCCTACGGCGGCTACATGATCGACTGGATCCTCGGCCATACTGATCGCTTCCGCGCCCTGGTCTCTCATGCGGGCGTCTATGACCTAAGAAGCGAAGCCGGTACCACCGAAGAACTCTGGTTCACGAAATGGGAGTTCCAGGGCTTCCCGTGGGAAAATCCGGAGCTCTACGAAAAATGGTCGCCGAGCAGCTATGTCAAGAATTTCAAAACACCGACCCTGGTCACCCACGGCGAAATCGATTACCGCGTCCCCATCGGCCAGGGCCAGCAGCTCTTCACCGCTCTTCAGGAAATGAAAATTCCCTCGAAGCTGGTCCAGTTTCCCGACGAAGGCCACTGGATCCTGAAACCGCAGAACAGCCAGTTCTGGTATAAAACCGTCCTTGACTGGCTCGCACAGTACACACAAGCGCCCGCTTCCTCTCCTTCCGTTCAATAGCCCGCGGCATAACGATGATCCCGTGCCTTGTTCGAATCGTCGAGTCGCACGCAGCCCTCTGGCATCCTGAGCAAGGGGAGTTTTGACGGCCAAAGACATCACCGACGCGCACGTGGTACTGCAGCTGTTTCCCGGTTACCAGGATTCCGACCTCGCGCTGTTCCAGCAGTTCGCCAACACAGATGTAAAGCCCGAACCCGGCTTCATTGTCGATTTCATGGGTTCTCGCATGCGAACGGCCTGGCTGTGGAAAGAAGCGCAAGCTTTCGATGGGCAGCGCCTTGGAATACCGGTACCGGAGGATTTTCACGCCGAGACCATCGAGTGGATCGGATTGCTTAAAGCAGTAGCCAGCGCGGGCGATCAGTACGTCGCCATGGAATTGGGTGCTGGATTCGGACCATGGACCGTCGCCGGAGCCGTGGCCGCCAGGCGCCTCGGGATCAAAGACATTCGATTGTGCGCCGTCGAAGGTGACTCACGGCACTTCCAGTGGTTGCGCCAAAACCTCGTCGATAACGGTTTCGACCCGCAGCAGCAAACGCTGTTTGAAGCCGCCGTCGGCGTTCGCGCTGGACAGACCCAATGGCCGGTCGACGAAAGCACCTCCTGTGACTTCGGGCGCCGTCCCGTTCCGAATGGGGTCGATTATCGCGGGCGCGAGTTCCAGAACACGCGAACTGTCGAGGTGATTCCGATACTCGACCTGATCGTGGCTCAGCCCCGCTGGGATCTGGTCCACATCGACGTACAGGGCGATGAAGTGAACCTTTGCCGCTCCTGCCTGGACGAGCTGAGCAACCGGGTCCGGCGAATGATCGTCGGTACGCACTCTCGCAAAATCGATGGGGATCTTATCGATTTGATGTTCGCCGCCGGCTGGCTCCTTGAGCATGAAAAGCCAACGCGGTTTTATTTCGTTCCGGGTGCCCCGTCACTCGAAGCCATGACTGCCGGCGACGGCACCCAGGTATGGCTCAATCCCCGCTTCTTCCGTCCCGGCGATCCGTTGACTTCGTTTTCACAGCGGATCTCCTCTTCCGTGCGAAATCTGAACGTCAAACCGAGAGAAGTGATTCATCTTCCGCTGAACGTTAAGAACACCGGAACACAACCCTGGTTCACAGGCGTCCGGATCGCTCCCGTGAATGTTAGTTATCGTTGGCTCGACTCCAGCGGCGGTGAGCTCCCGATAGAGGGTCATCGAGCCCAGCTCACTCGAAATCCTGTGCAGCCCGGCCAAGAGGACCAGCTGCTTCTGCCGGTGGAGGCCCCACCCGACCCCGGCTCTTATACCCTGGCTGTTTCCATGGTGCAGGAAAGCGTCGCCTGGTTCTATGCGCGCGGTGCCGAACCGCTCCGTTTGCCCGTTATCGTCACCGATTGAATTCTCAAACCTCTGAAATGGTCCTCAGCATTTTTTCGCGGTCTTCACAATCCTCAAAGATCCGTAGTCAACAATAGAAGATTGATTCAAACTGCCGCTCGCAGGAGACCCCAGCTTGCCCTGATCAGCACGCGCATAGTCGCGCTGCTCGCCATTCTCGGACCGGGCTTCATCACCGCCAACGTCGACAACGACCCCGGCGGTATCCTCACCTATTCCAACGCCGGCGCGCAATATGGGTACACGCTGCTCTGGACCCTGATCCCAACCACCATCGCGCTCATCGTGATTCAGGAGATGGCCGCGCGCATGGGCGCCGTCACGGGCAAAGGCCTTTCCGATCTCATACGCGAAGAGTTCGGCCTGCGCGCCACGTTCTTCACCATGCTCGTGCTCGGCTGCGCCGATTTCGGTAACATTGTCGCCGAGTTTGCCGGCCTCGCATCCGGCATGGGCATCTTCGGCGTTAGCAAATTCATCGTCGTCCCGGCCGGAGCGCTGCTGGTCTGGGGTCTGATCGTGCGCGGCCGCTACAAGCCCGTCGAAAAAATCCTGATCGTCGCCTCGCTCATCTACTTCGCGTATCCGATCTCAGCTTTTCTCGCCAAACCGGACTGGCATCTCGCGATCAAAAGTACCTTTGTCCCGACACTCAGCAGCCAGCCCGGCTATCTCGCCGTCATCGTCGGACTCATCGGCACAACCATCACGCCCTGGATGCAGTTCTATCTGCAGGCCGCCGTTGTGGAGCGCGGCGTCGATGCCCGCCACTACCCGCTCTGCCGTCTCGATGTCATCCTCGGCTGCATCGTGACCGACGTCATCGCGTTCTTTATCGTGGTTGCCTGCGCCGCCAAGATCTACCACCCTGGCCATCCCGAATTGAAAGACGTCGCCGAAGCAGCCGTGGCACTTGCGCCCGTCGCGGGCAAATTCGCGGCTCTGCTGTTCGCGATCGGCCTGATCAACGCCTCGCTTCTCTCGGCCGCCATTCTTCCTTTGGCGACCAGCTACAACATCTGCGAAGGTCTCGGGTTCGAATCGGGCATCGACAAGCGGTTCTCCGAAGCTCCGATTTTTTACTGGCTCTACACGCTGCTCATCGGTGGCGGCGCGCTTTGCGTTCTTCTGATTCCGAGCGGTTTCCTGCTCCGCTTTATTCTCTATTCGCAGATGGCTAACGGCATCCTGCTTCCCTTCGTGCTCGTGTACATGCTGCTGCTCGTCAATAGGCCGCGGCTCATGGGCGCCTTCAAGAACAGGCGCTGGCAGAACGTGATCGCCTGGACCACCGCGGTCACCATGATCGTGCTCGCGCTGGCCTGGCTCTACACCGGCCTGACGGGCTCGGCCAGCTGATGCTGAGCGCGGCTAGCGTGCCGGCGGAGCCAGCGGCGCAAGCGGTATCTGGCTGCCCACCAGCACTTCATAGGCACTCAGGTCCATCGACACTCGTCCTGAGTAGAGCGGAAAATGCTTTTTTCCTCCCGCCAGAAGATCTTCGACCGACGAGTACTCCATGACGGGCAAATCGATCGTCACGTGCGTCTTGCGGTTCGATAGATTGATCGCCACCAGAATTTGCTCCGAATCGCTGCTGCGCAGATAGCTCACAACCTTATCCGGCTCCGTGTTATTGATCCACGTAAGCCGCCCGGATCGTAAGGCTTCATGCTCGTTGCGGATCGCGAACAGCCGCTTGAACCGAGCCAGAGTTTCTTCCGGGACTTTTCTGTCGTTGCGATCTTCCCGATGGGGCCAATCGATGGGAGCGCTGCTCAGCCAGTGCGTTGGTGTGCAGTCGCCAATTTCCTGGCCGTTGTACAGGAATGGAATGCCGTCGAGCGTGAAGTTCAAAGTGGCGGCCGCGTATGCAGCGTGATCGCCGAACTCGATCACTGCGCGGCGCCAGTCATGATTGTCATCGAAGCGAAGCAGCCGCGCGCCTTCGGGATACTCCTTCCTGTCCGCTTCCCATTGTTTTCGTATGTCGATCGCCGGCGCTCCATCGCGAATGACCGAACGAAGTGTCAAGAACCCCTGGAAGTTGTAACTGATATCGAAGGCGTGCAGCTGGTCGTCGGGCCGGTCGGATTCCGAGAGTAGAATGACGTCGCGATTGACCTTATCCAACGCCTTCCTGGCCTCTTCCCAGAAGGCTACCGGAACGCCGCCGCCCACGTCGCAGCGAAAGCCGTCGACTCCGAAGTCCCTCACCCAGCGCACCATGCTGTTAATCAGATACTCGCGAACCTGAGCATTTGAGAATTGCGGAAGCGGTTGGGGCCAGAAGCCGCGCGCGATCTGGTTATCGTTGGTATGCACCAGCCACTCCGGGTGTTGCATCATCACGCCGTCGGGAGCCGTGTGGTAATACACCAGATCGAGCATTACTTTCAATCCGAGCCTGTGTCCTTGCAGAACAAACTCCCGCAAGTCGCTCTCGGTCCCGTACTGCGGGTCCACTGTGTTGTAATCCGCAATGTTGTAGGGCGAGGCGTGCGGCGTCTGCGAACGCTTTGCGATGGGACCGAGGTAGACAACCGACGCACCCAGCTCGGCTACATGCTTCAAACCTGGAATCGCACCCTTCAGCGTTCCTTCTTTACTGAAAGCGTTCAGCCAGATCTCATAAATCGTCACTCGGTTCATCCCGGCGGGCTCGCTGCGCGCCGGGAGCGAGCCGAATGAAAGCCCCTGAGGAAGACAGCTGGGGCTAAGCAGGAGTGCGAAGAGAAGAACAGCCAGGGTACGCATCTCTTCAAAGTACGCGAACCGGGGGTCGCAGGGACCATCGTCGGCTGCAGAAAACAGATATAGTCTGGAGGAAACCGATACCATGCTCTTCTTCGGGCGAAAGAGATCACCGGCGCCCCGCCTCGGTACCAGCCGCCGCGCCCTGTTGCGGAATGGCGGCCTTCTGTCGATCGTCGGAGCAGCGCCAGCCTTCCCACACAACACTACGGAACAGTCAGCGCGACATACAAAAACCGGCGAGATTTACGAAGCCGTCGGCGTTCATCCGCTGATCAATGCCCGCGGCACCTTCACGATCATTACCGGATCGCAGACTCTGCCGGAAGTGAAGCGGGCCATGGATGAGGCGTCCCGAAGTTACGTCCAGATGGACGAGCTGATGCGAGGCGTCGGCACGAGACTCGCAGAGTTGACCGAAAGCGAGTGGGGCATCGTTACGGCAGGTTGTTGCGCAGCCCTGACCCACTGCACCGCTGCATGTGTTGCGGGCACCAATCCGGAACGTATGCAGCGCCTTCCGGATCTCACCGGACTAAAGAGCGAAGTGATCATACCCGAGTATTCGCGGAATGTCTATGATCACGCCATTCGTATGGTCGGCGTGAAAATTGTCGAGGTCCGCAATCCATCCGAACTGGCGAGCGCATTCACGGAGCAGACAGGAATGGTTTACATTCTCGCCGGACCTGGAGATGAAGGCCCGCTCGGCACCAAGGCCGTATCGGAGGTCGCCAGGCGTCACGGTGTTCCGGTCATCGTCGATGCTGCGGCAGAAATTCTCACCATCCCGAACGTTCATCTGCAGCGCGGCGCGTCCGCCGTCGCGTACAGCGGCGGCAAGTGCATACGCGGTCCACAAGCGGCGGGCCTCCTGCTCGGCGAAAAAAGCTTGCTCCAGGCCGCCTGGGCGAACAGCGCTCCACATCATGCGTTTGGACGTTCGCTCAAAGTCGGCAAAGAAGAGATCATGGGCATGCTTGCCGCTGTAGAGATGTGGACGAAGCGCGATCATGCGGCCGAGTGGCGGCGGTGGCAGGAATGGCTCGAGGAGATCTCAGCCGGCGTTCGCCGCGTGGCTGGCGTTTCCGCACGAATGGACGAAGGCGAACAGGGCCTCTCGAACCGTTCGCCGAGGCTCAGCATCACCTGGGATGCCGCTCAACTCGGCATCACCGGCCAGGAGCTGAGCAAAATTCTTCTGGATACTGAGCCACGCATTGTGCTCGGCTCGGCCCAGGGCTCGCGGCCGGAGGAGATGGCCAGCGCCATCTCGATCACGCCCTACATGATGATGCCGGGTGAGGCGAAGATCGTGGCGGAGCGCATCTATGCTCTGCTCTCGAAACCGCCGCGGATACCGGCGCCCGAACAGCTTCCCGTTGGTGAGCCGGCTGCGATTGCCGGCCAATGGAACGTCCGTATCGATTTCGAGCGCGGATCGGCCAAGCATGTTCTGATTTTGGAGCAGAACGGAACCGCGCTCGAAGGCACACACCAGGGCGAGTTTGTCTCAGGCGATCTGCGTGGCGCAGTCGCCGCGAACTTCGTACGATTTCGCTCGTCACAAAAGATACAAGGCACGCGCCTGAGCTACGATTTCAGCGGAACTGTGGAAGGCGACCGGATGTCCGGCACGGTCGATCTGGGCGAGTACGGCGCAGCCCGCTGGTCGGCCGAGCGGCATCGCTATGAAATGCCCAACGGCGTCATTCGACCGGTCAAACCAGCCTAAGTCGAGCGACCGCGCCGAAAGCACACCGTCATCAACGGAAGCAGAGCGATCCCGCTTCGGCTGCTATTCTTCAAATCCGGGCTCAGGAGCTGGCAGCACATCGCGTTCCCGCGCGATCCACACATACAACGTCGGCAGGACAAAGATGCTCATCACCAGTGTCGCGCTCAGTCCGCCGACGATGACGATCGCGAATGGGCGCTGCGAGTCGGAGCCTATACCGTGCGAAAGAGCCGCCGGCAGCAGGCCGAGCGTGGCCACCAGCATGGTCATCATGATGGGGCGAAGCCGCAGAACGGCGCCCTCAACCGCGGAATCTTCGATAGAGTGCCCGCGCGCGCGCAACTGATTGATGTATTCGATCATGATGACGCCGGTTTGCACGGAAACGCCGAACAGTGCGAGCATACCGATGCCGGAGGATACGCTGAAATGCGTGCCGGAAAAGTAAAGCGCGAGCAGACCGCCGATGGGCGCGAGCAACACCGTTACCATCACCAGGCCTGCCCATTTGAACGAGCTGAACATGGAGTAGAGCAGCATGTAGATCACCGCCACCGTGATCGGAACGATCAGCATCAGCCGCTTGTTAGCGCGTTGTTCACTGGCGTATTCGCCGGCCCAGTCAATCGAGTAGCCCTTCGGTAATTTCACGTTGCGATTGACTTTGTCGATTGCTTCCTGTACGGTACTCCCAAGGTCGCGGCCGCGAACGCTGTATTTGATGGCAATGTAGCGGGAGTTGGCCTCGCGATAAATCTCGGACGCTCCGTCCTCCTGCCGAACATCGCAGAGTTGTTCGAGCGAGACCCGCTCGCCCGATGGCGCCAGCAGACGAATGTTGCGAATCGCATCGGGAGTGTCGCGGTACTGCGGAAGATAACGCGGAACGAGATCGTAGACCTGCTCGCCCTGCAGCACCTGGCTTACGGCATTTCCTCCCACGGCGGTCTGGATCGCATCCTGGACATCGGCAACATTAATCTTGTAGCGAGCCGCCTTTTCCAGATTCACCGCGAAATTCAGATTCGGCTGGCCGAGCACCCGAAAGATTCCGAGATCCTCCACGCCTTTGATTTTGCTCATCACACTGACGATCTGATCGCCCATATCTTCGAGCGTGCGGAGGTCGGAACCGGAGACCTTGACCGCCAACTCTCCTTTCACGCCGCTGACAGCTTCTTCCACGTTGTCGGAAATGGGTTGCGAAAAATTCCAGATTACGCCGGGGAATTTCTCGACTTCACGGTCCATGGCCGCAATCAACTGATCTTTCTCTTCGTGGAAAACGGAACGCCATTGTTCTTTGGGCTTCAGATCCACGAAATATTCGGTGTTGAAGAAACCAGTTGTATCGGTGCCGTCATCGGGGCGTCCGACCTGCGAGACAACCTTGGTTACTTCGGGGAAAGAAGCAAAAACAAGGCGAGCGCGGCGCATGAGATCGGCGCCTTCATCAGGGCCGGTGCTGGGCGCGAGGGTGCCGCGGGCCCAGATGGCTCCCTCATCCAAATGCGGCAGAAACTCCGAACCGATGTGCCCGCCGATGAAAAGCCAAAGAGCAAACGCCAGCAGCGCAGCCACCGGAACGAAAACAACAGTGCGCAAATGAATCGCACGATGAAGAGCGCGCCGGTAGTTACGAATCAAAAACTCCATCACGGGATTGTGCCATTCGCGGGCGTTCGTGCGGAACAGGAAGCTGGCAAGAACCGGAGCAATCAGGATAGAAAAAAGCAGTGCTCCAAGCAGCGCGAAAGCGACGGTCAAAGCCATCGGGCGGAATAGACGCCCTTCAACCGCCTGCAAGGTGAAGATCGGCAGATAAGCCGTAATGATGATCGCGATCGCATAAAACACGGGCCGCTGCACTTCGTGCGCCGCTTCGCGAATGAGTTCAAGCGGCGTTTTATCCCGGCTTTCCCGCCGCCCCATGTGGCGCACAATATTTTCGACCATGACCACCGCACCATCCACCACCATGCCGAAATCGAGAGCGCCTAGCGAGAGCAGATTCGCCGGTACCTTGTCGAGATCCAGGCAAATAGAAGCGAACAGCAGAGAAAACGGAATGGTCAACGCGACAATCAGCGCGCCGCGCACGTTGCCAAGAAACAGGAAGAGGATGATCGACACAAGCAGAATGCCTTCCACCAGATTGTGAAGAACCGTGTGCGTCGTGTAATGCAGCAGATCACTGCGATCAAGGAACGGAACCAGCTTTACGCCGGGCGGCAAGATATGATCGTTCAGCTCGGCGACCTTTTTGTGGATGCCATCGAGAGTGCTCTCGGATTGGGCGCCTTTGCGCATCAGAACAATGCCTTCCACCACATCCGGCGAATCCAGAATTTTTCCATCTGCCAGATGAATGGACTTGCCGATCTGTCCCAGGCGGATCTTCGGGCCTTGCTCCACCACCGCAATGTCCTTCATACGGATGGGGGTGCCGTTCTGTGTGGTGAGAACGACCTGTTCGATGTCCTGCACGCTCCGCACCAGGCCAATCTGGCGGATGTTGATGGCCTGCGCGCCTTCTTGAATGAAGCTGCCGCCCGAATTGACGTTATTGCCGCTCAACTGCTGCTCAATCTGGCTGATGCTTAGCCCGTATTCAATGAGCTTGTCGGGATTGATGCGCACCTGGTATTCACGCGTTGGGCCGCCGAAGCTGGAAACGTCCACTACGTCGGGAACAGATTTCAGCTGTTTCTCGATCACCCAATCCTCGAGCGATTTGAGCTCCATCGTGTCGTACTGCGGATTGGTGCTGTGCAAGGTATACCAGTAGATCTGGCCTACAGGACTCCAGTCGGTTCCCATCTGCGGCGAGAGTCCGGCGGGAAGCGAAACGCTGGCGAGCCGCTCGAGCACTTTGGCGCGATTCCAGTCGTTCACCGAATCGTCGTCGAAGATCATTGTGATGCTCGAAAGTCCGAAGAGAGAAAACGAGCGGAGATGCTCGAGATGCGGAATGCCGTTGAGCTGAATCTCTATCGGTATCGTGACCTGCTGCTCAACCTCTTCGGCAGCACGACCCGGCCATTGCGTAATGACCTGTACATAATTGTTCGCGACATCCGGATAAGCCTCAATCGGAAGATTATGAAACGAGATGGCGCCCCAGACAATGAGGACGACGGCAACGGCCAGCATGAGCAGCCGTGCCCGCAGAGCGAAATCAACTAATGCGCGAATCATAGCGTTCGATCACTGCGAAGATTCGGCCGAGAGCGCCAGCGCGTCTCTGACCACCTGCTGACCCGGGGCGATTCCAGTCAAAACATCCTCATTTCCATTCACCAGCTTTCCGGTTTTGACTTCGGTACGCCGAAATTCCTGCTGTGGAGCAGGCACAAAAACCCAGTCGCGATCGTGCAGATGCAGGATCGCCGAGGCTGGAACGCTCGCGAGCGTACGGCCATGTTTTCCGAACAGAGTCGCGCTGGCGAACATTCCCGAGCGCATGATGCCCGGGTTCTGCAAGACGATACGCACAGGCGCAGTTCGAATGTTCGGATCCAGAACTTTGCCGATATTGGTGACCCGCCCATTGAAAACCCGGTCGCCATAGGCATTCAAACGCACCCGGGCCGGATCGCCGAGCGCTACATCCGGCAGATCGTTCTCGTAGACGTTGCAGACCATCCAGACAGTTGAGAGATCGGCGATGGTAAACAGATTGGGCTGATTGTCGGGAGTATGAATGATACTGGTGCCCACCACGTTCTGCTCCACAATGGTGCCGCTGATCGGGGCGCGAACCTCGATCACGGCATCGAGATGATTGATATCGGCGCCGAGCGTGCGCAGCGCTTGCTCAGCGACTTCCAGCGCGACCCGGGCTTTCTCTTCTGTGTCTTCCGCTACCTGCAAATCATTCAGCGAAATCGCGCCGTGCTGATAGAGCAGTTGCGCGCGATCGAGCTGCTTTTTCGCGAGTTGTTCATCGGCCTTTGCCTGCCGATAACTCTGAATACCATTGGCGATGTCGTTGCTCAGGACCTTCAGCAGCAGCTGGCCTTTGTGCACGTCGTCGCCAAGCTTGGCATAAATGCCGGCAACCCTGCCAGAGGCGAGCGAAATAACGGGCACCGACTTGTCGATATCCGGGTTGATCACTCCGGTTACATTGATCTCCGGCAGTTCCTGACGGCTTCCTACCGTCACCAGAGAGAACCGCTCGGGCCTGTCGACTTTGACGACATTCAGGTCCGGTTCCTGCACGACATCTGCATGTGGGGGTGCGGCCGCCGCAACATCGGTCTTCTCCTTTGAACCGCATCCGGCCAACATCACAATCGTCGCCAGCGCCACAGCAATGCGCGCACTCTGCAACAAAAGCAGCTGTTTATCTATTACCCGCCCGGTATGCGCGCGCGCGTTCATCGAATCACCTCTTGTCCTACGGCAAAATTCACCTGGTTCGCGGCAGAAAAATACGACCCGACCAGGTTGATGTAATTCAGTTGTGTATCGCGATACTCCTTCTGGGCATCGAGGAAGTCCAGTAAAGACGCCGCACCGTGCTGATAGGAGTAGGAGATCGTATCTCGAATTTCTTCCGCTTCTTTCAAATACTTCGATTTGTAAGGCCGAAGAAGTGTGATGGTGCTTTCAAGCGTGGCATAAGCGGAGTCCACATCGTGAAGCGCAGTCACCTGTGCCTGGTCAAGCAATTTCTGGTTGCGTCCGATATCAAGCTGGGTATGTAGTTTTTCGCCCTGGTTACGGTCAAAAATGCGCAACGGTATGCTGACGCTGGCGCCCAGCGTATTAGTCGCGAGCGGATTGTTGAACGAACCGTTACGCGTGTACCAGACTCCGAAGGTGGGATCAGTCGAGCCGTTTGCAACTGCCAGTTTGTGATCGGTGCGCGCCTTCTCCAAAGACTGCTCGGCTTCTTTCAGATCAGGGCGTGTGGCGAGCGCGAGCTGACGCAGCTCTTCGCGGTTCGTCGTCGGCTCAGTGAACTCAAATTGTTCGCTGACGTCGAATTCATCCACCGGAGTGTTGTCGCGCAAAAGAGCGAGCAGGTCAATTTTCGCCGTACGAAGATTCACCATGGCGTTCTCGAGATCGGATTCAAACTGAACTCGTTGAAGCTCGACGCGCTGAAAGTCCACCCGCGCCATGGCACCGGCCCGAAAGCGCTCGCGATTGACCTCGATTTCCTTGTCGTAGTAATCGATGTTCGCTTTCGCTACGCCCAGAACGGCTTTGGCCAGCATCACGCGCACAAAGGCATCGCGCAGGCTGAAGAGGAGGTTGCGTTCCAGATCGCGCTGCGTCGAAATCGCAATCGCGGTCGCCGCCTGTGCGCTCTCAAGACGAAGTTCGCGCTTGTGCCGCCGTTCATGTAGATAGCTGATATTGGGCGAGTAGAATGTACCCGCGAATGGCCGCCAGGATCCCTGGACCGGGGCTATCTGCGTACCGTCCACGGTAAACGCGAAATCGGGATTGGGCCGCAGATACGCGGTGATCTCGTCGGCGCGCGACTCGTCGATCGTGACCTGCCCGGCCAGCAACTGCGGATTATTCGCTTTGAACTTCGCCTGAGTTTCCTGCCAGGTGAGAGCATGGGGTGGATTGGCGGACTGGGCCAGCAAACCCGTGGCAACAGACAGGAGACCGAGGCAGAAACGCCTGATGGGGCGCTCCATCTTTCCTCCTCAAAACTGCATGAATCTATGCGGTATGGATCGGACGGAGCGGCAGCGGTGGCGATCGTCCGCCGCGAAACGTGATGTAGCGGCTGACAGCCTGTAACGCCGGGGTAACCACCAGCGCCACAAATGTGAAGGAGAAATTAACGCTCTGGACTGTGCCAATAACGGGCGCATCCATGATCTCGTAGAGACGGATCAGCGTGTCCGGTGCTTTGTCCTGACCATTCTCGTGAGACCCGGGCTTATGTGCCTGCGACGAAGTTTTGCCCGATTCGAGCTGCAGATGCTGGATTCGCAGCACGTCGTCAGTAGCCGAGACATACGGAAATAACGCAGCGATGATCAGCGCCACACCGCAGACGTGCAGCCAGGCCGGTCCGTGCGCGCCAGTAGACGTACGGCGGGCCCGTAGTGTGCTGCAGAATGCAAACACACCAAGAGCAAGCCAGACGAAGTTCAGCGCGGTCTCGAACGCCACTCTTTTTTACGCTAGCATGCTCCGGGCTGATCGCGAAGCGGGTCCATGGGTCGCTACATCGCTCAAAGCAGAGGGCCGTCTGCAAATCTTTGAATTGGAGTGGCCCGTGGCATGCATCTAAGAAAACGGATGCGATTTCTGACGGCGGCGCTGCTTGTTCCTTTTCTGATAACCGCAGCCTATTCCGCTGAACCCGCGATTGCGTCCCGGGTTTCGCACGCCGGATACGTCTGGAGGACAAGCCCCGTCGGATCAAGCGCCGAACTGGTTACGCTGTTTTGCCAGGGGTGCGAGCAGGCCGGCGCGGCCGGAAGCGACGTGCCCCTGATTGCTTTACTGCGTGACACCCTGGGCGATACGAAGCCCGAATCGTCGCGCATCACGGATCTCTGGCTTTTGAGCTATGCGCGCCCCAACATCGGCAAACGCATGCTCTCCGCGGTTCCTTTTTTTTACTGGCGGGTGGGAGGAAGCCGCGGCAATCACGGAGTGAAGACGCTCGCGCCGTTGCTCGACATGAACGCGTTGCAGCATCCGGCGGCGAACACGCTGACGCAGAACCTGCTGCAATGGACGGTGCTTGATCCCCTCTCGACTCCCGTGCGAGCCTCGACGCGCGCTTATCGCGGAAATGCTGCTGATGACGAGCGGCTGCACTTGCAGGAGGCAATCAGCTACCTGCAGCAGGCACCTGTCAGTACACCGGATTCTCCGTTAAACCAGCTGCAAGTGCAGACCTTGATCGCGCGGCTCGAGTTGCGCAAAAGCCTGCTCGGCGGGTTTGTGAGTGCAGATGGCGCCGCCAAATACGGGGTGTCCGCCCAGATTCGCGATCTGGAAATACGCTCGCGTGATTGGGAATTGCTGCGGGAATGGGCCGACAAGACGGGCTTGTACTTCGAACCGCTGGATCTCGCGGGCACTCGAAATGAATACGCAGCACTTTGGATTCCGCTTACCGGTTCGCACCCTGCCAGCGCAACCAGCGTGGCACCGATCTGGAAACTTTTAAATCTCAAGCCGCCGAGTCCAAGAGATCTGCAACAGATCCCTGCTGGGGCGGTTTTTGAGCGTGCTCTGGATGAGAACGGCAACCTGCTGCCAGCCGGCAGTTCGGGCGCTCGGCAGATAAAGCTCGTTCCGCTCGGAATCTACAGTCTCGATTACCCGAAAATGCCGCTGCTGGTGGCGGATTTCCGCAACCATCATCACCTCCGGTGGCGCGCGATGGAACAGCGCTCGATCAATGAAGTGACCGCCGGGGTGATTGGCATCTCGCATTTCACGAACTGGTACTACTATGTCGCGGCCGATCTGTATGACTTTGTCGCCTCGCGGCATGGCTCGCCCATGAACCAGGCGGCCCGGCTCGATTGCTATTCTCAGTTCCGCGCCCGGCTCGCGCTGGATCGAGAGCTTGATCCCACGCTGCGAGCCGAAGCAATGCAACGAATTGACTCGCTGGCTATGAATCCGCTCGAGGCGGCGCCCAACGCCGAGATGCAAGCAGCCAGTGCGAACTTCAAAGCTCTGGAGGATCGCGCGCAAACGGGTCAGCTGCTCGCCCTGGTAAAAAAGAACCGCCGCGAGGAATTAGCCGCCTGGGATCGCACCAAACTTGGCGCGATCCGACACGAGCTGTTCCGGGTTCTCACGTTCGGAGCCTACACGCCCGAGGCGAAATCGAGCGAAGACATCGTGGCGCAACTCGCAGTTCAGCGAAGGGCGCAGTATCAACTCGATTTTCTCGAACAGCTCGCGCGCGCCGGCACTCCGCCGGAAGTTCAGGTTGACAGTAATCGGATTGCCGCATCCGTGGCAGAACTCGAGAGTCTGCTCCCGGCCGTGAACTCCGACCGCTTCCATCTGGAGGCGCGCAACACGATCGCACGGCTGCGGAGTAATTCAGAAGACAGCGATCTACAGGCACGCTGCGAGCGGGCGTTAGTAGCGCTTTATAGCATTGATGAAGCCAGACGTACCGTAGCGTTGAAGCCAACCTCCGTGCGCCTGCCCTCCGCGGAATGAACCGCCTTGGCCTCGCGTTCGCAGCAGCTCTCCTCGTCCTCGCAGGCGCGAGTGCTGCAACCGCGCAGCCTGCATTCCGGCGCGTGGTGATCGTCAAAGTCGACGGGCTCAACGCCGATCTGCTCAACGACACCATCCACAAGCGCGACCCGGCAACCGGCAGATCCGTACTGCCCTGGATCTCTCGCGTTTTCGACCAGGATGGCGTGGTCTTCGACAATTTCTACGTGCGCGGCATCAGCCTCTCGGCGCCTTCCTGGTCCTTACTCGATACGGGCAGGCATACGATTATCCGCGGCAATGCAGAATTCGATCGCTATACAGGCCAGGTTTACGACTATCTGAACGTTTTCCCGTTCTATCTCGGGTATGCACGAAATCGCGCCGTCGATATGCCGGGAGTGGAGGTGCTCGATAGCGCCGGAATACCGCTCCTGATCGATCGCTTTGCCTACGCTCAAGTTTTTCAAAGTTTCCAACTCTTCCAGCGCGGGGTCAGTTGGACAACGCTCAAGGATGCGCTGTTCCGAAGCTTTTCCGGACAGGCGCTGCGATCGGTTCTGGAATCGGCTGCACCGATTTCCCTGAGTTCGTCCCTTTCCCGCCAGTTGGAAACAGAGCTTGAGGCAGGTTTGCGCCGGGAGCAGTTTCTATATCTTGATTTCTTCACCGGCGATGCCGATCACGTTGGACACGCGACGAGTGACCCGCAAGCGTTATTGCAGGTGATGCGCGAAATCGACGCGCTCGTCGGGCGCATCGCCACGACTATTCGACAGAGCCCTTTGGCGCGCGAAACGCTGCTGGTGATGGTTTCCGACCACGGCATGAACAACACGCCGGGCGTGATCAGCCAAACTTTTAACCTGCCTGATCTCTTCGGAAGAAGCGAAGGCGGCGGACACCACGTCGTCACCAATCGGGAGCAACTCAGCGATTACAAGCTCAAAGGCATTAACCCGCTCGTGCATCGAGTTATCACTCCGAGTGCCCAGTCCATTTATCTGGCTGGCGAGGCTTCGCATTATCCGACAGCCTGGATAGATATCGATGGGAATGAGCGCGCCGCGGTTCACTTGCGTAACAGCGATCTGAACAAAATTCATATCCTGCTGCTCGAACTCTCGAAATCGGAATTGACGCCAGAGGTTCGGCGCGCCGCTGCGGACTCACTCCAGGCAGCCATCGACAAGCATCGCGCTGCATGGAACGCAGAAGCCGACGGATTGCGTGCAGAACTGGACGAGCTCGCTCGCGCTATCGAGACGAGAAAAAGCGTCGTGAAGAATTTACCCAAAAGCGATACACAGCAGCATGAGTCGGGAGAAGACAAAGCAAACCGGCGGCTGCGCCTCGAACTGGAGCATTGGGAGCGCGAACATTCCGCGTATCGCTCGTATCTCAGTCATCTGGATCGTCTACTCGCTTTTCATCCGGACAGCGCGAAGCCGTTCAAAGGAACAATCAGCAATCTGATTCCGGAACTGACCCTCGGCGACAACAATTCCGTCGGCGATCTCGAGCGCTATATCGTCGGGCCTTCAGCTGGTGGTTTGGTGCTTACGGCGGATGGGCATCTCGACGAGGAAAAGTCGTTCCGGCGTATCGATTATTTCGCCCTTTTGGCCAGTCAGCGCGCGCGCAATAATCCGCAGACCAATTTATCTCAAAGGCCGATTGATTTTGTCGCCATGGCGCTTCCACACCCCCAACGCGGCTACTGGCTTTACCGCGATGCCGATCACCAACTGATTATTCTCGAAGACACAAGCGGACGATTGCGTGTGCAGCCGGTGCGCGATCTCACCGAGGACTCCCATGGAGTCGTGCACTGGCAAGAAACAAGCTGGTGCGCCGGTCTGCCGCTCGAATTGTATGAAGACGAGCATCTGCAGGTCGCCTCAGAACAGCGTGCGAGCTGGTTATCCCAGTGGCATACCGAGCAGGAGTGGATGCGCGCGACCTACGCCTGCCACTATTCGAATGCCGTCATCGGCATACCCGAAGAGCTTTCGCCCGTTGCGCCGAATGTTCCCGGACGGCCGGGTATCAGCCCCTTGCTGTTGCGCTATGAGCGGCGCAGACGCGAATTGGTGCAGGCCGATTTTCACGTGTTCGCCGCCGATCATTGGAATTTCAATGCTCGCTTTCCAAACCCTGGGGGCAATCACGGCAGCTTCCTGCGTATCTCGACGCATTCGGTTTGGATGATGGCCGGCGGTGATCTCGGCGCGCGTCATATTGAGGAGCCGTACGACAGTCTCAACTTCGCCTCCACCGTCCTGAACCTGCTCGGCAAGGAGCCGCCCATGCCCGATCGCGTCGTAACGCTGCGTTGATACACTTCCAATTTGAAGTATCGTAGTCTCTCGCGCCGTGCTCTGCTGGGAACTCTGGCTATTCCGGCCATAAACGCCTGGGGCCAGGGTGTCTCGACGCGCGCCGTGAAAGCGCAGCCGCGCGGCAAGCCATCCGGGCTGCCCTTCTATGCGTGTTTCAACGATGTTGCCGCTCAGGCCGGCCTGCACGCCCCGCTGATCTACGGCCCGGAAGATCACAAGACGTACATCCTCGAGACCACAGGCTGCGGTTGCGCCTTCATCGATTACGACAACGATGGCTGGCTCGACATTCTGACCCTCAGCGGTACTCGCATGGACGGCGCGCCTCCGGGCGCCACCAATCGGCTATACAAAAACAATCGCGATGGCACCTTCACCGACGTAACCGAAAAAGCCGGCCTGTCGCGCACCGGCTGGGCTTCGGCCGTGGCGGTCGGCGATTACAACAACGACGGTTTCGACGATCTCTTCATTACCTACTACGGGCAGAATGTGCTCTATCGCAATAACGGCGACGGCACTTTTACCGACGTCACCGAGAAAGCCGGCCTGTTGCATGACGGGACCTTATGGGGCTCCGGATGCAGTTTCGTCGACTACGACCGCAACGGTTTGCTCGATCTCGTGGTCGCCAATTATCTGCAGTTCGATCCGAATAAAGTTCCGAAGCCGGGCGAAAGCTCGTTCTGCAACTGGAAAGGCATTCCCGTGAACTGCGGTCCTCGTGGCTTACCACCGGGCAGCGTGATGCTGTTCCACAACAATGGCGACGGCACGTTCACCGATGTAAGCGTGAAATCAGGTGTTGCCAAAGCCAAGGGCAGCTATTGTATGACGACGGTTGCGGCCGATTTCGATAACGATGGCTGGCCGGACATCTACATCGCCTGCGATTCGACACCCAGTTTCCTGCTCAAAAATAATCACGACGGAACTTTCACCGACATCGGCCTTGAGTCCGGGGTCGCGCTCAACGAAGACGGCATGGAGCAGGCCGGAATGGGGCTCGGTATCGGTGACTACAATCTCGACGGCAGCCTCGACATCCTCAAAACGCACTTTGCCGACGATACCGCTGTCCTCTACCGCAACGACGGCAAAGGGAATTTTGAGGATGTTACCAACGCCGCCGGCCTCGGTGTTGAAACGCGCTTCATCAGCTGGGGCGCGGGCATGTTTGATCTGGATAACGACGGCTACCCGGATCTGTTCTGGGTCACGGGCAGCGTCTATCCCGAGATCGAAAAGCAGCTGCCGAATTATCCCTTCAAGAGCCCGCGCATTGTTTTCCGGAACCTGCACAATGGCAAGTTCGAAGAGCTGCTCGACCAGGCCGGACCGGGCGTAGCCGCGCCGCATGCCAGCCGTGGTTGCGCCTTCGGTGATTTCGACAACGACGGCGACATCGATGTTCTGATCATGAATCTCAACGAGCCGCCTTCCCTGCTGCGCAACGACATCAAGGGCGAGAATCGCTGGCTGAAAGTGAAGCTGATCGGCACAAAATCCAATCGCAGCGCGATCGGCGCCCGCGTCACGGCCCACTACGGCGGCAAAGTTCAGGCACAGGAAGTGTTGAGCCAGGCGAGCTACTACTCAGTAAACGATCTGCGGCTTCATTTCGGCCTTGGCGCAAGCGAGAAAGTTGATCTGGATGTTCGCTGGCCCAATGGCGCGGTTGAAAAAGTTCCCGGCATTCCGGCCGATCGGTTCGTCACCATCCGCGAAGGAGCGGGCATTGTGAAGACCGAAACTTTCAAGAAGAACAGCTGACGACCGCCCGGCTGCTCACAGCCGCGTTTAGCCGATGAGCTGTGAAACAATAAAGAAGCTGGGTGCCCGTGCGTATGCGATTCTTCTGGCTCGCGCTTTCCTTGAGTTCAGCGGCGGCGTACGGTTTCTGCCCGCAGAACTTACCCGTGGATGCAGCCGCCATGCAGCCCTTTGAGGCTCATGCCATGACGGTCACCGGTCAGGTCTCGCGAACGCGCGACGCGCGGCCCTGGGCCGTGAGCACCGGCGAACAGATACCCGTGCGGCAGGTCATCTCGACCGGCGACGACGGAATGGCGCATTTCACTGTCGCCGGAGGATCCTACTTCGATATCTTCGGCAACTCGCGAATTATCTTCCGCCAGAACACAGCGAGCGCAGGCGATCTCCTCGATCTGCTCGCCGGGCGCGTCAAGGTGCATCTGCAGCCCAGCGCCAGCCAGCCCCAGCAGCGCGTCTTTACGCCCACTGCAATCATCTCGGCCGAGGAGCCGGCCACATTTGCGCTGGCTCTGGATCAGGACGATACGCTCCGAATCGATGTGCTCGAAGGCGATGTGCGCGTGCAACACACCAGGCTGCCGAAAGCAGATCCCACACTGGTACACGCTGTCGATGCGATTCTGGTTCGCCCCGACGAGGCAATCTCGCGCAAAGTCGATCGGGGATCGCTGTATCGCTATACCATCAAGCCTTTGAAAGATATCTGGCTCGCGGTAACACCCGGGCATTCCGGATCGCATAACGGCGACGTGATCGAAGGAGAAAAGGTGCTCGCCGAAGCGGTACCCTCTCGTTTACTTCCGAATGGCAGTAGTGTCTCTTTTTAGAGCAGCAGTGCTCGGCGCGTTTGCGCTTGCCTGCGCCGCTCAACAGCAGCAGACCGCGGGACTCGAGACGCCCTGGGATGTGCGTACCACGCTGGCCAATCTCACCAAAAACGCCAGCGATCTCAAGCCGGTGCTCGATTCGCTGACTCCCCAGCAGTGGTACGAGAAAAAAGGAGCGGCCAGCACCTATATCCTGCAGTTGCAGACCGCTCAGCAGCAATTGCGCGACGTGGCGGCGGCGAATGCGCAACTCTCTCAGCAGACCGAAAATCTGCCGCTGGCGCTCGATGACTACTTCCGCATGGAAGCGCTCGAATTTACGGCTCGTTCGCTCGAAGAGGGGGCGCGCAAGTACGCCGATCGTGCCACTGCCGATAAACTCGCCGAGCTGATCGCGCGAAATTTCAGCAATCGCGAGCACTTCCGCGAGTACATTCGCGACCTCGCCACCAGCACCGAGCAGAACTTCAAGATCGCCGATCAGGAGGCGCAGCGCTGCCGCGGTATGATCAGCAAGGAACCACCTGCTCGCACCAGGAACTCCCATAAGTAGCAGCTCCTGATGGAAACACTTACGTTTACCTGTTCAATCTGCGGCGATGCCTCGCGCGAGATCTGCGTGTACTGCACCAAAGACGCCTGCAGCAATCATCTGTGTGAACGGTGCCGGCGTTGCAGCGATTGCTGCAACTGCGAAGTGCGCGTGCTGCAGCAATCGAATGGCAACAAGGCCTTCACGGTTCAGCCGCTCGAATCTCAGAGTTAAGTCGCTGGCCCCGGCAGACCGGAAATTTCCAGCACCGGCCGCACTTCCACCGTGCCGAATTTCGCTCCCGGAATCCCAGCCGCTATCGCCAGCGCTTCATCGAGATTGGCCGCATCCACCAGAAAATATCCGCCCAGTTGCTCGCGCGTCTCGGCAAAAGGTCCGTCAAGCACCATGCGTTTCCCTTCCCGCACTCGCACGCTCGTGGCAGTAGCGGTCGGATACAGCGGCCCGGCACCCAGGTAATTGCCGTTCCTGGCAAGTTCATGTGCGTATTGGGTGGATTCCTTGTAGCAGGCCTCGAGCACCGCCTCCGGCTGCGCGCCTTCCTCGAGATAAATCAGCAGCATGTATTTCATGTCGTAGTTATTCGACCGGAACCCAGATTTCCATGTCGCCGCGGCCCGTGAGCGGGTCGAAACCTTCCCCGTAGCGCTCGAAAAACGACACACCTCCCGGAAGGGGTTGACGATAGCGATATCCCGCAGCCGCAAGATCCGTACTCCAGATCTTCGAGATTGTTTCGAACAGTTGTGAAACGTGTTCCTCGTGCGCGAACACGGCGTATCGCTGCGCTGGAATTTCGACCGCCTGAAACCCGTCGGGAAGCGAACCGCCCTCGCGAACTTCGACTCCCGAAATGTAGTCGAACCCGGGGCTGGTCGCGAGACAGACACCGTAAGCCACGCGTCCCACTTGCCCCGGGATCGAGCCCAAATGCGGCGCCAAGCGTTGCCACTGAGCGGGGATACCCGTGGGGTCAGATGACGAAAAATGGCCGCGCAGCCCCGCAATGAGCAGCGCGGGCTGATTGACAAGACGAGCTTTGGATGTGCTTGCAGTCATATGTTTCCTCTGTTCCGATGTCGAACGGCATGCCTCCCAATCGACAGTAGCGCAAAATTATGTAAGACGATGCTGCAGCAGGCGGACAGGGCAGTCGAGGAAGTCTATCAAGCCGATTGGGGGCGGATTTTGGCCGCCCTGATCGCCCACTTCAAGGATTTCGAGCTCGCCGAAGAAGCGGTTCAGGAGGCGTTTGCAGCAGCCCTGGATCAATGGCGCGTGGAGGGAATACCCGATTCGCCGCGTGCCTGGATCATACAGACGGCGCGTCACAAAGCGATCGACAAAATACGCCGGCGCGTCCGTCACACCCAGGCGGTCGAGTCGATCGCAGCAACCAGTCAGGCCTTCAGCGAACCCGATTACGACTGGAACGAGATACCCGACGATCGTTTACGCCTTATCTTCACCTGCTGCCATCCGGCGCTCGCTCCCCAGACACAAGTTGCGCTGACGCTTCGAACACTGGGCGGCCTCGAAACCGATGAGATCGCGCGCGCGTTCCTGGTTCCGCCCGCGACCATGGCCCAACGGCTGGTACGCGCGAAACGCAAAATCCGCGACGCCGGTATCCCCTACCAGGTGCCCGCGATTCAGGACATGCCCGACCGGCTCCATGCGGTGCTGGCCGTGATCTATCTCATATTCAACGAAGGCTACGCCGCCACCCGAGGCACGCTGGTGAAGACGGATTTGTGCCTGGAGGCGATCCGGCTCGGTCGTCTGGTCTACGGAGTGATGAAACCAGCCCCCGCCGAAGTCGCCGGCCTGCTCGCCCTGATGCTCCTCCACGATGCCAGACGCGAGGCGCGGCTGAGCGCTGAAGGCGACTTGGTACTGCTCGATGAGCAGGATCGCGGCCGCTGGAACAGCGGTCAAATCGCCGAAGCCATTCCGCTGGTCGAAGAAGGACTGCGCTCTCCCGGACCCTACGCTCTTCAGGCCGCGATCGCCGCGCTGCATTGCCAGGCAGAGCGCCCGGAAGAGACCGATTGGGCGCAGATCCTCGAACTCTATAACCTGCTCGAGCAATTGCAGCCCACGCCTGTCGTTGCCTTAAATCGCGCGGTGGCAGTCGCGCAGGTGCACGGTCCTGCGGCCGCGCTCGGCGTCATCGATTCGCTCGCAGCAGCTGGCGATCTCGACGGCTACCATCTGCTGCATGCCACTCGCGCAGAGTTACTCCGCCGCATGGGCCGCAACCAGGAAGCGGCCGAGAGCTACCGGCGCACGCTGGAACTGGCAACCAACGAAACCGAGCGGCGCTTTTTGGAAAAGCGGCTCCAGCAGGTCCATCCCGGATGAATGCCGGCGAATCGGAGTCCGATTTCCATATCGAAAAGCGAGTGGATCCGAGCCCGCAAGAGCTGGACCGCCTTCGCAGCGCGCTCTCGACGTTCAATCGCAGCAAAATACCGGATCGTGGATATCTGCCCGTTCATTTCGAGCTGCTGGACGAGGGGAACGAATTTGCCGGCGGAGTGAGCGGTTACGTCTCGTACGGCTGGTTATTTATTGACACGCTCTGGGTATCCGAACCCGCGCGCATAAAAGGATGGGGTCGCAGGCTGATGCTCGCCGCCGAGGACGAAGCGCGCCAGAACGGGTGCCGTCGCGCCTGGCTCGACACCTTCAGTTTCCAGGCCCGTGCATTCTACGAAAAGATCGGCTATCGCGTCTTTGCCGAATTGGAAGAGTTTCCGTCAGGTCACTCCCGCTATTTTCTGCGTAAGGAGCTATAGCCGGCGGCTGCGTGTAACGAATTTTCTTCTGTAAATTAAACCGGCAAGAGCTACGCCACACACTATGGCGAGATCCGGTTCCGGCGCTGGGTCCATTGCACCGAGGTCGAAACTCTCGATGAGATTGCCGTTCAGATCGTAAACTTGTAGCGGCCCTAACTCAGCAGTTCCTTGGAAAGTCGCCGATTCTCCTACACCCTGTACGAGCACGCTCCCGACCAGACTGTTGTTGACCGCAATCTCCGAACCTGCTCCGATCAAAACTTTACCCGTAGAACAGGTCTGGGCCGATTGGTTTGGAGCCAGGAACACGTGGCAGGTGCTTCCAATCTCCGTACCCTGCATATCGGCAAAATCAACCGATTCCCATCCGGTACTCGAGCTTGTTCGGCCGACAACACTGGCTGTCCAATTGACAGTCGCCGTTTCGCTCAGGTACACGGCTTGATTGATCTTCAGAATTGCACCTGCAAACGAATTGGTGGAAGCATATCGGAGCGCCTGCACTCCGAAACCGGTCCAGGCGTTGCTGACTTGAACGCCGACCGTCGTCAACGTGCCGGAGGTCTGTTCGGAAGCCGTATACGTCGCAATGGGATCTCCTGGTTCATAAACTTCTGAATAGTGATACGAGCTGCTGCCGGAAGATGTGTACGATACCGAGTAACCTGGTCCAGGGATCAGGTAGGAGCCCACGTAGCCGGTCACAAACGAGATCGGATCGGCAAAACCGAAGCTCGCACCCAGGAGCATCGAAAACAACACTTTGGATAGACGAAATAGAGTCAATGAATGTGTCCTGATTCGAAATGGAGAGAAACTCCGGATTAGGATACAGGAGCCAACGCGTTTCGACAATCGTTGCTGGTACTGATTCATGCTCCAGCCACTAGTCCGCCGCATCTCGAACGGGATGGAATCCCAGGCGTACGCATTTCGCAGCCGCGGTGACGAGTACGTTCTGCGGTTGAACCGAGAGGTACGTGGTTTTCGAAAGGACGCCTTGGCTTACCGGAAGTTCGGACGCGAGGATCTGCCGGTTCCAGAGGTGGTTGAGATCGGTGAAACCGCCGAGGGGCTTTTCTACTGCGTTTCGCGAAAACTCCGCGGCCGAACACTGCAGGATCTGCGCCCTTCGCAAATTCCGGCAACACTCGAAGCAACCGTTCGCGTTATGCAGGCGATTGCGGATTCTTCAATCGAATCGATCCGGGGGTTCGGGCCGTTCGATCACTCCGGCCACGCAGGCTTCGCCAGCTGGCGCGACTTCCTGCTGAGTCAAACCCTCATGAATCACGCCGATTCCGAGCTTGCTGCGATCGTCCATCGCCTGGCCGACTTCTGCCCCGAGACACGCTGCCTGGTCCACGGGGATTTCGGCTCCAACAACGTGCTCACAGATGGCAGAACGATTACCGGAGTCCTGGACTGGTCGGAAGCCATGATCGGCGATCCGCTCTGGGATGTTGCCAATGTCTTCTTCTGGCGCGGCTGGCTGGACTGCATGGCGCAGCTCGCCAATTACCTCTCAAAACACTTGCACCCGCTGCCGCACTGGCGGGAGCGGGTGCTTTGTTATCAGGCTTGTATCGCTCTTCGCGAGCTGGCGCAGATTACTGCGGATTCGACGGCGTAGTCGTGCTGGGATTCGGGTCCGATGTCGTCGAGCTCGGATCGCTGTCGCCCGTGTCCGCCGGACGCCGTTTCAGCTTCGGACGGTCGTCCTCGTCGCCCTTGGACTTCTTCGAGGGATCCGTCTCGTCTTCGATCGGCGTGTTCGAGTTCGGATTGCGCCGCAGCGTCGGCTTGTTCGGGTCTTCCGCAGCTTTATCCGGACGGCGCTGGTTCTCGAGCATCGCAAGCCGCAGCTTCACGTCCTGGAATTCTGAGGTTGTCACGACATACTCGGGCCGAGGCTTCAGCCCGGCAATCTCTTCCTGCGACTTTTTGATACGGTCATCGGTCGGCGGATGTGTCGAAAACAGCTTCGACATCGTGCCCGGACGCCGTTTCTCCATCGTCTGCACCTTTTCAAAGAAGTCGACGAAAGCAGTCGGATCGTAGCCGGCTTTGTACATGTACTGCACGCCGAGATAATCGGCCTCCGCTTCGAAATTGCGCGAGAACTTCAGAAACGACACCGGAATGATCAGCCCCGAGGCCTCGTAAATCCCGTAGGCGGCCGCCCCTCCCATAAAAATCAGCGGAATGGTCGCAAGCTGGGCGATTTCGCCCCGCGTGGCCTGCCGCGTACCGTGCCGCGCCGCAACGTGGGCAATTTCATGCGCCATCACTCCCGCCAGTTCCGCTTCTGTGTCGGCCTTCAGGATCAATCCGGACTGCACGAAGAAGAAGCCGCCCGGCAGCGCAAACGCATTCACGGTCGGATCCTCGATCACCTTGATCGTGAACGGAACTTTCGCGTCCGAGTTCCGGACCAGATTCTGCCCGATTCGGTTCACGTACTCCGAGACGATCGGGTCATTGATCACCTTCGACTGGCGTTCCACCTGCTGCGCCATCGCCTTGCCGAGAGCGATCTCCTTCTCGAGGGAATAAAAATTGACCTTGCCGGAGACGTTGCGGTCGCCAATGGCGTCCGGATCTTTCTCGTCTTTATTGGCCGCGAAGGAGGTAACGGGGATGGTCAGCAGCAGCGATAGCGTCAGGCTGACGGCGGATTTAAACAGGACGGGCTGGCGCACGGGAACTCCTTTTTTGACGACGTTTCCACAGCAAGCGGGGACGGAGTCTCTTTTCAGTATAGAGCGAAATTCGTCTTTCAAACTCAACCATGAGATGTGCCCGGCAGCTCGAAACAGCTGATTTCTACTGCCGGGCGGCAGGAGATTCTATCCCCTTAACGTATGCTCGGAAAGATGGGTTTCGAAAATGTTGCGGAGCCGCCGGTTTCCGGTGCCGCTGGACAACAACTCACACTTCACCAACGCTATAAAGATCAGTTCCCCGTCACCGAACACCTGATTTACCTGAACCATGCCGCCGTCGCCCCGCTTTGCCGGCGAGCTTCGGAAGCTATGAAGCGGCTGGCGGACGACGCCTGTGCGTACGGCTCGCTCCACTATGCGGATTGGCTGGCGGCCTACGATGGTTTGCGTGATTCAGCGGCTCGGCTGATCGGGGCGCACCCGGCCGAAATCGCGATTGTAAAGAATACCTCCGAGGGCATCGCGACAGTCGCGGGCGGCCTCGGCTGGCGGAATGGCGACCGGGTTGTCGCCTTCCGCGAGGAATTTCCGGCCAACTACTATCCCTGGCTGCGGCTCGAAGCACGCGGCGTCCAACTCACCTGGCTTTCGATCTACGATGATCTGGAAACAATCGAGCGCGCGGTGAAAGGCGCCCGGCTGCTGGCCATCAGCTTCGTCAATTACCTGAGCGGATACCGCGTCGATCTCAAAAGTATTGGCGAGATCTGCCGCCGCCACGAATGCTTCTTTTTCGTGGATGCCATCCAGGGCCTGGGCGTCCTACCGCTCGATGTCGAAGAATGCAGGATCGATGCACTGGCGGCCGACGGCCACAAATGGATGGTCGGTCCGGAAGGCAATGGAATTCTCTACGTGCGCCGCGCACGATGGGACGAAATTGAGCCTGTCGAATTCGGCTGGACGAATTCCGCCAGTTTCAACGATTACAGCTCCCGCGATATGACGCTGCGCGATAACGCAGGCCGCTATGAATGCGGCACGCTGAACACCATCGGCTGCTTCGGGCAGCACGCCGCCCTCGAGCTGCTGCTCGAAATCGGCATCGACCAGATCGCCAGTGCCGTGCTCGCACTCACCGATCAGATTGCGCAGGGGCTTCGCCAACGTGGCTATGAACTGATGCGCGCCCCAACCCCGGAGACCGCTTCGGGCATCGTTACCTTCCGCCATCCGCGTCTCGATGCCGGCGAGATCGTGGCCGGCTTACGGCAAAAGCACATTACGGCCGCTCCCCGGCAGGGCTGGATTCGCGTTTCGCCGCACTTCTATATCACCCCCGAAAGCGTCGATGAGTTTCTGCACGCTTTGCCAAAGGCGTAGAAATGAGACGCATTCTCGGCGGATTTCTGCTGCTGGCCGCCACCGTATTGGGCGCGGCAAACGAAGAAGCGCTCACCCAGGTCTGGCGCGCCTATTGGATCGACGCGCCGGGCATCTCGGGACAGGAGTACGGCGTCTACCATTTCCGCCGCGCTTTCGAGCTGAGCAGCGTGCCGGAACATCTGTCGGTCTATGTATCGGGCGATAACCGGTTTCAATTGTTCGTGAATGGAGTGCGTGCCGCGGCCGGTCCCGCCCGCGGTGATTTGACGCACTGGCGCTATCAGGCAATCGACCTCGCGCCTTACCTCAGACCCGGGCAGAACGTGCTCGCTGCGGTCGTCTGGAACGATGGCGATTTTCGCGCTGTTGCGCAGATCAGCAACCGGACAGCGTTTCTGTTACAAGCCGCCGATCCCGCATACAACGTCGTCAACACCAATTCCTCCTGGAAATGCATTCTCGACAAAGCCTACACTCCCCAGCCGCTTCCGCGCGATCAGCAGACTGGCTATTACGCCCTCGCCGCCAATGAGCACCTCGATTCGGCCCTTTATCCTTGGGGTTGGGAGCGGCCGGCCTTCGACGATTCCAGCTGGTCGGCTGCACGAGAGATCACTCACGCCGCTCCGCGCGACGCACGCGACGCTCCGAACCGGTGGATGTTAGTGCAAAGTCAGATCCCGCCAGAAGAGCAGAAAGCCGAACGGCTCGCGAGCATACGCGAAGTTGAAAATGTTGTGGCAGCTTCCGGTTTCCTGACCGGACGTGAGCCTGTCACTATCCCCGCTCACACGCACGCGCGCCTGCTGCTCGATCAGTCGTACCTCACCACCGCTTACCCCGAGCTCGAGATCAGCGCTGGACGCGGCGCCTCGATCCGGCTGCACTACGCGGAAGCACTTTATTCTCGCGACAGTTCCGGAAAGCACTGGATCAAGACGAACCGCAACGATGTAGTCGGCAAGACGCTCCTCGGCCCCTTCGATACATTCGTGAGCGATGGCGGAGCGCATCGCGTTTATAGCCCTCTGTTCTGGCGTACTTATCGCTATCTCCAACTCGAAATCGAGACCGCCGATGAACCTCTGAAACTGGAAGATTTGCGGTCCAGATTTACCGCCTATCCGTTTGCGCGCACCGCGAATTTCGCGGCGATACACGACCAAACCAATGGCGAACTTCAGCGCATACTCGATACCGGCTGGCGAACTGCACGCCTCTGCGCGCACGAGACCTACATGGACTGTCCTTTCTATGAGCAACTGCAGTACGCCGGCGACGCCCGTATCCAGATGCTCGTCTCCCTGTACATGACCGGCGATGCGCGCCTGATGAAAAATGGCATCGCTCTGCTCAATTCGTCCCGCACGGCCGAGGGTGCGACGTACAGCCGAGCGCCCTCCAATCTGCAGCAGTACATTCCGCCGTTTTCGCTTTGGTGGATCGGCATGGTGCACGACTACTGGATGTATGTCGACGATCCGCAGTTCGTCAAGCAGATGCTGCCCGGCGTACGCGCCGTGCTCGCATTCTTTGCCGCTCATCAAAAACAGAATGGTTCTCTCGGCCGGCTGCCCTGGTGGAACTTCGTCGACTGGGTGAAGCGGTGGGCCAACGGCGAGCCACCTTCCGATCCCGACGGAACTTCCGCCGCTGCGCTCGATCTGCAATTGCTGCTGGCATACGGCTGGGCCGCGGATCTGGAGCATGAGTTCGGCAGTGCGGCGCTGGGATCCGAGTATGCCCAGGCTGCCGAGCGTCTCCGAGCCAGCATTCGAGCCCTCGATTGGGATGAGTCGATAGGGCTATTCGCAGATCAACCGTCACACCAAACGTATTCGCAGCAGGTGAATACGCTCGCCATTCTGGCCCATGCCGTTCCAACGGGTCGTGAACGCGATGTCATGCAACGGATCCTCTCCGACACACACCTGGCGCAGTCCTCGATCTACTTCCGCGCCTACACGAACGCGGCCTTGCGCGAAACCGGACTCGGAGACCGCTATCTGGAGCAGCTCGATCCATGGCGTGCCATGTTGCGCGACGGTTTGACAACCTGGTCCGAATGGAACGGACCCGATACGCGCTCGGATTGCCACGCCTGGGGCGCCAGTCCGAATTTCGAACTCCTGCGCACCGTGGCAGGAATCGAACCCGCCGCGCCGGGCTTTCGGAAAGTGCGGGTTGCACCCAATCTCGGCTCGCTCCAAAGTATTTCGGCCAGCATGCCGCACCCTTACGGCGTTATCCGAGTCGAGTTCACGCGCGAGCCCGACAGATTGCGCGGCGCGATCGAATTGCCGCCCGGCACCAGCGGTGAATTCGATTGGGGCGGAAAACGAGTACCGATTCGCGCAGGTGTAAATCGCGTCTTCTCCATGAATCCGCCCGCCTCGTCCCATTAGCATTTGCCTTCTCCCAGACATCTGGGTATAATCGCCGCATGCCCCGCGAAACACTGCAAGGCACGCTCGACCTGCTCATCCTCAAAACTCTGGCGCGCGGCACCGCCCACGGATACGGAATTACGTGCGCCATTTTGAATGCCTCGCAGAACCAGTTGCGAGTGGAAGAAGGCTCGCTGTATCCGGCGCTGCGGCGTCTGGAATCCGCGGGTCTGATCAAAGCCGAATGGAAGGCTTCCGAAAGCAATCGCCGCGCTCGCTATTACGAGCTCACCCGCGCAGGGCGCAAGCAGCTGGCGCAAATCGAAAAGGAATGGCGCACGCATACCGCTGTTATCGAAGATTTTCTCGCCTTTGAGTAAACAGCCATGTGGCGCAAACTGCTGAACTTCTTCCGTCCCGCGAAACTCGAAGCAGAAATTCGCGAGGAGATCGAATTTCATCGAGCGCAAACAGCAGGATTCTTCGGCAACACCGGCTTGATTGCCGACCATATGCGCGACGCCAGTACGATCGCATGGCTCGAGATCTGCGCGCAGGATATTCGCTACGGTTTCCGGCAACTGTCAAAGTCCCCGGTGCTGCTGGCCGTCGCCGTGCTTTCGCTGGCACTTGGCATAGGCGCTAACACTGCCATCTTTACCCTGATCCACGCCATCATGCTGCAGATGTTGCCCGTGCGCGATCCAGGCAGTCTTTTGCTGCTCTATAGCGGCGTTTCCGATGGTGTCACCAGCGGCGATCTGATCGGCGACGCGATCTCGTATCCGTTCTATCAGTATTTGCAAGCGCACAATAGCGCCCTTTCCGAGCTGTGCGCGTTCCGGCAGGGTAATGACGACGTCACCATGCACGTGGCCGGCGAATCGGATACCCGAGTTGAATACGCGTCGGTGCATCTGGTTTCGGCCAATTACTTCGATGTGCTGGGCGTCGGTGCGGCGGCGGGCCGGGTCTTGCGCAATACCGACGATACTCGTTCCTCGCCGCCCGTCGCGGTGATGAGCTATCGCTTCTGGGATAACCGCTTCCATCGCGATCCGGCAATTCCCGGCAAGACGATCGTGCTCAATGGCACGCCCTTCACCGTGGCTGGTATTGCCGCCGCTGAGTTCTTCGGCGAACGCATCCGAACGGCTCCGGACTTCTGGGTTCCGCTCTCGTCCGAGCCGCAGATGCTTAAGCGCGAACCGCTGCTGGATGACGCAAACGCCTTCTGGCTTAATTTCCTGGCCCGTCTCAAGCCTGGAATCACGCGCAGAGCAGCAGAAGCGGAGCTGACCGCTGAGCTTCACGGGTTTTATCTCGCCCAAGCCGGTCCGCATCCTTCGGCGGACGCCATTCACAAAATCGAGCGCGTGCAAATCACGCTCCAGCCCGGCGGCGGCGGCATTTCCGGCCTTCGTTATCTCTATTCCAAGCCGCTGCGTGTACTTATGGCCGTCGTTGCGCTCGTCTTGCTGATCGCATGCGCCAATATCGCTACCCTTCTGCTCGCGCGCGCTTCGGCTCGCCGTCCGGAGTTTCTCTGCAGACTCGCACTCGGAGCACCGCGAATCCGCCTGCTCCGGCAAGTGCTCACCGAAAGTATTCTGCTTTCTCTACTCGGCGGTTTTGCCGGAGCGCTCTTCGCCTGGTGCTGCGTAAAGACGCTGATTCTCCTGCTGCATTTCGATCCGGTCGTGAGAGTACGGCCCGATCCTGCGGTGCTGGCGTTTACCCTCCTGCTTTCGATCCTTACCGGCATCGTCTTCGGCATCATCCCTGCCTGGAAGTTCAGCCGCCTCGATTTACGCCCCTCAAACGTAGGCGGAAACACCTGGCGCCGCCGTTTCGGCAGCACTCAAATGCTCATCACGTTCCAGATTGCACTCTCGCTTTGCCTGGTCGTGAGCGCGGCGTTGCTCGGGCGCAGTTTACTCGAGCTCGAACGCCAGAACATCGGATTTGAGCGCAACCGCATTCTCCTGGTACGCACGGATGCGGAACTGGCGGGCTATCAACAGCCGCAACTTGCCGACCTCTATCGCAATCTGAGCGATCGCCTCATTCAATTGCCGGGAGTGCAGTCCGCCGCTCTGGCGCGTTTCTCGCCGGTGAGCGGCTATAGTAGTTCCGGCTCGATCGCAATTGAGGGTAATCTTCCGCCCCCGGGCAAAATCCTCAATGGCTGGTTCTTGCAGGTGGGACCGCGTTTCTTTGCGACCCTCAGGATTCCTTTGCTCGCGGGCCGCCCCATCGATGCGCGTGATACAGCCGCTTCCACACCTGTCGCCCTCGTCAATCAGACCTTTGTCAACCAGTACCTCCAGCATCTCAATCCCCTCGGTCAGCACATCTATCACGGATCGTCTGCGCGAGGCACCGGCGCCGAGATTGTCGGTGTCGTGGCCGACTCTAAGTTTTATGACTTGCGCGAGCACGCCGAGCCCATGGTGTTCTATCCGATGTCGCAGCAGCCGGTAAGCGGTTTCGAGCTGATTCTGCGAACTGCCGCCGACCCGAACGGAATAGCAGCAGAGGTGCGGAGCGCGCTTCACCAGATGAATGCCCGGCTCCCAATGCTCGAGCAGCAAACGCTGAATCAACAGCTCGAACACTCTCTGCGGCAGGACAAAATGATCACCACTCTCTCGAGCATCTTTGGCCTCTTGGCGCTTCTGCTCGCATCCATCGGAATTTACGGAACACTGGCGTATTCCGCCGCCGGGCGCACGTCCGAGATCGGCATCCGCATGGCAGTCGGTGCACAGCGCGCCGATGTGGTCTTGCTCGTTCTGCGCGATCTCGTCCTGGTGCTCGTGGCCGGACTTACCCTCGGGCTCCTGGTTGCCGCCGTCGGAACAACCTGGCTCAGAAGCTTTCTCTTCGGCGTCAAACCGCTTGACTCGTTAGCACTCGCAGCGTCCGTTTTGCTGATTGCCGCTGTGGCCCTGACCGCAGGCTATTTGCCCGCGCAGCGCGCCGCGCGGATCGATCCGATGCGAGCGCTGCGTCACGATTAAACTTCGTTGCCTGATCACATCAGGACCGGCCCCAAACGTCTCGGCCTCAGTCTTCTTCGCCGCGAAAGACTGGTTCTTTGCCGGCGAGAAGTAGACGTTCGTCAAGTGCGGCGCGCACCAGCTCCTCTTCCATTTCCGACAGCCCCTTGGCATCTTTCTCGATGCGGCTGAGCAGACCCTTAATGCGGGCTCGCGAGGTATCGCCGGGCAAAGTCAGCGCGTAAGCGAAGAGCGCGTCGGAGCGCAGTTCCTCGTTATCGAAAAGCTCGCGCAGTTTCGATAGCTCGCTGCGCACACCGTAATATCCCACACCCCAGATCGCACCCCGGCGTGTCTCGAGGTCCGCGTCGTCCAGGTGCTTGGCGAAATGATCGCGGAAACCCGGATGCATGGAGCGCCACATCGCTTCGAGCGCCTTGGCGCGCGCCTGTGGCTCCTGATACAGCGCCAGAATCGCGTCACGAACCTCGTTGCGATCGGCTTCCGGCGCGAGTCCAATGAGCAATCCAGCGCGTTCCGTCAGCGGGGTTTCCGGATTGCGAAGCGCGTTGAGCATGGCATCGAGCACCGGCTCGTTTTCCGTGGAATTGATGAGCGATTGCCAGGCTCGCCCGCGCACCTCGACGTCGGGATCGTGCTGGGCCATGTTCAGGATTCTGCGCTCTTGCTCGCGGCTCAGCTCTTGGTTGAAAAATGAATGCACAGCAGAGGCGCGCACCGCCGCAACTGGATGACTCAGCAGTTCAACCCGCTCGTCTTCATCGAGCAGATCGACAGGAAGGTCTTCCTTTTCGGGCAGCAGACGCCAGATGTCGAACGTGTCCGCTTCTTCGGTTGTGCTTGGCGGCCTCGGAGTTTCGAGCGATGCGATCACGGCCTCGATCTCTTTGCGCAGATCGCCGTCTTCGGAGCCGAGCTCGGCGAGTGCGCTGCGGAGTGCGGGAATAGCCGCAGCATCGCCGTAGTTTTCCAGCAGCAGCGCCGTGTCCGGCAGATCGAACGCCAGCCGATCAGTGAGTATTTTCAGAATGCGCTCATCGCGTACACCAAGATTGGCCAGGATGAACGCGACTTCGCCAGAATGGCTCTCGTCCAGTTCGTTGTAAAGCGCGAGCAAACGTTCGAGCGCCTCTCCGCCGAACGCCACGAGCGTTTCCACAACTTCGTCGGGCAGTTCCGTCGGATCTTCTTTGATGTAGTCGATCAGGAATGGAATCGAGGTCGGCGTGCGCCAGTGGCGGAAGAGCGCGATCAGCTCGGGCGTGATATCGACCACATCATGGCTGCGATCGCCTTTCGAGAACGCGAGCGCGGCTGCCTGGGCGTCTTCCGGCCGATCGAGCAGCGCGCGCAAAAAACGGTGGTCCAGGCCGAGATGCCCGTGCGCCGCAGCGTCGAGAATCTCGGCCGGAGTGTGTTCGTTCAGTCTTTCGGGATCGAGGAACAAGTTCTATTGTTCCGGTTCGACGTTTACGGTGATTTCGACCGTCACGTCGCGATGCAGCCGAACCGGAACTTTGTGCTCGCCCACCGTGCGAATCGGCTCATCGAGCTGAATCTTGCGTCGCTCAATGTGGAACTTCTGCGCTTCGAGCGCGTCGGCGATGTCCTTCGCCGTCACCGACCCGAACAGATGATTGTTCTCGCCGACACGATGACGCAGCGTCACCGTGACGTTCTGCATGAGCTGCGCCAGGCTTTCGGCGTCGCCCTTGACCTTGGCCTCGCGCCGAACATAGGCTTCGCGCTCCTGCTCGACGATTTTCTTGTTCGCTTCGGTTGCAGGAACCGCCAGCCGTTTGGGCAGTAGGTAGTTGCGCGCATAACCGTCGGCGACTTTCACCACCGAGCCGCGCGTGCCGACCTTTTCGACGTCTTCTCTGAGAATGATTTCCATGGCGATTTCCTCGACTTACATGCGCGATGCAAACGGCAGCAACGCGATGTTGCGCGCCTGCTTGATTGCTTCGCTCAGCCGCTTTTGGTGCGGTGTGCAGACACCGGAGATGCGCCGCGGCGTGATTTTGCCGCGCTCGGAAATAAACGATGAGAGCAGCCGCGTGTCTTTGTAGTTGATGTCGTCGATCTTGTCGACGCAGAACCGGCACACTTTCTTGCGCCGGAAGTATTGTTTCTTGCCGGTGGCAATGGCTTTATCGCCGCCCGTGGGGCGCTGCGATGCCGCGATCGGACGTCCGCCTCGTTGTTCTGGCATAGATTCTCCTTATTCGGCTCCCTTCGTTTCCGGCGCCGGAGCACCGGGCGCGGCCGTTGCCGGAGCAGCGGGTCCAGCATTGCCGGCCGGAGCACCCGGAACCGGGGCAGGGGCTTCCTGCGGCAGTAACGGCGAAGCAGCCACTGCGGGACTCGGCGGCGCTGGCGGTTTCCGCGCGGCCCGCTTCTCTCTTGCCTTGCGGCGCTTCTCGATGCGTTTCAGCTTCTCATCGATGCGCACCGTCAAAAATTTCAGCACCAGATCCGATACGCGCAGCCGGCGCTCGATCTCTTTCACCACATCGGCGCCCGCTTTGAACTCGAGCAGGATGTACTGCCCTTCCTCGTTCTTCGCGACGCGGTAGGCGAGCTTGCGCACGCCCCATTTTTCCGTCTTATCGAGCGAGCCACCAGACTTGGTGATCACACCCTTCAACTGTTCGACCAGCGGATCCACTTCTTCATCGGTGGCATCCGGCCGAACGATAAACAACTCTTCGTAAATTCTCATTCGTCCTCGTTTTGTAAGCCTCGAGCGCGGCGATTGAACTTCGCCATGGCCTTCTCGGCGCCTTCAGCAAGGATGGATTCCACCGCGTCGGCGGTATACGACACGAGCTCCTCCACCTCATCTCTCCATTCTCGCGCCCAGGGCGCCAGAACATATTCAGCCGCATCGATTTCGCGATTCGGATGTATACCGACCCGAACCCGCGTAAAGACGTCCGTCTTCAATGCGCCCATAATCGACTTGACACCGTTGTGTCCAGCCGCCGAGCCGTTCTTCTTGATCCGCACTGCGGAGAGCGGAAGATCGAGCTCGTCATAAACCACGATCAGATCGCGGTTCGTCAGGTTACGATAGGCCAGCAATGGCCCGATCGCGTTGCCTGACAGATTCATAAACGTCTGCGGTTTGGCGAGCACGACCGGCCTAGAGCCGATCCGCCCGCTGCCCGTCAGAGCGGAGAACTCTCTGCGAGTGACTGCTATCGAGTGGCGCTTTGCAAGCTCATCGACCACCAGAAACCCGACATTGTGAGGCGTACCCGTATAGCGCTCGCCCGGATTGCCCAGACCGGCGATACAGCAGGCGCGCCCCGATATTTCCTCCACCGAGCGAGCGCAGCCTTACTTCTTCTTGGCGGGCTCGGCGCCTTCTTCTTCCTTCTTGCCCTTCTTGATCACTTCGGGCTCGGAAGCGGGCGTAGCGGCTCCAGTTTCTGCGGCTGCGGGCGTCTCTTCGGCCTTGATCGAAACCACGTGCGTGATCACCGCGTCGGGCACGGTCACCAGCTTCATCGAACCCTGCATCGGAATATCAGCGGCGCGGATGCTCTGCCCGATCATCAATTCCGAAACATTGACCACGAACTGTTCCGGAATATCGTCGGGCAGGCATTCGATTTCCAGTTCGCGCGTTACCACGTCCTGAATGCCGCCCTGCAGCTTGACACCCTTCGGATCGCCCTGGGTGACGATCGGCACCTTGACCGTGATGCGCTTGGTCAGATCGATGCGCTTCAGATCGACATGCAGCAGCGTGTCCTTGATCGGATCGTACTGCCAGTCGATGATCATGACCGGCGTCGTGCTTCCGTTGCTGCCCAGGTTGAAAATCGTGTTGTGACCCGTTTTGCTGCTCAGGATTTTCGTGAGCTGCTTCGGATCGACCGCCACCGGAGTTGCGCCGTCCGCGCCTCCATAAACCACTGCGGGCAAAGAGCCCTTCGCGCGCAGCCGCCGTGCTTCATTCTTTCCGCGCGAATCTCTCGGCTCCGCGGTAACCGTTATATCTCTTCTCATCCTCTTCCCTTCTCTGCCGGACGGCGGCGCTCATGAATTTGCGCTCCGGACCCGGCTTGAAGAACCCGCTCGTCAGACCGGGCTGTTCACTTGCTATATAAACAACGTACTGACCGATCCACCTTCATGGATCGACTGGATCGCTCTTGCCAACAACGAACCTACCGACAGCACCTTAATCTTCGTGCATGCCGCCCCTTGCTCACTCAACGGAATCGAGTTGGTCACAACCAGCTCCTGCAATTCCGAATTCGTAATTCTCTCCACCGCCGGCCCCGATAGCACCGCGTGTGTCGCACAGGCCGTCACGCTTTTGGCACCCTGTGCGAGCAGCGCTTCCACACCTTTCACCAGCGTCCCTGCGGTATCCACCAGATCGTCTACCATCAGGCAATGCTTCCCGCGCACCTCGCCGATGATATTCATCACTTCCGCAACGTTCGCATCCGTCCTGCGCTTATCGATAATCGCCAGCGGCGCTCGCAGGTTCTTGGCAAACGATCGCGCGCGCTCCACACCGCCCGCATCTGGCGAAACAATGATCAGATCGCTGTCGAACCGTTCGCGGAAGTACTCGACCATCACCGGCGCAGAAAACAGATGATCCACCGGGATATCGAAAAAGCCCTGAATCTGAGCGGCGTGCAGATCCAGCGCCAGCACCCGGCTCGCTCCGGCCCGCTCAATCAGGCTTGCCACCAGCTTCGCCGAGATCGGCATGCGCGGACGGTCCTTACGATCCTGCCGCGCGTATCCATAGTAGGGTAGCACCGGCGTGATGCGTTCCGCGCTCGCCCGCTTCAAGGCGTCGATGATCAGCAGCAGCTCCATTAAGTGGTGATCCACCGGCGTACAGGTCGGCTGCACCACGAAGACATCGGCACCCCGCACGTTCTCCTGAATCTGCAGATGCGTTTCGCCATCGGCAAAGCGCTTGATCATGATGTTGCCCACCGGGCAATCCAGCGCTTCGCAGATCTCCGCAGTCAGCGCCGGATTCGCCGTCCCGCTGAACACTTTGAAGTCCGTGAAAAGAGCGCGCGCGGGTTTAGGAGCCGACATTCTCTCTCTGCTGTTTCAATCCAATCGCCATACTCAAAGATCTACGCAAAGCAGCTCGCGGCCGCCGCTGATCCCAGCGCGCGACGCCAGCGGTTGCGGTACTGCCGCCGGCTCACAAATTTGACCGCATGCACCGTATTCTGCGGAAACGAAGCTAGCGCCCGAGTGCGCGCCGCGTCGTCCGCAAAATTCGCCCAAATGGCCGATCCGCTGCCGGTCATGAGCGCCGGTTTCGCTCCCGCTTTGTTTAACTTACGCACGACTTTCTCAAGCTCCGGATGAACCCGGAAAACCGGTCCTTCGAAATCGTTTTTCAGCGGAATTTGCGCCAGCGCGGACCCGGATAAATTCCAGATTACACGTTGAAACTCTCTCAGCATAGGAGACTCAGCTTCCGAAGTCAATGGACCTGCCGTTTCGCGCGCTAACAACCGGTACGCTTCCCCCGTAGAGACGTGCACACCGGACGCGACTACCAGTACGGAGCCGGCCTTCGCATCGGGCAGCGGATACAACTCCGTGCCCCGGCCAAAGCCGAGCGCGGTACCACCATACAGAAAGAAAGGAACGTCGGAGCCGAGCATTTCGCCCATCGCAACCAGTTCCTCGATCGGCAAGCGGCGCCCGGCGAGCGCAGGCAGCGCGATCAGCACCGAGGCGGCATTGCTCGATCCGCCACCCAGGCCTGCGCCCATGGGAATGCGCTTTTCGAGTGCGAAACGAACTCGCGCTTTGAACTTCAGCCGGTCCAGCACAAGCCGCGCGGCACGGACCACCAGATTGTCCGCGATCTCAACTGAACTTGCGAGCTCAATTTCCGTGCGGCGCGCGGGCTCGAGCTCAATGCTCAGTTTGTCGCTCAGGCTGATCGTTTGAAAAATCGTGCGCAGCTCATGAAAGCCGTCCGCGCGCTTATGCAAAACGCGCAGATCGAGATTGAGCTTCGCAAGCGACGGTACGCCGACTCTGGTCACCCGCTAGTACTGGAGCAGCGAAAACACGTCGTAGCGCGCCAGCTTCTCGCGGCCTTTCAGAAACCCAAGCTCGATAACAAAGCCGAGGCCCACCACTCTGCCTTCGAGCATTTCCACCAGCCCCGCCACCGCCGAAGATGTGCCGCCCGTGGCGAGTACGTCGTCGATGATGAGCACATTCTGGCCGCGCGCAATCGCGTCCGCATGAATCTCGAGCTGATCGGTGCCGTACTCAAGCTGGTATTCGATACTGCGAACAGTATGCGGCAGCTTCTTTGGTTTTCTTACCGGAACGAAGCCGGCCCCCAGCGCCAGCGCCATCGCAGGAGCGAAGAAATAGCCACGCGCTTCGATGCCTATGACAACATCGACCGGCGTCTTGCGATAGTGCTCGCTCAGCGCGTCCACGGTTTCACGAAAGCCATTGCGGTCCTTGAGCAGTGTCGTGATGTCGTAGAAGTTGATGCCCGGTTTGGGGAAATCCGGAACTTCGCGGATCAGTGCTTTCAGGCTCTCCTGCGTGGGAGCGGGCGTCGTTGCATTTACGGGCACGAACTGAATTTTAACAAGACTGCGCCGCTTCGTTACTCTGGAGTGCAGAAGCCCCGTGCCCTCCTCCCTTCCCGCCGAAGCTCTCACCCGCATCCTGAGCGAAACTTTTGGCTTCGCGGAATTTCGCGCTGGCCAGGATGCCGTTTGCAGCGCCGTCTGCACCGGGCGCGACGCTCTGGTTGTGATGCCAACCGGCTCCGGCAAGTCGCTTTGCTACCAGCTGCCCGCCATCGCTCTTGGCGGGACCGCGCTTGTGATCAGCCCCCTGATCGCGCTCATGGAAGATCAGGTGGCGAAACTGCGCGAGCGTGGCTTGCATGCCGAGCGTATCCATTCAGGGCGGCCTCGGGAAGCTTCGCGCGCCGCGGCCATGGACTATCGCGACGGAAAGTTACAGTTTCTGTTCCTCGCGCCCGAGCGATTCTCGGTGCCGGGCGTAACGGCCTTTCTCGCGCGCCGCAAACCCTGCCTCGTCGCCATCGATGAGGCCCACTGCATATCGCAATGGGGCCACGATTTCCGGCCTGACTACCGCATGCTAAGTCAGCATCTGCCCGCGTTTCGCCCCGCACCCGTGATCGCCTTGACCGCAACCGCGACGCGTGTCGTCCAAAGCGATATCGTCCAACAGCTGGCGCTCGAAAATCCGCTGCGCTCCATCCAGGGCTTCCGCCGCAAGAACATTGCCATTGAAGTGGTCGAAATTCCGCCGGCCGCCCGCCGCGATTCGGTGCTCGAAATTCTGCGCAGTGCAGACCGTCGGCCCGCAATCATCTACGTGCCCACCCGCAATGATGCCGAAGAACTCGCCGTCGATCTGAACCGGCACTTTCGCGCCGATGCCTACCACGCCGGATTGAACGCCGACCATCGCCAGCGCGTCCAGCGCGAGTTCCTGTCGGGCGAGCGCGAGGTGATCGTGGCAACGATTGCCTTTGGCATGGGCATCGACAAGCCCGATGTGCGCACCGTGATCCATACCGCGCTGCCGGGCAGCACCGAAGCGTACTATCAGGAGATCGGACGCGCCGGCCGCGATGGACTCCCGAGCCGCGCCATCCTGATGCACTCCTACGCCGATCGCCACCGGCACGATTTCTTCTTCGACCGCGATTACCCCGAGCCCGACGTGGTCGCCGAAATCTTTAACGCACTCCGGCGAGATCGCGCCATTTCCAAAGAGCAGTTACAGAAGCAGTCGCGGCTCGATCCGGCCATCTTCGATACCGCTCTCGAAAAACTCTGGATCCATGGCGGCGCGATCATTGATCCCGAAGAGAATGTCCAGCGCGGCACGGCCGAATGGCGCGATTCCTACATCGGACAGAGCCGCCAGCGCGCCGTACAACTCGAGCAGATGCTGCGTTATGCTGCGGCCGATCAGTGCCGCATGTCTGCGCTGGTGCGCTATTTCGGCGACCATACGGATGCCCAGACGCACTGCGGCAACTGCGATTTCTGCGCACCCCAAACCTGCGTCGCGCAACAGTTCCGCGCCGCCAGCATTCGCGAAGAGAAGACCGCGCATCGAGTCTTGAAGGCTCTCCAGGGCGGCCTGGCGCGATCTTCCGGTAAGTTGCACGCTGAACTTTGTCCGCACGGCGAACTCGATCGTGATCCGTTCGAAGAGCTGCTGGGAGCCATGGCGCGCGCCGGTTTGATCTTCCTGCGCGAGGCGGTTTTCGAAAAGGACGGCAAGCAGATTCCGTATCGCACAGCGCAATTGACGCGCGAAGGCGAAATACTCGAACCCGATGAACCGCTCGCGCTTGAATTGCGGGAGAAACCGGAGCGCCACGCCGGGAAGAAACGGGCATATGCGCCGCGTGCCGAGACAAAGCCGAACGAGATCGACGCCGCCGATCAGCCGTTGTTCGACGCACTGCGCGCCTGGCGATTAGCGGAGGCGAAGGCCAAAAACCTACCCGCATTTCGAATCGCAAGCGATGCCTTGCTGCGCAGCCTGACGGAGGATCGACCGTTGAGTGAAGACGATCTGCTTATGATCCGGGGCGCCGGCCCCGGGTTTGTGAAGCACTACGGAAACGCGATTTTGAAGGTCATCGCCTCCTACGAAACGGCTCGAGTTTCTGAAAATCCCTAACGCCTCGCTTTGATCGGATGACCCGGTTCGGGTACGAAATACGAAGTAACCGGAGCAACCGGTTCGATCCCATTCATATCTGGATTGTTCGCGGCAGGATGAACGCTCGATCCATCGAATACAAAGCGAAACACAAGCGCTTTGGTTGCAATCACTGGTTTGAAATCCTCAGAATCCGGTTTCGAATTCAGATTGCAATCCTCTTCCAGGACCTTCTGCGGAAGTACCGCTTTCCCGGCCCGAACGTTCACGCCAATCTCGACCCTCGCCGGCTGCGATTTCGTCGAGAAACTCACGCGCTCGATGTAGCCAGTGCTCGCGTAACCGTCCGTCATCACGGCGCAACTGTCCAGGCTGTCGGGCACGCTAAAGAATATCTGAGCAGCCCGTAGCGTTGACGCGTCAGGACCGTTCAAATCGAGTAAATACAGAAACTGGTCTTCGATCCCCTGGTGCCCGTCGCTCGATTCGCAAATCAACATATCGCGGCCATCCGTCGCCTTCAACTTTTTGCAATCTGTTGCGATGTAACCGGGCCGATACCAAACCTGCTGATAGCCATTCCCTTCATCGCGCAACAGAAATGCCCCGCCAGATCCGGCCGCATGCGGCTCGCATCCGACCGTACTGAGCAGCACTTCATTTTCTTTGGGAGCGGTAAAATGCCCCATCGTGACCGCGGCGAGGCGCCATCCTCTGCGATCATCTGGAAAACCCGAGTCAGACGGACAAGCAGCGCATGTTTGCGCGTCCTTCACAGGACCAGGACACGCGATCTGCATCAATCGGGCTAATTCGCGAATAGAGAGCTTCGCCGCATCGGACGGAACGGATTGCGCGCATGCCGGAACAGCACCGAGCAGCAGCAGCAATTTCGCCCGGCTTAACACCGCTGCCCGGTGCAATTCACTTTGACTCCGCTTCCGGCCTCGCGTTCTTCTTCCGATGCCGGAAAAACTGCAAGGCAAACGGCACTTCATCCGGATACATGGCGCACCACGCCACGATCCGCTCCAGCTTCGCAATATCGTCCTGAATCGTGCTGATCTCCATCAACTCGGCTTCGACTACCTGTTCATCTCGCTGCATTGCTGCGCAACACCTTTCCCGGAAGCTCGTTTGTCATCTTGCCATCCGCAATCACAGGCACTCCGTTCACCAGCACCCAGCGCATCCCGACCGACAACTGGTTCGGCTTTTCGAATGTCGCCTGATCGCGAATCGACTCCGAATCGAACACGACGACATCAGCCCACATGCCCTGCTTCAGCACGCCGCGATCGGTCAACCGCATCCGCTGCGCCGGTAAAGCGCTGAACTTGCGAATCGCATCTTGCAGCGTCAGCAGCTTTTCTTCACGCACATACTTGCGAAGAATGCGCGGAAATGTCCCGTATGCCCGCGGATGCGGATGCTCGCTCGCCAGAATGCCTTCGGGCGATGTCCCCTGCGAATCGTTGTCGATCGATACCCAGGGCTGCCTGAGCGCCAGTTCCACATCCGGCTCCGACATGCCCGAGACCGCCACCGACATACTCGGGTCTTCAATCAGCAAATCGAAAATCGTATCGATCGCATCTTTGTTCTGCTCTTTCGCAATCTGCGCAATCGTTTTGCCCTGCAACGCCAGCAGCTTCGGATTCGTCACCACGCTCACCAGAATCGCTTCGGGCCCCGGGATCTCCTGCCACTCGTTATCCCATCCCTCGCTGTCCTCGATCATCTGTTTGCGGATACGCGCACGCACGGTCGGATCTTTCAAACGCGCCACCATCTTCGCATCGCCGCCGTCGTGCACCCACAGCGGCACAAACGCCGAAAACGAGTTGAACCACGCTGTGTAGGCATAGGTATCGGCTTCTACATCCACACCAGACTTCCTCGCTGCTTCGATCCGCGCCACGATCTCCGGCATGCGGCCCCAGTTCTTTCTCCCCGCAGCTTTCAAATGCCAGATCTCCACCGGAATATTCGCCTCGCGGCCGATGCGAAATGTTTCCTCGAGCGCCTGATCGATGGCATCGCCTTCGCTGCGCATGTGCGTCGCGTAAATGCCTCCGTACGCGGCTGCTTCCTTCGCCAATGCAATCAACTCATCGGTTTTCGCATACGGAGCAGGCGCATATTGCAGCGCGGTTGATAATCCGACGGCCCCTTGCTGCATCGCTTCCCGCACCAGCGTTCTCATTCGCTCGAGCTCCGCTGCAGTCGGTGCGCGATCGGCATCGCCAATCACCAGGCGCCGGACCTGCGTCGCACCCACGTAGCTCGCCAGGTTGATGCCCATGCCGCGCTGCTCGAGCTGGTCGAAGTACTCGCGCAAATTCGTCCAGTGCGCGTCCGAGTGGTAATGCTTGAGCAGTGGCTCGTAGTCGGTACGAAACAACTCCGGCGTCACGGGTGCGACCGACCCGCCTTCACCCGTAATCTCGCTCGTAATTCCCTGAAAAATTTTGGACGGCAGATGCGGATTCGCGAGAATCGAAAATTCCGACTGCCCGAGCATGTCGATAAAGCCCGGCGCAACGATCAGTCCGCGCGCATCGATCACGCGTTTGGCGCGCGAAGCGTCAAAAACACCGATGCCGGCGATATGGCCACTGCGAATGGCAACATCGCCCGAATACCACGGCGAACCGGTCCCGTCGATGATGTGGCCGTTGCGGATAAGAACGTCGAAGTCCTGCGCGAAAGCACTCGACGCCAACAGCGCCAACGCCAGGAACGTCGCTCTCCGCCGCACCTTCTATTGACCGCTCGGAGGCTGCTGGCTCAGACTGCCGACATTGCCCTTGTCAACCACAAAGGCGCCAGTATCGACGAACGTCGGATACGGCGAAAAAACATTCTGCGCCCAGTTCTGCGAGAGTGGTTTGGCCGGATGGTGATGAATGTCGTCGAGCAGCTTCGTGCCGTAATATCCCATGGTCCAGGGCTTTTGCGCCACCGTGGCCGAGATCACGCCCTTGTTGATCCACTCGACCGTACCCGGGTCGGTGTCCATCGCGATGATCTTCACCTTTCCTGCCATGCTGCTGCGATTCACTACATCGGCCACTGCCGGGCAAGCCAGCGCTTCCAGACAGATAAACGCATCCACCTTCGCTTTCGCATCCAGCAGTTTCTTCGCCGAGTCGAAGGCAATGTCCGAATTGCCATTCATGTCCACCGTCTGGAAGATATGAATGTCCGTATGATCGGCGAAAGCAGCGGTGTAGCCGGCCAGGCGATCTTTCAAATTGTTCTGCGTCGGAATCGTGTAAATGACCACGTTACCTTTGCCGTTCAAAAGCTTCGCCGCCACTTTACCGCCGATCATGCCGGCATTGAAATTGTCGGTACCGACGAAAAAGATGCGTTTGCTGTCGGGCGCATCCGAATCGATGGTGATCACGGGAATGCCCTGATCAATCGCGGCGTTGATGTCGGGCGCGAGCAACGTCACATCCGAAACGGACACGAGAATGCCCGATGGCTTTTCCGCTACCGCCCGCCGGAACGCATCATGCTCACCCTGCGGATCGTGACCGTCGGGCCCCTGCAGCTCAGACTTCACTTTCATCTCGGCTGCAGCATGGTTCAGTCCCTGCACCGCGCTTTGCCAGTACGGAATCTTGCTGTTGTCAGCGACGAGAATGTATTTCTCCGTCGGTTCATGCGGCGTGGCAGCGCAGCCCGCCATAAAAAGCAGCGCAGCTCCGGAAGCTGCCAAAACTAAAAAGCGCCCAGTTTTTCCCATGTCACGATACCTTGCGCGAAAGTGTATCACGACCACCGCTTTTCAGACATCTTCTGCCTGCATGTTATGCTTTCAGCCCGGCTGCGGCTCCAGACGGAAGTAAACCGCGGCAAGCGGCGGCAAATCGACCGTTACCGAATAGCGGCGTCCATGCGAAGGAACCGGCGCCGTATCCACACCGCCAAAATTGCCCCGCCCGCTTCCGCCATAAATCTTTGCGTCGGTATTCAAAAGCTCCCGCCAGAAACCCTTCTCAGGCAAGCCGATGCGATAGTTGGCGCGCGGAACCGGGCTGAAATTGCAGATCACGGCGATTCGCTGCCGTTCGCCCATTCCTTTGCGCAGGAAGCTGAGCACGTTCTTCTCCGCATCGTGCACGTCGATCCATTCGAAGCTCGCCGGAGTTTGCTCGCCCTGCCGCAACGCCTGCTCCTCCCGATAAAGCCGGTTCAGATCACCAACCAGCAAACGCAGAGCGGAATGGTTTTCCTCTTTCAGCAGCTGCCAATCCAGGCTGGTTTCATGATTCCACTCGTTCCACTGCCCAAATTCATCGCCCATGAACAGCAGCTTCTTGCCGGGTTGCGCGTACATATAGGCAAACAGCAGCCGCAGGTTTGCGAATTTCTGCCAGTCGTCACCCGGCATTTTGGCAAGCAGCGAGCGCTTCCCGTAAACGACTTCATCGTGCGAGAGCGGCAGGATGAAATTCTCGTTGAACGCATAAATCATCCGAAACGTGAGCTCGTGATGATGGTACTTGCGGAAATAAGGATCCTGCTCCATGTACTGCAACGTGTCGTGCATCCATCCCATGTCCCACTTGAACCCGAATCCAAGACCGCCAATATAAGTGGGCCGCGAAACCATCGGCCATGCAGTCGATTCTTCCGCAATCGTCTGCACATCCGGATGGTTGCGATAGACGTCTTCGTTGAGCCGGCGCAAAAATCCAATCGCGTCCAGATTTTCGCGGCTTCCGTATTCGTTCGGTATCCATTCGCCCGGCTTCCGCGAGTAGTCGAGATACAACATCGAGGCAACCGCATCCACGCGCAGGCCATCGGCGTGATACTTCTCCAGCCAGAACAACGCCGAGCTCAGTAGAAAACTACGCACCTCGCCTTTGCCGTAGTCGAAAATAAAACTGTTCCAGTCGGGATGAACGCCGCGCCTCGGATCAGCCGGCTCAAACTCGTGCCCCCCGTCGAAATTGCCCGGGCCATGCGGATCCGTAGGAAAATGCGACGGCACCCAATCCAGAATCACGCCGATACCGTTGCCATGCAGTTCGTCGATCAGCCGCATAAAGTCCTGCGGCTCGCCGTAGCGGCTCGTCGGAGCGAAATAGCCGGTGGTCTGGTAACCCCACGAGCCATAAAACGGATGCTCCATAACGGGCAGCAGCTCCACATGCGTAAAGCCCATTTCCTTCACGTATGGAACGAGCTCTGCTGCGATCCCGGCGTAGTTGGGGAAGCCGTCCGCGGGTTTGCGCCACGATCCCAGATGCACTTCATAAATCGCAATGGGCGCATTCAGGCTGTTGGCCGCGCGGCGCGATTCCATCCACGCCTGATCGTTCCAGTGGTACTCGAGATCCCACACGATCGAGGCATTCCCTGGCGGCTGCTCCTGGAGAAACGCAAACGGATCTGCCTTTTCGATCACTCGGCCGTCTTCGGTTTCAATGCGGAATTTGTAGTGGGTTCCTTTCCTCACTCCGGCCACGGTCCCCTGCCAGATACCCGCACCCGCCGCAGATAACGCCGCTCCATTCTGCTGCCATTCATTGAAACTGCCCACAACCGAAACAGCGCGAGCACGTGGAGCCCACACCGCAAACCGTGTGCCCTCGACTGTGAGATGCGAGCCCAGCACTTCGCCCAGCCGCTCGTGCGTGCCTTCTCGAAACAGGTACAGATCGTTTTCGGTGATATTTCTGCTCGGAACGGGCATGCCGGTTAACGCACGAGGCTCAGTATTCCAAGCACTGGAATTTGCAGCCAGTCCGGACGGTTGTTCAGTTCGTAGCCAACTTCGTACAGCGCCTTCTGTAACAGAAATGCATCCAGCAGAACGCGGCGTTCGCGCGCATTATCCGGTACAAACGGTTTGCCCTCGGCGGCTCCGAAATAGCTTTGTAGATACGCCGCGCTTACGTACGCATTCCAGGCCGCGGCCCACGCTTCCACTCGTTCGCGCGATCCCGGAGCGATCACCAGTCCCGGAACCTGCCCGAACAAGGCGGCAAACGCGGCATACTGAAACGAACGCACCATTCCCGCCACATCGCGCAGCGCCAGCGCTTTGGCGCGCCGCTCCGCCAGCGGCCGCGCGGGTTCGCCTTCGAAGTCGATGATCATGAAATCGCGGCCCGTGTACAGAACCTGCCCGAGATGATAATCGCCGTGATGCCGTATCCGAACCGCTGATACCGATTGCTCTTGAATGGCTGCAAACCGTTCCGCAACGTGGTTCTCCAGCCGCAGCAGTTCGCGCACTGGTTCCACCACCGCCCCGCTCACAGCCGCCTGCTTGCGCCGCAGCAGCCCAAAAACGATATCTGCTTCGCCCACCAGATCGCGGTGCAAGCGGCCGGCATCCTCTGCGGTGAATGGCTCCGGCGCAAAGTCGGCGTCTGCTGCCCCGCTCGCAAGCGCCGCATGCATTTCAGCTGTACGCCGTCCCAGCAGCGCCGCCGATTCGAGGTACGAGCCAATATAGGAGCGAATCTTCTCCGGCACTTGTGCACTGCTCAATTCCAGCGGATGCTCCGATTCGCGTCGAGGCGGGTCCGTATCGCTCGCCAGCGCACGCTCGAAGAATCCGGTCAGTTGCTCGAGTGTATGCTTCCATGCGTCGCCTTCGTTCCGCACAAACGCCTGCAGAATGCCTGCCGCTGAAGCTTGCCCCTCGTGCTCATAGCTCAAATTCCCCAGTACGGCCGGCGTGTTGACAAATCGATGCACGGTCAGAAAATTTCCGATCTCCACATCCGGATTCGTCCCCTGCTCGAGCTTCCGAAACAGCTTTAAAATGTAACAGCCATTGTAGATAATCGAGGTATTACTCTGTTCCGCTCGCGACACTGCGCTCTCCAGCGCCGCGTCGCCGCATTTGCGCTCCAGCGCACCGGTTCGCGATGCAATCAGTGTGCCCCGCCTGCCCGGAATACGCCGTTCGCAGGCAATCGCGTTCAGCAGTTCGTCGCGGAAACGCTTCTCGTTCAGCGCATTCGTAAGCGCATGATCTCCGGCGCGAGCGATCGCCTCTCCCGAGTCCGCCTGAGCAAGAGCAATCGGAAGAACATACCGATCGCCTTCGCCTTCGCTGTAGCGAATGCCGAGGACCAGGAAATAATAGTCCGTTTCCGGCAGTCGTAACGCATCCTCGATCTCGATCCCCGTAATCTGCTTCGTCTTCGCGCGAAACCAGCGGCTTCCGGCAACGTACTCCTTCAGCGCATCTCCGAGCCGTGCATCTTCAAAAATCGCATTCATCGCTTCGCGCCTCAGAGGAAGTACTCGAAATCGTTTTCCACTCGCAGCCGTCGCCGGATCTGCAGAATGTGCCCCGGCAGGCTCTCCGGCCGCAGTTCCACGTAATTGCGCGGGCCGCTCCAGACGTAATGCGCGCCGGTCAACAGATCGTTCGCCTGATACGGCCTGTCCTCCTCAATACCTAGCTTCCTCAGCGGCAAATCGACAAATCCTGACTGCACGTAATGCGGGTCCAGATTCACCACCATCAGCAGCAGATTACTTCCGTCGGGCGCGTTCTTGCTGTAGCAGAGCAATTGCTCGTTATCCACCGGATGAAACTGCAGTGTCCAGTCGTTCTGCAGAGCCGGATTCTGATGCCGGATGCGATTCACCAGCGCAATGAATTCACGCAGGCTGTCGGGCCGCTCCAGATCCCACACCCGCCGCTGATATTTCTCCGAATCGAGATACTCTTCGCTGCCCTGTCGTACCGGCTTGCTCTCCATCAGCTCAAAAGCAGGTCCGTACATCCCGTAATTTGCCCCGAGCGTTGCCGCCAGAAAAAATCGAATGAGAAATGCCGAGCGCGTGCCGATCTGCAGAAATTCCGTCAGGATATCCGGCGTATTCGGCCACTGATTCGGTCGGAAGAATTCGTGCACCGGAGTCTGCGTGAGCTCCGTCAGATACTCCGTGATCTCGCGCTTGGCATTGCGCCAGGGGAAATATGTGTACGACTGACTGAACCCGAGCTTCGCCAGCCGGTACATGATCTTCGGCCGCGTAAAGGCCTCCGACAGGAACAGCACTTCCGGCGTTTTCTTCTTCAGCTCCGTAATCACCCACTCCCAGAACGGGAACGCTTTGGTATGCGGATTGTCCACGCGGAAAATGCGCACACCATTCTCGATCCAGAATTCGAAGACGCTCTTCAGTTCCTGCCAGAGTCCCTGCCAGTCTTCGGTCTCATAATCGAACGGATAAATATCCTGATACTTCTTCGGCGGATTTTCGGCGTATTGAATCGTGCCGTCGGGCCGCTTCTTGAACCAGTTTTCGTGCTCGGTCACATACGGATGATCCGGCGAGACTTGAAACGCGATGTCGAGCGCGATGTCAATGCCGTACTCTTTGGCTCGCTCGACAAAATGCCGAAACTCCTCGAGCGTTCCCAATTCCGCGAGAATCGACTTGTGTCCACCTTCCGCCGCCCCGATCGCCCATGGGCTGCCCACGTCTCCCGGTTCGGAATTGACGGAATTGTTCTTGCCCTTGCGAAATTTCGTTCCGATCGGATGTATCGGCGGCAGGTATAGTACGTCGAATCCCATCTCGGCGACGTACGGCAGCCGCGCCTCGCAATCGGCAAACGTTCCATGCCGCGCCGGATCGGGCGATGCCGAGCGCGGAAACATCTCATACCAGGTGCTGAAGCGCGCCCGCACCGGATCCACCACGATCGCCAGCTCGCGATGATACTGCGTCTCGAAACGCCGGTCCGGATAAAGCGTCATCAGCGCATGCAGCACGACGTCCACCGCCAGTGTTCGCCTCTTGATCGAATCGGACTCGGTTCGTAGATCCTTTGCACGCGCGCGCAACTGCTGCGCATCATCGCCTTTCGCGCGCCCCGCCGCATCTTCGATCAACTCTGCGCCAATCTGGTAGTCGAGCGGCGTATCGCTCTCGGCCTGAATGCGTTTCCGCAGGTCGCGCAGCCAGGTCTCCCAATGATCCACCCACGCCCGCAGTGTGTAACGATAGCGGCCCAGCTCGGCCGCCGAAAACTCACCCGTCCAGCGATCGTTTACCAGCGCCCGCATGGGAGTCTCGCTCCAGTTCGAGTCCTTCTCACGCCGGTAACAGAGCACAGCCGAAATTGCGTCGTGCCCGTCTGTGAAAATGTCGGCTTCCACCTGCACGCGATCGCCCACGGTCCGTTTCGCCGCAAACCGGCCGCAGTCAATCTCCGGTGTTACGCCTTCGATAATGACTCGTTGCCGTCCGTTTTCCGTCATTGCACGTGGGACAAGGCTGGCGCTCATGCTGTTACAGCCGAGATGCTTTCTGCTGCCCGATCAGTTCCTTGTAAAGCTCGATCGTCTGCGCGGCGATAGACGACCAGGCAAATTTTTCTTCGACCCGTCTTCGCCCCGCTTGGCCGAATCTCCTGCACTTCTCCGGATCAGCCAGCAGTTCCGAAAGCCTGTCGGCCAGATCGCGCGCAAACTGATCCGGCTTCGTCGGAAAAGCCGTTACCGGATCCTGCTCGAACGGTACTAGATAGCCCGTCTCACCATTCACTACCACTTCCAGAATCCCGCCCGTCGCGCTGGCCACCACCGGCGCCCCGCAAGCCATCGCCTCCAGATTGATAATCCCGAACGGCTCGTACACCGAGGGACAGCAGAAAATTCGAGCGTGGCTATAAAGCTCAATCGCCTCCTGTTTCGTCACCATCTTTTCAATCCAGACAATACGCGGATTGTGCGCGCGCGCTTCTTCCACTTTCTGCCGCATCTCGGCCGCGATCTCCGGCGTGTCGGGCGCTCCCGCGCACAGCACCACCTGCATATTCGCCGGCAAGTAGCGAATCGCATCCACCAGATGCGTCACACCCTTCTGCCGCGTGATGCGCCCCACGAACAAAATGTACGGCGCGCTCTGATCCACTCCGTATTTCTCGAGTGCCCCCGTCGAGCTCTTGCGCTGATACTCGTCCAGATCAATCCCGTTATAGATAACGTGAACCCGCTCGGGAGCAATTGCCGGATAGGCGCGCAGAATATCTTCTTTCGTCCCGTTCGAAACCGCAATCACCGCATCCGCATCCAAAATCGCGGTCCGCTCCATCCACGAACTCATCGCATACCCGCTGCCCAGTTGCTCCGCTTTCCACGCCCGCAGCGGTTCCAGGCTATGCGTTGTCAGCACAAACGGAACACCATACAGCTTCTTCGCCAGGAACCCGGCCATCGAAACGTACCAGGTATGCGTATGCACCACATCCACGCCCTGGAGCGCTTTGATCTGCGTCAGATTCAGACTGAACGCTTCGAGCGCCGTCTTAAATTTCCCCTCCGTACCGTTCGTGATCTCGCTCCAGGGCAGAGCCCCGCGCACATGCAGCGCGCCGTTATCGGAATGCTGCTCACCCCAGCAATGCACCTCCACTTCGATCTTCTTGGCGAGCTCGCGGCTCAGGTATTCCACATGCACACCCGCCCCCCCGTAGACGTTCGGCGGATATTCTCTGGTAAACAGCGCTGCTCGCAATTCCGCGTCCTCCCGACTGAGAAAGTACCATGAGCCCTCTGCTCAGTCGCCATTCGCAATGCCCAACATTTTTGAGTGACACGATTTTGCGCTTCCGCCCGGTTACCACTAACCTCCGCATTTGCCGCTCTTAGGCGCAAGACTCCGCGCGCACCCCCCGCCGTATCTGCCGGACGCCCGTTGTACATTTACCTACGATGAACTGGTTCCTGATCGGCAGAGCACTGCGCCTCGGGTTCCTGCTGCGCGTGCCTTTGCTGACGCTCGTGCTGCTGGCCGGGCTCGGTCCGGTTTCCGAATGGACCGGCGCTCGCTCGCTGCTCGGCAACTTATTTAATCAGCAAAACGATGCTGGCGCCGTCTGGTTCGATACCTTCGCCGTTTCTTTCGCCGCTTTTCTGCTCGCGTTTACGGCCGTTACCGCCATCAATCTCGTGCTGCATTACGGCGCGCTCCGCTTTAGCGACGACCCCGGCACCTCGCCCCGCTTCCATATCGCGCAGAAACGGCCCGGCCTCACATTCACAGTCGGCACTTTGGCGGCCGTCGTCCTCGTCGCCACGGTCATCTGGCAAACCGGGCGCGATCAGCTGACCGCCACTCTCGGCGCAGCTCTCACCGCATTTCTGGCCGCGTGTTTGATGACGCTCGCCGCCAAAATCGTTCAACTAGCGCTTACCGACGCCTCCGTCACCCCACACCCTCCGCCCTTTCTCGTCTTTCCGGTCTACCGCATCCGCTTCCTCGAAAAGCGCTTCGACGATCTCTACTGCTGGCCCGCTCCCGATGCGCCCTCCCGGCTCGCCCGCCTCGTGCGCCGTGCCAAATACGGCTTGAGTGGTTGGAGTCAGTGGCTCTATCAAATCGTCGAGGGCGCCGCGCAAGGCTATCTCTCCACCACACAAATCCCCCACGGCCGCCGTCTCAAGCTGCGTTCCGGCCATGTCTTCGCTTTAACCCTGGCGCTCCTGGCACTCGCTACCTATCTGATCGTCGGCTATAACAAGTCCTACATCACCCCGCGCCCCGCATCCGTCCCGGCACTCGCCTATGTCCTGCTGTTCCTGATCGTCTGCTGCTGGTTCCTGTCCGCCCTGACGTTCTTCCTCGATCGCTACCGCTTTCCGCTTCTCGCCGGACTCCTCGTGCTCGGCTCCATCACCGCATCCGTCCCCCAGTCCGATCATTTCTTTCGTGTCGAAACATCCAGCACAGTCCCGCGCCTTGCCAACGTTCGTCCCGACAACTTTCTTTCACCCGGCGACTACCTGAGCGCCCGTGTCGCGCAAAGCTCTGCCGTCACTCACCATCCCCGGCTGATCGCGATCGCCACGCCCGGCGGCGGAATACAAGCCGCTGCCTGGACCGCGGAAGTCCTCCAGCACCTCGACGCCATGTTTCCCGACACCAATAGCGCTCCCGGTTTTCGTCGCTCTGTCGTGCTCATCAGCTCGGTATCCGGCGGTTCGCTCGGCTCGCTCATTTATGCCGCCAGCTTCGCCGGCAACGTGAATCCGAACTGCGTAGCCCCCAACGCCCGCACCTCCGCCATCGACGAAGTCGCCTGGGGCCTCACGAGTCCCGATTTCTGGCGCGCCGTCATTCCTCTGTTCCGGCGTCATCCCGAAATCGATCGCGGCTGGGCACTCGAGCAGAAGTGGGCCGTCGTGAACGGTCTCAGCCCCGAGCCAGGCTGCACCGTTTGCGTTCACTCCAATCTGACTTGCGTCGGCCAGAATCCCGCTTCCTTTTCGCTTCCCGCCGCAAACGATACTTATCTCTCCGATTGGGCCGCGCGCGGTACTGCCCTGCCCGCGCTTATCTTCAACGCCACTCTGCTCGAACGCGGCCAGCACGTGGTATTCTCCACCACCCGCTTTCCCGATAAAGATGACCCGCGCGGCATCGTCAACTTCTATTCCCTCTACCCCAACCTCTCCACGCCATTCGATATCCGCGTCAACACAGCCGCGCGCTTATCGGCTTCGTTTCCCTACGTTGCTCCTGCAGCACGCCCGAATCTCAGCACGCCCTACGCCGGCGATTTTCATTTCGTCGACGGTGGCTATTACGACAACCTGGGCGTCGATTCGCTCATCGGATGGCTGGCCACAGCGCTTCGACAACAGCCCGCACTGGTCCGCGAAGTGCCCGAAATCCTCATCCTGCAGATCCGTCACTTCAACCCCAAGGCGCTCGCCCCCGGACGCCGCGCCGGCTGGAGCTTTCAACTGCTTGCGCCCCTTCGCGCGCTGCTCAATATGTGGAATACAGCCCCAGTCAACCGCGATCGCAACGAACTCGATCTCTTCGCCCGGAATCTCCAGTCTTCGACTGGTCTCAAGATCGCGAGCGCGACGATTCCCTACTGCGGACTCGACTACAGCCGGCCCGGCGATGCCGAAAAAACCATCGACGCCTGTATCGCCTCCGCAGGAGGCCGGCCCGCCGCTTCCCATCCCCAGCGCTTCGCCGCATCTTTGTCATCGTCCAGCTCGCGAAAGCGCGCGATCGATTGTGCCGACCCGCCTCTCTCCTGGAAGCTGACCGCCGATCAGAAAACGTGCCTCGATGAAACCTGGCGCGCCTACGCGGCCGGCGACCCCAACGGCGCCCTCCAGTCCATACGTCAATTTCTTTATGGCCAGAATCTCAATCCGGGTGCTCGATAGAGCCTACAGCAGGCAGGCTCTGCTGGCCGGCCTTGCCGCCCTCGCAGTCTTGATCTGGTCCGTGTGGATGCAGTTCGCCTTCACAGTCTGGCCGCGGCCCTACTGGTTCGAGCATCGTTTCGCGCGTCCCGTCGATTCGCCTTTGCTCGCGCTCGAGTTTTCACGCACCCCGGCCGAAGCCGCCACTGTTTTTCAACAGAACGATCCCAACAACCCCGATCCCGGCCGCGTCTCCAAAGCCCGGCAGTCGCTCTCGTTCCGCATCGTCCTCGCCTGCGTCCGCGTGCCACTTACCGCGCTCTATCTGTTCCTCTGGAGCTGCTGTTATCAGCCTGCAAGACGCTTCGGCACGTTGTTACTCGCCACCCTTAGCCTGTGGACCCTCATCTCCTGGACCGAATACGGCATCCTGCTCTCCGGCCATCCGCCTGTTCCCATCGCCGCCGCTGTCATGTGGCTCTTCGCCGCGCTCACGATAGTACTAACCGGTACACCTCTATTGCGCAAAAAGCCCGGACCGTACTCCACCGGCACTCGCCGGCTACTCGCTCTGGCTCACGTTGCTTCCGGCGCTTTGGTTTTTTCCGCAATCTGCTTCGATCAACTGCCCTGGCTAGAGGCCGGCCAGAAGATTTTCACCGCGACCATTCTCTTGAATCTGGTCGGCTTGCTCGGCCCTCTGTTTGCCACCAAAGGCGTCGTCCAGGTTTCCGATCCGAATTTCTGTGAAAAGAGAAAAAAATCCGCTCCGCCGGACTCCGGCGCACCCGCGTCTTTCACCACTGATGGCGCTTGAGCGTGCCGTCGTCGCAGATCTTGGAAAATTCCACATGCCCGCCCGCTCGCCGCACTGGCATGCCGATAAAACGGGCTTCCCGTAGCGTGCTCACAAACTCGCTGCGCGCCGCACCTTTCTTCGGCCGGATGTCGAGGCGATACTTGTACCCATATTCCAATGCCAGCAGATTCAGCCGGCTCTCGACCAGTATTTCCGGGCGATCAGCACCCTCCCAGAAATCCTTGAACGTTCCGTGGTGAAGAACCAGCGCCATAAATATTCGGCAAAACAAAAAAACAACTCAGCTACTGCCGCTATTATAAGTGTTTTGCGTTATTAAACCCGCTTATTCGGCGCATGCTGGGCGGTTTGCCGCAACTCGCCGAATCCTTAAACAAAACAATTCTGCTTTCGCTAACGCTGTACTTTTCGCCAGATCGCCTAGTACTTATTCAACAGGAAACGCCGGGCGCCACGCCCGGCTCAATGAGAAAGGAAAGCTCTCATGCTGCGCCGGTTATTACTTGCATCTTTCGTAGCCGTAGCTTTGGGATCGGTCCCCGCGCTCGCCACCGACCGCGTCATCGTTCGCTTTAATCTCGGTCTTCCCGCTCTTCAGAACGATTGCGCGCTGCTCGGTTGCACAATCGCGGAAACTCTCGATGGCGCTACCGGTTCGCTCTTTCTGGTTACTGCGCCCGACACGCTGGATCTCAATCAACTGCTCTCCGCCATCCTCAACCTCACCGGCGTCGTCGATGCCGAAGTCGATCAGATTGCCAACGTCTCTGGCTCTGCAACTTCTATTCCTCCGGCTCTGAACGATAACAAAGCCGTCCAGTACTACGGCGCAACCGTGATCGATGGCTACGTCCATCAGCCCGCCACCTCCATCGTCCGCCTCTCGAATATGCGGGATGCCTTCCCCAATGCCACTGGCGCGGGAATCGTGGCGGTCATCGATACCGGTGTCGATCCCAACCATCCCGCACTCAAAGGCGTTCTGCTCCCCGGCTACGATTTCACTCGCAATCGCGCCGGTGCTGACGAGACCGCCGATGTCACGCTTGGCCAGACCCCTGTTGTGAACGGTGTTCCGCCCACCTGGGTCAGCGGAAGCGGCGATTCCAGCGACCTCGATCAGTCCACCGCCGCCGTCGTCGATCAGTCCACCGCCGCCGTGGTCGACGGCAATCCGCAGTACGGCGATTTCGGTCATGGCACCATGGTCGCCGGCCTGGTGCATCTGGTCGCACCCACCGCCCGCATTCTTCCGCTAAAAGCCTTCAAGGCCGATGGAACCGGCTACACCTCCGACATCCTGCGCGCCATCTATTACGCCATCGCAAGCAATACCAACGTCATGAACATGAGCTTCAATCTAACGTCGTATTCCACCGAGCTCGCCATCGCCGTCCATACCGCCACGCTCACCGGTATCGTTTCGGTCGCCGCAGCCGGCAACAGCGGCGAGAAAACGCTCGTGTATCCGGCTGCGCTTGTAGACGTCATCGGCGTCGCCTCCACCAACAACCACGACCAGCTTTCCACCTTCTCTAATTACGGCCCGCAACTGGTCTGGGTCGCCGCACCCGGTGAAGGCGTCATCACCACCTATCCCTTCGGCACCTGGGCCGCAGCCTGGGGCACCTCGTTCAGCACGCCGCTCACCTCCGGCCTGGCCTCCGTGTTGATGAGCATCAATGCGCCCTGCGGCCCCTACTCCGCTGCCCAGTCGATCGCTCACGCCAAGTGGATCAACTACAACCTGGGCCACGGCCGCATCGACCTCTATCAGGCCACCGAAGCCTGGAATTCCGGCTACTAACAAGAATCTATTCACGCTCCTGATTCCGAAGCGGCTCGCTCCTTCCGCACCACTGCACGACAATCGTGAAAGGAATGGGCGAGCCGCTGCTTCTTGTTCGCGACCTCTGCATTCGCCACCGCTCGAGCGGCCGGCAGATTCTCGATCACGTCAGCTTCGAACTGCAGCGCGGCGAGTGTTTAGGCCTTCTCGGTCCATCCGGCGCAGGCAAGAGCACTCTCGCACGCGCCCTTCTCCGTCTGCTTCCGCCTGCCCTCTGGGAAGTAACTGGCTCCATCCACCTGAACGGCTTCAATCTCCTGACCGCGCCCGAAGGCGAGATGCGGCGCTTCCGCGGCGCGCGGATTACGCTCGTCGGCCAGGAACCCGAACTGGCGCTGAATCCCGTACTCACCGTCGGCACACAGATCGAAGAAGTGCTTCGCGCGCACTTCCCCTTGACAGCAAATCAGCGCCGCCAGCAAGCCGAAGAAGCACTCGCCGCAGTCGGCTTACCTGACCCGAGATTCTTCCGGGCGCCCATCCAGGAACTGAGCGGCGGCGAGCGCCAGCGCGTCGTCCTCGCTCAGGCTCTGGCCGTCCGCCCCGCCCTGCTCATCCTTGACGAGCCCACCAGCGCAGTCGATACAATCACCCAAGCGGAAGTGCTCGAATTGTTGAAGAAGCTGCGCGACAGTCTGGAACTCGCCCTCTTGTTCATCACGCACAACCCGGCTCTGCTGAGCGGCTTCACCCAACGTGCCCTGCTTCTGCACGACGGCCGCGCGCAACACGTAGAACCGTTCGGTGCCGCTCTCGAAAATTCATGAGCTCGCCCCCTCTGCTCTCGGTCCAGGGCTTGCACAAAAGCTATCGTTCTCCGAAGCGGCCATTCCATGCGCCCGCCGTGCTCCCGGCACTCATAGACATCACGCTTCAACTCGCCTCTCATTCCACGCTCGTCCTGGTCGGACGCTCCGGCAGCGGCAAATCCACGCTCGCCCGCTGCATCGCTCGTCTCGAAGCTGCCGATAGCGGCGCAGTGTTCTTCGCCGGCCGCAATCTCATGCACCTTCATCCGCGCGAATTGAAGCCCATTCGCCGCGAGCTTCAGATTGTCTTTCAGCACTCCGCCACCGCCATCAACCCGCTCTTCACCGCTCTCGAGGCCGTCGCCGAGCCGCTCGACGTGCAGCAGATCGGACATCGTCGCGAGCGCCGCGAGCGAGCTCTCGAGGCGATCGAAACAGTCGGGCTGCCGCGCGCCTGGGCCCATCGCTCGTCACTCGAATTCAGCGGCGGCGAACGCCAGCGCCTTGCCCTGGCCCGCGCTCTCATCCTCGAACCTAGACTGCTTATCCTCGACGAAGCGCTCTCCGGGCTCGATCGCGTCACCCAGAACCGCATCTCCGATCTTCTGCACGCCTTACAGCAGCAGCGCTCGCTCGCCTATCTCTTCATCACGCACGATCTGCAGCTCGCTTCCAGAGTTGGTCGCGAACTGGCCGTCATGGAACACGGTCGCATTGTCGAAAGCGGCCCCGTAGCTGCCATCCTCGCTCAGCCTCAATCCGATGCCGCGGCCGCGCTGGTACGCGCCATCCCGCAACTCCCGGGCACCTCACCTTCTCTTACCGCCTGAATGCCCTTCCTTCTACGCCGCCTCCTGCGCAGCCTTGCTCTTCTGATCGGAGTCTCCTTCCTCTCTTTCCTGCTGCTCGATCTCGCTCCCGGCGATTACTTCGACACCATGCTTCTCAATCCGCAGATATCGCCTGCCACCGTCGCCGCCATCCGCTCGCAGTACGGTTTGAATCGTCCGCTGCCCCAGGAATACTGGTCCTGGATTCGCTCCATCGGTCGCGGCGACTGGGGTTATTCCCTCGCCTACAACCTTCCCGCCGCTCCTCTCATCTGGCAGCGCGCGCGCTACACGCTTCTGCTCTCCGGCACCGCTACCGCACTAGCCTGGATCGCCGCGCTCGCGCTCGGCATCTGGTCCTCCGCGCGTCCCCATAGCTGGATCGCCGCATTGGTGCGCACGCTCGAAGCTCTGCTCATGGCAATTCCCGAACTTGTCCTCGCGCTCTCGCTGCTGCTCATCGCAGTCTGGTCCGGAATCGCTCCGGCCGCCGGCGCAAGCTCTTCCATCTCCGCTCTGCAGCCGCGCTCTCTACTCGATCTGGCCCGGCATCTTCTCCTGCCGTGCCTCTCTCTGGCACTCGGCCTCCTCCCCTTGCTCCTGCTTCACGTGCGCTCGTCTATGCGCCAGGCGCTCGATTCGCCATTTGTGAATGCCGCCCGCGCCTATGGAATCCGTCCCGCACGGCTTCTCTTCCGCCACGCGCTTCCCGTCGCCGCCAATCCCCTCATCTCCCTCTTCGGACTGAGCATCGGCCTGCTCATGAGCTCGTCCCTCGTCACCGAAACCGTCTTCAGCTGGCCCGGTATTGGTTCGCTCATGGTCACCGCCATCCTCGATCGCGACTTCTTCGTCGTCGTCGACTGCACTCTGCTCGCCGCCATCTTTCTTCTGGCCGGCAACTTCCTCGCCGACCTGCTTCTCTTCCTGCAGGATCCGCGCGTTCGAGCGAGCTGACGTGTTGAGCAAAGCTCTGCTGGCCGTTCTTGCCGCGCTGCATATCGCAGTTCTCTTTGCCGGATTCTTCGCGCCCTACGATTCCCATCAGCAATACCGCGAGTTCTCCTACGCTCCGCCCACTCCCGTTCACTGGATCGACAGCGGCGGCCGCCTGCATCTGCGCCCTTTCGTCTACCGGCTCGTTCCCAAACCGGAATTCGCCGGCTATGAAGAAGACCGCACTCGCCTCTTCCCGCTTTGCTTCTTCTGCAGAACTTCAGGCGGCGACAGCCTCCATCTCTTCGAAGTCAGCGGGCCCGCGCATCTCTTTCTTGCCGGCACCGACGCCTATGGCCGCGACGTTCTTTCACGCCTGCTCTTCGGAGGCCGCATTTCACTGGCCTCCGGTCTGCTCGGCGCCTTCATCGCCGTTGCGCTCGGGACCGCTATCGGCGCCATCGCCGGCTACTACGGCAAGTGGCTCGACGAATCCGCCATGGCTCTGGCTGAAATTTTTCTGTCGGTCCCCTGGCTCTATCTCTTGTTAGTCGTTCGCGCACTGCTTCCGCCGCACATCGAGTCCGGCAGCATCTTCGTGCTGCTGGTCGCCGTGCTGGGCGTGGTCGGCTGGGCTCGCCCGGCGCGCCTGGTACGCGGTCTCGTTCTCAGCCTCAAGCGCCGCGTCTACGTCACCGCCGCCCGCGGCTTCGGCGCCTCCGGTTTCTACCTGCTCCGTCGCCACATCCTGCCCGGCGCAGGCCCGGTCATCGCTACTCAGCTCGCCTGGTATGTTCCGCAGTTCATGCTCGCCGAGGTCACGCTTTCTTTCTTCGGACTCGGCGTAAGCGAACCCGCGCCCAGCTGGGGCAACATGCTCGCCGCTCTACAGCGCGCTTACGTCCTCCAGTCCTGCTGGTGGTTGTTCGCGCCCGCCATCGTCATCGTTCTCGTCTTCGCCGGCTATCGCCAGATCTTCGCCCGTTACGCCCCCGGCGCACCCGAACTTTGACACTGCGCTTCGTCTCCCCGTCGCGGTAGACTCTAAATCAGCGTCTTTTCACCGCCTGTTCACGTCCGCCGCCGAGCACAATGAGGTTCTTAGCTGTAAGCGCTAATGCATTTCCTCTCGTTTTGGCCCTGCTGCCCTTTCTATCCCGGACAGAAAATGGCGCTCGCTTCCAGACCTCTTCCGAAACCCATCCCCCACCGGCGCAATTCGTAGCCGAGCCCGGCATTCCCGGCGGAACACTCGTTATTTCCTCGCATTCCGAACCAAAAACCCTGAATCCGCTGCTGGCAGTCGATTCGAGTTCCCGCAAAATCACCGCTCTGCTCAACGCGGATTTGATCCACATTAACAGCGCCACGCAGCAAACCGAACCCGCACTCGCCGAATCCTGGTCCGTCTCCGACTCAGGCCGCCGCTATCTCTTACACCTCCGCCATGGCCTTCGTTTCTCCGACGGCTCGCCCTTCGATGCCGACGATGTCGTCTTTTCCTTCCGCGCCTATCTCGACGATCGCGTCCAGTCTCCCCAGCGCGATCTGTTAATCACCGCGGGGAAACCGATTCGCGTCGAAAAGATTGATCCATACACTGTCGCGTTCTCCCTGGAACGTCCCTACGCGGCCGCCGAACGACTCTTCGACGGTCTCGCCATGCTGCCGCGCCACCTGCTCGAGAATCAGCTGCAGCAAGGCACCCTCCGCTCCGCCTGGAATCTCGCCACCGCGCCGCAGGCCATCGCCGGTCTGGGGCCGTTTCGCGTCGCTTCCTATGCGCCGGGCCAGCGCATCGTCCTCGAACGCAATCCCTACTATTGGAAATCCGACAGCCGCGGCACACGGCTTCCCTATCTCGACCGCATCTCGGTTGTCTTCGCCGCCAACACCGACGCCGAGGTCATGCGCTTCGAACAGGGCGAAACGGACCTGATCGAAAATCTCGACGCGCAGAACTTTGCCCTGCTCGCGCGGCGTCAGAATGCCGGGCACTACCGCGCCGTCGACATCGGCCCCGGCCTCGAATACGACTTTCTCTTCTTCAATCAGAACGCCTTCCCTTCTGAACCCTTCCCCCATCTCTTCGAACGCCAGAAGTGGTTCCGCGAAACGCAATTCCGCCGGGCCGTATCCGCCGCCATCGATCGCGACGCGCTGATCCGCCTCGCCTACTTCGGACGAGCCGATGCACTCGCCACCCTTGTCACTCCCGGCAATCGCCGCTGGACCGATCCAGCCATTCCCCGCCCCGTGCGCTCGCTCGAGAACGCTCGCCGCCTGCTTTCCAGCTGCGGCTTTTCCTGGGCCAGCGATCACTCGCTCCTCGATCCCGCCCGCAACCCGGTTCGCTTCGCCATCACCGTGAATGCCGGCAAACCGCAACAGGTCGAGATGGCCACGCTCATTCAGCAGGACCTAAAAGACATCGGCATCCAGGTCGATCTCGACCAGATCGAGTTCCACACCTTCATGGATCGCATCTTCTCGAATTACCGCTACGAAGCGGCCATAATCGCGCTCGCCGACGGCGACGCCGATCCGAATTCCGAATTCAATGTCTTAAGCTCCACCGGCACGGCCCACCTCTGGCAGCTCAAATCCGCCGGACCCATCCCGAAATGGCAGGCCGAGATCGATCAGTTGCTCGACAAACAGCTAATCACACAAAATTACGAGGAAAGAAAGGCCATATATAACCGTATCCAGCAAGTGGTATGGGAAAATATGCCGATGATTTGTCTGGTGAGCCCGCATATTCTGGCCGCCGCTAAGAACAGCGTTGGCAATTTTCATCCCGCCATTTTGGGCGATCCGGCACTCTGGAATGCCGACCGGCTTTTCCTCCGGCCCTGATGGCGACGAACCCCGCATGAGCGCAGGCGCAAAACCGTTCTTGGCACACAAAGGTTACAGAAGCGACGACATCCTGGTCCGCGAGTGCCTCCTCGGCACCGAATCGGCCTGGACGGAGCTGGTCGACAAATACCGCAATCTGATCTACTCCATCCCCATACGCTCCGGTTTCTCACCCGACGACGCCAGCGAAATCTTCCAGTCCGTCTGCCTCATGCTGCTTCGAGACCTGCGCGCCCTCCGCGAGCCGCAGGCGCTCCCGGCCTGGCTCATCCGCCTCACCACCCGTAAATGCGCCAGCTTCCGGAAGGACCGGCTCGTACACAACGAGATCCAGCCCGATTCCGCCCTCGAGACCCGCGGCCTTCCCGAAGCCGTTATGGAACAGGTCGAGCGCGAGCAGATGTTTCGCGAGGCGCTGGCTGAAGGCACTCCCGAATGCGCCCGCCTCATTCGTCTGCTTTTCCTCGAACATCCGCCCCTCAGCTACGATCAGGCCGCCGCCGCGCTCGGCCTCGCCCGCGGTTCCATCGGAGCCACCCGCATGCGCTGCCTCGAAAAGCTCCGCCGTACCCTCGAAAAGAAAGGTTTTCGCTAAAAAGGAGGAATGGAATCGCTTACGGAAGAGCTCTGTGCGGAATTGGGCCGGCTCCCGCAGCGGACCAGCCGTACTTCCTTCCTGGCGCAAAACCGCGATTTGCTCAACGCTTCCCTCGTACGCGAACTCGGCGAAGCGGTGCGTTCCGCCGTGCGCAGCGACGTCCGTAAGGCTTTCGAGCTGGCGCAAGGCGCCCTCGCCATTGCACGTGAGCTGCGCGATATCGAAGCTCTTGCCACTGGCCTGCGCGCCAAAGCGAATGCGCTCTGGTTCCAGGGTGATTGCCGCGCCGCCGTTCGCCTCTTTCGCCGCGCCGCGCAGCTTTTTGAACGCTGCGGTAACGAGAGTGAACTCGCCCGCACCCTGAGCAGTTCCATCCAGTCGCTTGCTCTCTTAGGCGAATACCGCCAGGCCGTCGATGCCGCCGAACGGGCCCGCGAAATCTTCCTCCGCCTCGGCGACAGCTGGCGTTTGGCCCGCGTCGACATCAACCTGGCCAACGTCTACCACCGCCAGAACCACTACCGCGAAGCTCTGTCCGCCTACGAGCGCGCCTACCAGCAGCTCCTTCCCTACCGCGACATGGAAGCCATCGGCGTCGCGCTGCATAATATGGCCGTCTGCCTCATCGCGCTCGATAGCTTTGAAGAAGCCTTCCCCACCTACCAGCGCGCCCGCGATCTCTTCGCCCGCGAGGACATGCCGCTGCTGGTCGCCCAAGCCGATTACAACGTCGCTTCCCTGCATTACCTTCGCGGCGACTACACCGCAGCGCTCCAGCTGCTTCGCTCCACTCGTGAAACCTACAGCAAAAATGGCGACGATTACCATGTCAGCCTCTGCGATCTCGATCAGTCGGAAATCTATCTCGAGCTGAGCCTCGTCGACGAAGCGGCCGAAATGGCGCGCCGCAGCCTCGATCATTTCGAGAAGCTCGGCATGAACTACGAACAGGCGCGCTCTCTCGTCAACCTCGCCATCGCTCTCCATCTCGCCGGCGATTCCGCCCAGGCTCTCGCAGTCTTCGGCCGTGCGCGCGAAATCTCCGCCCAGGAAGAAAATCCCGTCCTGCCGCGCATCATCGATCTGTATCGCGCGCTCGTGCTTCTCGAACTCGGCGATGCGGCCAGTGCTCTCGAAATCTCCACCTCTACCGCAGAGTTCTTCGCTTCCATCCCCATACCCAGCAAGTACGTGCTGAGCAAACTCATCCTCACACGCGCCTGCCTGCGGCTCGGCCGCATCGAAGACGCCGAAACACACTGCCAGGAAGCTCTGCGCAGCGCTGAGCATCTCGATGCGCCCATTCTCTTCTATCAGGCCCACTTCCTGCGCGGCCAGATTCTGGAAGCCGAGACCAAAAACGAAGAGGCGTACGCCGCTTATCAGCAGGCGCGATCCGCCGTCGAAAGTTTACGCAGCAGCTTACAGCGCCAGGAGCTCAAGATCGGCTTCATGCGCAATCGCCTCGACGTGTACAGCCGTCTCACCGTTCTCTGCCTCGCGCGCGGCGGCGAAGATCACGCCTTCGAAGAAGCCCTGTCCTATATCGAGGCCGCGAAATCCCGTACCCTGCGCGACGTCATCCTTGCCGGCACCCAGATCGAAGATAAATCCGCCCAGACGTCCGCTACCGAGGCTCGTGTCCGCGAGCTTCGGCGTGAGCTCAACTGGTATTACCACCGCATTGAGCGCGAGCAGCTCTCGCGCGAGCGCACCGCCATCTGGCAGGAAGACGCACTCAACCGCGAAGCTCATGCCCGCGAGCATGAACTCTCCCGTATCCTGCTCGAAATGCCCGAAGCCCTGAGCGTCGGCGCGGCCCTGCGCGATTCCACTGCGGCCGGATTAAACCAGATCCGCGAAAAGCTGGGCGACGATGCCTCGCTGCTCGAATATTTCGCGCTCGACGGCCAGATTCATGTCGCCGTGATCACCGCCGGCAGCCTGCAAGTCATTCCGCTCGCCCAGCTGCCAGGCGTCACTCAGTCCGTGCGCATGCTGCAGTTTCAGCTCGCCAAATTCCAGCTCGATCCGGCCTACACCACCCGCTTCCACGACCAGCTGCTTCGCTCCACCCAGCACCATCTCCGCAATCTGTACGACGCTCTGGTCGCGCCGGTTGCACATCTCCTCAACGGGCGCGATCTGGTGATCGTTCCCTTCGGCGCGCTCCACTCGCTCCCATTCCACGCTCTATTCGACGGCGAGCAGTACCTCATCGATCGTTTCGATATCTGTTATGAGCCGAGCGCCAGCATCTTCCACCACTGCCATCGCGAAATGCCGCCCGTGAACGGACCGTCGCTCGTCTTGGGCATCGAAGACGAGAAGCTGCGATTCATCAAAGAAGAAGTTGATGCAGTCGCCGGAGTAGTGCCGGATGCGCGTGTGCTCTACGGCGATCGCGCCACCGAATCCGAACTCCGGCGATACGGCCGCAGCAGCCGCATCATTCACATCGCAAGCCACGGCATCTTCCGGCAGGACAACCCGCTCTTCTCCTCCATTCGCCTGTCGGGTTCGTACCTCACGCTCTACGACCTCTACCACATGGACTTGCCGGTCGACTTACTCACCTTAAGCGGCTGTGTCACCGGACTGAATGTAGTCGCCGAAGGAGACGAACTGCTGGGCCTCACGCGCGGCTTGCTCTATGCCGGCGCGCGCTCTCTGCTGTTGTCACTCTGGGAAGTCGACGATCGCAGCACCTCCGAGTTCATGCATGAGTTCTACTGCTCCATGGCCAAAGGCAGCCGCAAATCCGACGCCCTGCGCTCCGCCATGCTCGCTCTCCGTCAGCACTACCCGCACCCCTACTACTGGGCGCCTTTCAAACTCACCGGCCGCGCACTTACCGCCGCGGAGTCCTGACCAGAAACCCGGGTTTAGAAGAGTAGCCGGTAACGATGCCCGTCCTGATCCCGGCAGCCGCCCATGCCGTGAGTACTTCCAACCAGAAATTCGCACGTCAACATCTTGCCTACACCGGTGAGAATGGCGGAGCCTTGTGCGGTGTCCGAAGTCCAACTTGAAAGCGTCTGCCCGGATCCAGTAACAATCCGGCCGCCCCCGACCACACTCGAATAGACAGTGCCCCAGCCCGACGCGCCGCCACGCACGACAATGTATTGGCCTTCCATTTGGGTTCCGTCGAGGTTTGCCCAAATCTTACCCGTAGTCTTGAAGATCGAGCGCGTGAACTCGAACGGCGTTGCCGTTCTGGTATCAAGCCGATACAGTGTACCCTTTGCTCTCGGAAACGCGGGGATCACCAATACAGCTGCTAAAACAAGTGCTTTGATTGCCTTCATCCTCTTCTTATCGGTAGAAAACGTCAGAAGATGAGCAAACGTTCGTAATTTGGGTACTGTCGCCGGGCGGCTAGCCTGCATCATGCGGCAACAAACATACGAATGAATTCTGGGTCGGCTATACCATCCTGAGGTGTGCGAGCGGGCCGTCTCAAAAAGCCAAGCCACGCCGCCTCGCTCGCGCCGTTCCGCTGTCCTTCGCCTGACTTCAGTCGCCCGCGCGTTCCACTTCCACCAGGCAGTTATAAAAGGTCGGCCCGCCGCCCATATCCGTCAATCGCTGGCTGGTGAGCACGTTGACATTCTGGCGGTCCGGCGACTTCTTCGGCCAGCGCGTCGAAGGAGTGCTCACCACACCCCGCGGCACGCTCTCCCGCACCCGCGCCGTTAGAAAACAACTGCCGCGCTGGTTGAAAATACGCACCCGGTCGCCCTCGGCAATCCCCCGCGCAGTCGCGTCCTCGGGATGCAGCGTCAGCCACGCTGTTTCTTCATCCACATCGTCTCGATTGCCAAACGTCGAGTTCATGCTGTTGTGGTTCTTGGCGGAAACCAGTTCCAGCGGGAAACGCGCCCGCAGCCGGCCGTCTCCATGCCGCGATTCCACCGGAGGCTCATACTGAATCGTCTCCGCCCGGAATTCGCACTTGCCCGAAGCGGTCCCGAAGTTTCCGTTTGCAAACGGCAGAAACGGCTCGCCTTCCGAAGAAATGTTCAGCCGGATCGATCGCTCCCGCTCCAGCCGCTCGAGCGTGATTCCTTCAAAAAACGGATGGCGCGAATCGAGCATGCCGCGAATCATGTCGTCTTCCGATTCCTCGAAGCAAGGCTCGGCAAAACCCATTCGCTTGGCCAGCTCGCGAAAAATCTCCACATTCGAGCGGCACTCGCCGGGCGCGGGCAATGCGGGCCGCGCCATCTGCAGATAATAATGCCCGTACGCCAGATACACGTCCGTGTGCTCGAGAAACGTAGTCGAAGGCAAAACAATATCGGCGAAATCGGCCGTATCGGTCTGCATCTGTTCGATCACGACCGTGAACAATTCGTCCCGGCGCAATCCTCGCCGCACCGAATTCTGATCCGGTGCAATCGCCGCCGGATTCGAGCAGTAAACGAACAGCGCGTGAACCGCCGGATCGCGCGTCTCATTGAGCAGCTGCCCGAGCGGCGCCATGTTGAGCAGCCGCGCTTCCCGCCCGAGCGCAATCTGCTGCAGATCGGGCCGCTGCAGATTTGCGTCATTGAACACAAACGCGCCCGATGTACTCAGCTGCAATCCGCCGCCCGCCTCCCGCCAGGAACCCGTCAGCACCGGCAGATACGAAATCAGCCGCACGCCCATCCCGCCGCGTTCCGAGCGCTGCATGCCGTAATTCAATCGAATCGCTGCCGGTCGCACCGTGGCATATTCGCGCGCCAGCATGACAATATCCTCAGCCGCAACGCCCGTCAGCGTCGAAGCCTGCGCCGGCGTAAATTCCTCCACCTTGCGCACAAGTTCCTCAAAGCCGTCTGTGTAGCGTGCTACATACTCCGCATCGTACAGCTTTTCGCGGATGATCACGTGCATCATGCCTAGCGCGAGCGCCGCGTCCGTTCCGGGATAAATGAAAAAGTGCCGGTCCGCCAGTTCGCCGACCTTCTGCTTGATCGGATCAATCGTGTAGAATCGTGCTCCGTTGCGCCGCGCCTCAACAATAAACGGCCACAAATGCACATTCGTCGCGAGGATGTTCGCGCCCCAGCCCAGAATCAGTTTGGAATGGCGAAACTGTTCGGGCTCGGTACCGTACTTCACTCCGAGCGCCGCCAGTAATCCCGCCCCGCCAGCGCTCGAACAAATCGTCCGATCCAGCCGCGAGGCGCCGAGCCGGTGAAAGAATCGCCGGTCCATCCCGTTCGCGATCAGCTTCCCCATGGAGCCCGCATAGCTGTACGGCAGAATCGCTTCCGGCCCGTGCTCCGCCGCGATACGCTTCAGCCGCTCGGCGATTTCGTCGAGCGCTTCGTCCCAGCTAATGCGCGCAAATCGCCCGTCGCCCTTTGCTCCCGTCCGCCGTAGCGGATACAGCAGGCGCTCCGTCGAATATTCGCGCTCCAGGTACTTCGCTACTTTGCCGCAGAGAAAGCCGCGCGTAATCGGATGCTCGGGATTGCCACGCAGCCGCGAGCCGCGTCCCGCTTCGTCTACATTGATCAGCAGCGAACAGCAGTCCGGACAGTCGAGCGCACAGACGGATTGCCGGACCATCATCTCCTTACGATGATAGCCACCATTCCGCTGCATGCGTCAGCGGCTCGCGGGGAGCTGCGACCGTCATCGTCTCCGGACGGCACACCCAACACAGCCAGCCCTCGCGCTCGAACTCGCATTCCGCGACAAAACTCTGCGGCACCCGTTCCCGCGTGAAGCCGGTCACCAACAGCGTCCCGTTCCGCCGCGCCACGCGCTTCAGATCCCACGCCAGTGCTTCGAGTATCGGCGCCGTCAGATTCGCCACCACCAGGTCCGCCGCCTCCCCCTGCACCGCATCCGCCGAACCGGTAAACAAAGGCGTGCTCACCTGCCGCCGCGCCGTCCCAATCGCCTGCTCATCGATGTCGCAGCTGAAGACCTCGCGCGCGCCCAGCAGCCGCGCAGCCGCCCCCAGAATGCCGGATCCGCAGCCCACATCCAGCACCACGTCACCCGCCTTCAGATAGCGCTCCATCGCCTCGAGACAAAGCTGCGTGGTCTCGTGCCGCCCGGTTCCAAACGCCGCACCCGTCTCCAGTGGCAGCAGAACCCTCCCCGCCGGCGCCTCGCCACGAAACGAAGCCGGTACAATCAGCAAACGCCTTCCAACCGGAATCGGCTCCCAATCGGCGTCATCGCTCGCGACAACCTTAGCTTCTCCGCCGAATTCTCCGCCCAGATACGCCAGTTCGGCAGGCGTTCGGTCGTCCGCGAAATACGCACGCAGCCCCTGGTCATCTTCCAGCAGGCCCGCCGTGCCCGCCTCCCACAGCGATGCAATCAGCGTGTCATCATAACGCCGGAAAAGCAGCGACCACAAGGCTTCAGTTTACTGTCACTATCCTGTAAGTTGAAGTTCTTTCCCGTCTTCTTCACCGCTTTCGCCGCTCTGGCAAGCGCCGCCGCACCCATCCGCCTGCAGCTCGATCTACGCGACGCACCGCGCAAAATCCTTCACGCCGAAATGAGCATACCGGTTCATCCCGGCCCCCTCACGCTGCTCTATCCGCAATGGATTCCGGGCGAGCACTCGCCCACCGGTCCCATCGACAACGCCGCCGGTCTCGTCATCTCAGCCGGTTCCCAGACACTCGCCTGGCGTCGCGACGACGTGAACATGTTCGCCATCCACGTCACCGTCCCGCCCGGCACCACCGAACTGAAAGCAAAGCTCGATTTTCTCGCCACCGCCGCTCCCTCGGGCTTTTCCGCAGGCGCCTCCACCGGACCCAACCTCGCCATCGTCAGCTGGAACGAAGTGGTCTTGTACCCGCAGGGCGAGCCCCCCGCCCAAATCCTCGTCCAGCCCTCTGTCCATCTCCCCGAAGGCTGGAAATACGGCACCGCACTCACCCCATCCTCTGAATCGGCCGCCCTCGTCGACTTTCAGACCGTCCCCCTCGACATGCTGATCGACTCCCCCGTGCTCGCCGGCCGCTTTTTCAAAGAAATTCCGCTCGCTCCCGAAATCACACCGAAGCACTTCGTCGATCTCGCCGCCGATGGTCCCGAAGACCTAAACATCTCCGCCGAGCGCATCGACGCCTGGAGCAATCTCGTGCGCGAAACCGGAGCCCTCTACCGCTCACGGCATTACAACAGCTACCACTTCCTCGTCACCCTCAGCGACAGCGTCGCGCACTTTGGCCTCGAGCATCATCAATCAAGCGACGACCGCGTCGAAGCCCGAGGTTTTGTCGACGACGATGCCGCCATGCTCAACGGCGATCTTCTCCCGCACGAATTCACCCACTCCTGGAACGGCAAATATCGCCGTCCCGCCGGACTCGCCACCGGCAACTACAGCGACCCCATGAAAGGCGATCTGCTCTGGGTCTATGAGGGGCTCACGCAATATCTCGGCGATGTGCTCGCCGCCCGCAGCGGCATCTGGACCGCCGACCAGTACCGCGCCTATCTCGCCGCCTCCGCCGCTGAAATGGATCATCGCCCCGGCCGCACCTGGCGCGATCTGGAAGATACCGCCGTCGCCGCGCAGATTCTCTATTCCACCAGCCAGCAGTGGGACAACTGGCGCCGCTCCGTCGATTACTACCCGGAAGGCGAGCTCATCTGGCTTGATGCCGACACGACCATTCGCAAGCTCACCCACGACAAAAAATCGCTCAACGATTTCTGTGCCGTTTTTCTCGGACTCGGCGGCAACACCCAGCCCGAAGTCGTCCCCTACACCTTCGATCAGCTCGTCGCCACTCTCAACTCCGTCACGCCTTACGACTGGGCCGGCTTCCTGCGCGAGCGCGTCACTTCCAAATCGCCCCACGCGCCTCTCGGCGGAATCACCGCCGCCGGTTACCACATCGAGTATCAGCCGGAGCCAAACGAGTACACCCGCGCCGAAGAGAGCCACGATCGCGGCGTCAACGCCTGGTATTCGCTCGGCTTCCGCGCCACCGACAACGTCATCGACGACGTACTCGTCGGCTCCCCGGCTTACAACGCCGGCCTCGGACCCGAAATGCGCATCGTCGCCGTCAACGGCCGCCGCGCCAGCGACGAACTTTTGAAGCGTGCGATTCGCGATACCAAAGCAAACGGTCCCGCAGTCGAGCTCATCCTCGAAAACAACGGCTTCTTCAAAACCGTGAAAATCGATTACCAGGGCGGCGAGCGCTATCCGCACCTGGTTCGCGATAAAAACCAGCCGGATCTGCTGGAACAGATCCTGAAACCGCTCGCCCGCCACGAAACCCGCGCCAGCCTCGAATAGCGCGAGGCGCTCAGCCCGTTACTCTGGTCTCAAATGGAGTTTTTGACGATCGACACTTGGCCGCCCGCATCGCTGACCGATTACCGGCCGCAGCTCGAAACCGGCAACGTTCTCTATTTCCCAACAACTCCCTTTTCATTCCCGGCCGAATCCCAGGATTTCCTGCGCAGCCTCGATTTCGCCGGCAAAGCGATTCACAAGAACATCGCCTATCGTCCGGCCAGCGACCGCGTCACCGGCTTCGAAGGCACACCCGAGCAGCAACAGCATCTCCTCGCCGTCATGCGCGACTACTCGCGCACCGTCATCGCCTTCACCGCTTCTCTCCTGCCCGAATATGCCGCCGCCTGGAAGCTCGACTACGCCAGCTTCCGTCCCCTCGAAGAGAGCAGCCGCGACTTGCCCGTCAACAAGCGCAACGATCTCCTGCACACCGACGCTTTCCCATCACGCCCCACCCACGGCGATCTCATTCTGCGCGTCTTCACCAACATCCATCCTTCCAAGACTCGCAACTGGATCACCACCGATCCCTTCCCCGCTCTGGCCGAGAAATACGCACGCGCCGCCGGCCTCGACCGCATCGCCGCCAATACCTGGAGCGAACCGGCCGCCCGCGTTCTTCATTCCATTGGTCTCCCGGTCGTGCCGCGGTCGCCCTACGACCGCTTCATGCTTCACTTCCACGAGTACCTGAAGCGCAACACCGATTTTCAGCAGAACTGTCCCAAGTACCGCTTCGACTTCCCGCCCGGTTCCACCTGGCTCACCTTTACCGATGTCCTGCCGCACTCCGTCCACTCCGGCCAGCATGCCCTGGAGCAGACCTTCATCATCTCGAAGAGCTCTCTGTCGCGCGCCGAAAATGCCCCAGTGCGCATCCTCGAGCGCCTCTACGGCAAACCCCTGGTCGCCGCCTGAACCGCGCCGAAGTGGCGTTTAGCGCGTCGGTGCCGGCCCGCCCAGTGCGATTCCCGCGCGCTCCGTAGCCACGCCTTTGCCCTTCTCCGCACCCTTCACTGCCACCTTCGGCGTCGTCGACGGGTCACCATACAGCACGATCACCGAAATCCGCCGGTTCGACGGATCCTCCGGATTTTGCGCATTGCGCAGGCTCTGGTCGGCGTACCCGCGCACCTGCTTGATCTGATCAGCCCGAATCCCGTGCTCCTGCATCAGTTTGCGCGCCTCGTTCGCCCGGTCGGTCGAGAGCTCCCAGTTGCTGTAGCCCTTCGCTCCAGCATAAGGAACCGCATCCGTATGGCCTTCGATCACAACCGCGTTCGGCAACGATCCAAGTTGTGACCCGAGCACTCCCACCGCTTCAACCCCCAGTTCGGTCGGTTTCGCGCTCCCCGATTCAAAGAAAACGCCCTTGGAATTCTCCACCAGCTCAATACGCAGACCTTCGCCCGTGATCGTCATCGTGATCTGGTCTTTCAGCTTCTCGATCGCCGGCAGCGATTTGAACGCCTGCTCCAGCTTGGCCTTCAAATTCCGCATATCGTCGATGGAAAGGAACATCGACTTCCCCGAACCGGTCAGCCCGCCGCTCCCCACCTCGTGCTTCTTGCCTTGCGGATCCAGAAAGTAGGCCGCAATCGATTGCTTGACCTGTTCGCTGCTCGCCATCAGCCACAGAACGATGAACAGCGCCATCATGGCCGTCACGAAGTCTGCATAGGCCACTTTCCACGCGCCGCCGTGATGTCCGGCATGGTGAGCCGCCTTCTTCTTGATAATGATGATCGGTTGAGCGGATGACGATTGTGGCAAGCGATTCTTATTCCCTGCGAATCCATCGGCAGTCCCTCGCCCGGACTTTAGCCCCGGCGCAGCTTACCGACCCGCCCGTTACGCACCCACACCCCCGCTTAACCGAACCGCGACCAAACCGAGCCGCGACGAAAAGGAGCGGTCCCCAACCACCTAATACTTCCGCATCACCGCCAGCACCCGCCCCTGAATCTGCAAATTCGCCGGATCCACATAAATCGGCGCCATGCTCGCATTGGCCGGCTGCAGCCGCACCCGCCCGTCGGCTTCCAGATAGTAGCGCTTCAGCGTCGCTTCCGTGTTGTCCACCAGCGCCACCACGATTTCCCCATTCCGCACGCTGTTAGTCTTCTCCACCAGCACGTAATCGCCGCTGCAGATGTGGTCCTCGATCATGGAATCGCCCCGCACCTCCAGCGCGAACGTGTTCCCATCCGCGGCAAAATCCGAGAAGTGCAGCACCTCCGGGTTCGGAATCGCCTCCACCGGCGCACCCGCGGCAATCCGGCCCAACAGCGGAACGCTCGGCGCCGCACTGATTCGCTCCGGCGATTGCTCCCGGAAAAATCTGTCGCTCACTTCCAGCGAGCGGCTATGGTTGTAGTTGCGCTTAAGATACTGCTTCGTCTCGAGCGCCTGAATGTGCTTGTGCACCGTCGCAAGCGATGCCAGGCCCAGCCCCGAGGCGATCTCCTCGTAGCTCGGGCTGTAGCCGTGCTGGCGGATGAACCCGGCCAGAAAGTCCATCAGCTCTTTCTGCCTTCGTGTAAGCGCCATGCTTCCTCCCTATCTGTAAGTTTTGGCGAATAAACAACGAAAGTCAACCGCTGAGGCCAAAGTGGCCGGGAAAAAAACGAAAACTGCCCGCTAACCGGACATCTTTACGAGATACTCCGCAAACGGTGTTGTCTATAAGACGTTAGAGCATGACTGACAAAGTCGTACTTTACGTCGAGGACGAGGACGCGGCCTGGATGTTGTTCGAGTCCGCGGTCAAGAGCGCCCGTCTGCCCATCCACCTCTATCGGGCCTCGGATGGCGAAGAGGCACTCTCCTTCCTTCGCTCCACCCGCAACGGCAACGATAGCCTTCGACCCGATCTGCTCATCCTCGATCTCGGCCTTCCTCGTAAGGACGGCTGGGAGCTGCTCAACGAGATCCGCGCTGATCCACAGCTCAATAACATCCCGATCGTCGTTTTCACCTCGTCCGCCATGCCCGGTGACATGCGCCGAACCATGGAACTCGGCGCACACGCCTACGTCACCAAGCCCTTCACCTACGACGATTTCCTCAAAGCCGTCGATATCGTCTGTTCGTACCTGCCGCCAGGCGCGAAAGCGGCCAAAAACCAGCCCTAATTGAAGTTCATTCTGCAGGCTCCGCTGCCGCAGAAGTCCGATCCGCACATCCCGCTGCCGCATCCGGCTTCCGCTTGCGAGGCCCCCGTTTTTCCCCCCGCATGGGCCGCAAAGGTGGAATATTCGGTCGTCAGATGATCGGTCCCGCACGCCGGACACCGCACGCCATCTGCCTCTGAAGCCCGCCGCACCAGTTGTTCGAAGCGCTTGCCGCAATCGTCACACGAGTATTCGAAGATCGGCATGCCTTCAACTTATCAGAAATACTGCAGCGCTGGCCAAAAACGGCCTTCCGAATGCTCGGCTCACCTCGCTGCTTGCGCATTATCCAAAAGGTAAATCTCGATCGATCGAAGGTTTTAGTACTTGTTCTCGGCCACCCAGACCGGGCATCGGAAAATCCGTATAGCGTACAGACAGTACTTTCCTCTGGCAAGAAAAGTGATCCATGCTAGGCCAGTAGTAATCCTTTTCGAGGAGAAACATGACTGTAACGAAATATTCCCTGATCGGCGCTTTACTGTGCGCCGGCTCCCTGGTGGCGGCCCCGATCTGCCCCACCACGTCTAACAACGACACCGGCACCAATCCCACCGGCTGCTCTGTCCTGATCAGTCTCACCGGTCCAACTTCCGGCACGATTACCACCACTGGAATCGGACCGTACGACGGCAGCGAAGACGTCACAGTAGGCGTGACCAACAACTCCAAGGCTGCCATTTCCAGCTTCTCGCTCACTTCGACCTCTTCGGATGCCTTCGGCTTCGACTTAGATGGAATCCAGACCTTTACCGCAACCAACGGCGTGGCGATCGGACATGGCGGCGCCACCGGTTATGAAGGCCCGGATAATACGTTTAATACGTCCGGTGTTGTCAGCGGTAACGGCACCCTGGTGATCAACTTCAACACTCCCTTGGCGGTCGGCGCTTCCGACTACTTCAGCCTCGAAGGCACGCCGTCCATCGGTGGCGGAATCGTCGTCGGCGGCGCAGCTCCGGAGCCCGGCTCCATCGCTCTCCTTGGCAGTGGACTCTTCGGTCTGGGCGCTCTCGCTCTGCGCCGTCGTCGCCGCAGCTAACCATCAACTAACCTTCAACCGAAACCGGCCTCCTGAACTCTCAGGAGGCCTTTTCGCTTTCTGTCACCCTCCGCCTCACCGCTGGTCCCCTAAGTACCGGGTTGCAAACGACATAGCAACCGGGCTATCGTTTTAGAGTCTGCAGGAGGCGGCATGGCGGCTACTGTTTGGAAAGGCTACATCACCTTCGGACTGATCACCATCCCGGTCCGGCTGTTCGCAGCAGCACGCACCGAACGCGTCAGTTTCAACCAGCTGCACGGCGAATGCGGCAGCCGCATCAAGCAGCAAACCTTCTGCCCGCGCTGCGAACGCACCGTCGAGCGCAGCGAACTCGTCAAGGGTTACGAGGTCGAAAAAGACCGCTACGTCGTGGTCAGCGACGAAGACATCAAAGCCGTCGCCCCGCCCTCCAGCGACAACATGGAGATCCTCGAATTCGTCAAGGCTGAGACCATCGATCCCATCTATTTCGACGCCTCCTACTTCATGGTTCCCGAAGAGGCCGGCAAGAAAGCCTATCATCTGCTGCTTGAAACCATGCGCAAATCCGGCTATAGCGCCATCGCGAAAATCGCCATGCACCAGCGCGAGTTCACCGTCGTGATTCGCCCGCACGCCGACGGTCTTCTGCTGCATACGATGTTCTACCCGGAAGAAGTGCGCGAGGTCCCCGAATTCCGGCAGGATTCAAGCGTCACCGTCAAGCCGCAGGAAGTGGCTCTGGCGGAAAAGCTGGTCGAGGGTCTCGCCACCGACTTCGACGCCTCCAAATACACCGACGAGTATCAGGGCCGCCTCAAGCAGATGATCGAAGCCAAGCGCGAAGGCCAGCAGGTCGAAGAGAGTGCACCCAAAAAGCGCGCTCCCGTGATCGATCTGATGCAGGCGCTCCAGAAGAGCCTCGGCGAACTACCCAGGAAGCCCGCCGCAACCGTCGCCGCTGTACCGGAGCCCGCCTCGAAACCCGTTGCTCAGCCCAAACGCCGCCGCGCCGCCGGCGGCTAAACCCTTTTCGGCCTCACCATCGCCTGCGGCCCGACCCCAGGCCACAGGATTTTCGAGCGAAGCGCCGAGTGCGCAGAAACTTCATCTCGGGGCAGTCCTGATCACAGGAACGTTATAAGTTGGGCCTGGCTTCCAAGACTCGCCTTATTCGGACGGCGGCCGCACCGTTGCAATCAGTTAGAAAATCGTGAAGGCCAGGTCCCGTTTTCGGACACCTGACCCCGAAAATCAACCACAGGCTGACCTTACGGTGCAATAGAATCAAGCACCTACTGCAGGAAGCCAACGTGCATCCAAAGCGCAGGAAACCACATGCGCGGCGTCTTTGAAGACCTCCGGTATGCCATACGTGTCCTCCGCCGGACCCCGAGCCTGACCGCGGTCGCAGTGCTTACTCTGGCGCTAGGTATTGCCGCGATCACGACCGTCTTTGGCTGGATCGACGGAATGGTCCTACACCCGTTCCGCGGCGCCAGGAACGACGGACAACTCGCTGTGCTTGAGTCCATCAATGCTAGCGACCTGCAGCATCTGGTTTCGTACGCCGACGCCCGCGACTTCCAGGAAAGCATGAGGAGCATCTCCGGATTGTTGCTGAACCAAAAAGGCCCCGCCTCGATCGGCGACGGAGAAAAGCCCGATTTCGCGTGGTACGAATCGGTGTCCGGAAACTACTTCGACGTGCTGGGCGTGAAGCCAGTCCTCGGTCGCACGTTCGCTCGCGACGAATACGGCGACCGCGGCAAAGCGTTCACGGCCGTCATCAGCTATCGGTTGTGGCATAACTATTTCCATGCCGACAAGTCTGTCCTCGGCCGGACCGTGCCGATCAACCGGTACCCGGTCACCATCGTGGGAGTCGCGCCTCCGGAATTTGGCGGCGATTTCCCGGGAGTGGCGCTCGACCTCTGGGTTCCGATGAGGCTGGATCGAGAACGCGAGCGCGATGCGCGGCACTTCGACGCCATAGTCAGACTCAGACCCGGCGTCAGCATCTCGGAGGCAAACGCCGAGGCCGCAACGGTTGCCGCGCGCCTCGCCCGCGCCTTTCCGAAGACTAACCAGGGGATCAGCGCCCGGATCGTACCGATCTGGAGAGCGCAGGAGGGGGCATCGAGCATTGTGGCATGGCCGATGGCCATTCTTGCTGCGGCGTGTTTACTCGTGCTGCTGATTGCCTGCGCCAACGTTGCCAATCTTCTACTGGCTCGTTCCACAGCCCGGCAGACGGAGTTCGGCATCCGTGCTGCCCTGGGTGCCGGTGAGTTTCAACGTACATCCCAGCGCCCGGGTGTTCCTGTTTGCCGCTCTGGTCTGCCTGGCTTCCGCGCTGATTTCCGGGATTCCGCCCGCGTATCAGTTGCTGCAGCGCAGCCTGCTGGATGCACTGAAGCAAGCTGGAAGAAGCGGTACACGGAGCGGGCACGCGCGGCGCATCTCCGGGATGCTGGTGGTGGCCGAAACGGGGCTGGCGCTTGCGGCTTTGGTGACGCTCGGACTGTTTGTTCGGAGCCTTCACGGATTAGAGAATACGCCGGCCGGTTTCGATCACCGCAACGTCACAGTGTGCCGTCTTTTTCTGTCGACCAATAACTACACGCCGAGCGAGGAGAAGGAATTCTCGCGGCGGCTCCGCCAGCATCTGCTCGCCGCACCAGGGGTGACAAGCGCCGCCTATTCCGACTCCATCCCGCTCGGCTTCGGGCTGGGAAAGTGGGCCAGCGTCGTGGTCGAAGGGTATGCGTCGCGGGCCGGCGAGAACCTGGATGTGCATCACGCCTCGGTGTCGCCCGGCTACTTCGACTTGCTGCGGATCCCGCTTGTCACGGGCCGCGATTTCCGGGCCGAGGATAACGAAACGGCGCCGCGCGTCATGATCGTCAACCAGTCCTTCGCACGGCGCTTTTTCGACGGGCGCGACCCGGTCGGGCACCGGGTGCAGATTTTCGGCAAACCGTTCAAGATCGTCGGAATGGTCAGGGACACCAAGTACTTCCATTTATCGGAAGCGCCCCAGCCCTACTTCTACATGTCCTTCGACCAGGTGCACTACGGCAGTGGCGAAAACGGAGTAGCCTTCTACGTTCGCACTGACCGTGACGCGCGCGATTTACTCCCCGTACTGCGCCGCGAAATGGCAGCCATCGATCCAAATTCCACGGGCCTCACAGCCATGCCCTTGTCGGATTACATCTCGGCTGCCTGGTTTGGGCCGCGGATCGCCTCGTCGTTCCTCGCAGTGCTCGGCGCCATTTCGATGCTGCTCGCCGGGGTAGGTCTTTATGGAGTTATGGCTTACTCGGTAAGCCAACGGACTCGGGAAATCGGCATCCGCATGGCGCTGGGAGCGGTCCCTGGGGGTGTGCTTCGGATTGTCATGAGAGAAGGCTTGCTGCTGGCATTATTGGGGATCGCCGCAGGTCTCGCCATCGCGCTGGCAGCGGCCCCGCAGATCGCGCCTCTGCTTTACCAGGTCAGTCCAGCCGACCCGGTGAGCATAGCGGCTGCGGCGCTGTTCCTGATTGTAGTTGCGGTACTCGCAAGCCTGATCCCAGCGCTGCGAGCCACCAGGGTTGACCCGATTCGGGCACTCCGCCAGGAGTGACCGGCGAGCGCTGGTACCCAGCCGGCATTTGGCCGGTCGATCAAGCGACCGTCTGCTGTGTCCGCCCGGTTGTGCAATACCCGAACAATAGCCTGCCCTCGAATCTCTCCTCTTTGCATCCCACATGTCCTGTGCTATAGTCTCATCTATACAACCCACAGGAGCCGCTATGCCCGAGAGCAAGTCCGAAATATTGCAAGGCACCCTCGACCTGATGGTCCTGCAGACGCTGGAGGCAATGGGGCCGCAACACGGATATCGAATCGCCCGCAGGATCGAGCAGATCAGTGAGGATGCGCTCCAGGTAAATCAGGGAACGATCTATCTGTGTCTGGTCCGCCTCCTTCAGAAGAAGTGGATAAAAGCGGAGTGGGGCACGTCAGAGAATAACCGCAAGGCCAGGTTCTACTCCATAACGAATGCCGGCCGGAAACAGCTGGCCGCAGAAGCCGAGAACTGGCAGCGTGTATCGGGCGCAATCAGCCGGCTGCTCGCGCTCAGTGGGCAGAGGTGATTCCATGCTCAGCTCCCTGTATCGAGCAGCCGCACGCATCCGGGCACTATTCGCCTCCCGCGCTTTCGATCAGGATCTTTCCTCCGAGATCGAATCGCACATATCATTGCGAACCGAAGATCATCTGCGCCGTGGAGTGCCGCCGGAAGAGGCCGAACGATTGGCAAGGGTCGAATTCGGCAGCGTCAGCCAGTTACGCGAAGCCCACCGCGAAATCCGAGGAGTTCCTTTCGTGGACACGCTCCTTCAGGATCTCCGTTACGCGCTCCGCTTATCGCGTCAGAACCCGGGATTCACACTGTTCGCGGTTCTGATCATCGGCCTCGGCATTGGCGCCAGCTCAACCGTCTTCAGCATCGTCAATTCTTTGCTCATTCGCCCGCTGCCTTTCAGAGATGCTACACGTCTGGTCTGGATCTCGAACCTTGCCGATGACGGCATTTCCGAGTGGAACACGCAGGTGGACAACTTCCTGGATCTCCGCGCAAAAAACACGTCCTTCTCGGATCTGACAGGGTATTTCGGCCACTTCGAACCAGGAGATACGAAACTAACCGAAGGCGGCCTCACGCACCGCCTGAGCGGCCTGCGAGTATCGCAGAACTTCTTCCCGTTTCTGGCCGTTCAGCCGCTTCTCGGTCGAAACTTTACCGGCGAGGAGTGCAAACCGAACGGGCCGGGAGCCGCGCTGCTCAGTTACGGCTTTTGGCGGCGTTACTACGCTTCCGATCCGACCATCGTGGGCCGGCAAATTACTCTGAATGATCAGCCCGTCACGATCGTCGGCGTCGCACCTTCCAGTTTCGACTTCGGCACCGTCTTCGCCCCCGGCAATCATATCGATGTGTTTCTTCCCATGCCGCTCAGCGAGGAAACGAACCGCTGGGGTAACACGCTCTCCATCATCGGCCGCCTGAAGCCAGGCATAACCCTTCCGCGCGCCCGCACCGAATTGAAGATCCTGGCGGCCCGCATGCAACGCCTGCATCCTGAGCGCCAGACCTTTCGTCCGGTCCTCACCTCGCTCGACGAGCACGTCACCGGCCACGTGAGGCGGCCCGTGATCGTTCTCGCCTGGGCGGTCGCCATCGTCATGCTGACCGTCTGCGCCAATATTGCCAATCTTCAATTGGCACGAAGTCTCGGCCGGCAAAAAGAAATCGCTGTCCGCGTAGCGATCGGCGCCGGGCGGCGCCGTCTCATTCGGCAGATGTTGACCGAAGGCATGGTTCTTTCGCTGTGCGGCGCAGTGTTCGGCCTGCTTCTCGCCTTCCTGGTTGTCCGCCTCCTGGCCGGCCTGACTGCCTTTAAGCTCCCCCTCTTGTCAACCGTTCGCATGGACCCCGCATGCCTCGCCTTCTCTCTGTCCCTCGCCCTAATCAGCGGATTGTTGTTTGGGCTGGCGCCCGCTCTTCAGATTTCTTTGGCTTCTGTGCATGACAAATTAAAGGACACCACACGCAGCGCCACCGGAACCAGACATCACCTGTGGCTTCGAAACACCCTCGTCGTTTCCGAGATCGTCCTCGCTTGTGTGCTGCTCTCGGGAGCGGGCCTGCTGATCCGCAGCTTCATCAACGTCCTGCAGTTGAACCTGGGATTCCAGCCCGAACGCGCCGCCGCTTTTCACATCGATCACAACTATTCCAGCCTGGAGGAAAAAACGAAATTCTGCGACCGCGTTCTCGAACGCGTCCGGACTCTGCCGGGAATTCGTGCAGCCGCACTAACCGACAATCTGCCGCTCGTCGGAGATCGTAGCTGGGACATCGCAGCCAAAGGCAAGCTTTACCAGCGTGGCCACTACCCGGAGGGCTTTATTCGCCTTGTCAGCGATGGTTATATTCGGGCAATGGGCATCCCGCTGCGCGCCGGCCGCGAATTCACCCCACGCGATACCTCCACCAGCGAACCGGTTGCGCTGGTAAACGAGACCGCCGCGCGCACTCTCTGGCCTGGGCAGGATCCAATTGGACAGCTCGTCATTGCCGAAGGTGGCCAGCATCCGGCGCGCCGCGTGGTCGGCGTAGTGGCCGATGTGCGCCACCGTTCCCTCGAACAGGGGTCCGGCTGCGAACTCTACATTCCTCTGCCACAACGCGACGAAAACACCCCACTCTATCTCGTGGTCCGTACTGCGCTGCCGCCCGCTGCACTCGCCTTTTCTATTCGAACCGCTTTGCGTCCGATTGCGCCCGGACTCTCGACTGATGAATTCAGAACCATGCAGCAAGTGGTCGATGCCGCCGTCTCACCCCGCCGTTTCATCGTTCTGTTGCTTTCCGGCTTTTCCGCCTTCGCACTCGTTCTCGCTGCCTTGGGAATCTATGCCGTCATCTCGTATTCCATCAATCAACGTCAAATCGAGCTCGGGATCCGCATGGCTCTCGGTGCCACCGTGCGTGAGTTGCAAGGCGATGTTCTTCTTCAGGCGCTCAAACTTGCTTCGCTCGGCATGCTGATGGGCGGCATCGCGGCATGGTCCGTCTCGCGCGCCTTGGCCAGTCTTCTCTTCGGAGTCACATCCACCGATCCGCTTACCTTCTTCGCAACCGTGCTCGTTCTTACCTCGATTGCGCTCGTGGCGGCCTACTTGCCCGCGGTGCGAATTTCAAAAATTGAACCTCAGGCAGCCCTTCGTGGGAGCTAGCCCACGCACACTTTGACGTTCGTTTTTCTAAATTCGTTCGCAACGGTAATTGTGGTCGCGCTGAGCGCGGCCTTCGATGGGGTGTAAGCAGCGCTAAAGATGTTGCAGTACGGAAACTCCGGGTTGCCGTCTAACGTAAGCGAGCCCGACGAACTGCCCACGTTGAGAATCCGTCCGGCCAGCGCCTCCGATCTCATAGTCGCCGTCTTCCGGGTATCTCAACAAGCGACTGCGCCCAGCGCTAAAGTGGCTCCTGGATGCGGCGGCCAAGGCGAATGCTGTACGCCCCGGCACTGACCCGGATGATCTTTTGGTAGCGGTCGCAAACCCTTGCAGCGCTGGTTACGGGCCAGGCCCGCAACATGCCAGGCAAATGGCAAGGTTGCTGGTCGACGCGCTCCGATTTCGAGGGGCCGATTGAAACCCAGCGGCTTTTCTATCTCGCAGCTCGCGAGGCGATAGCAGTATTGCCGGCCTTCGACCCCGCACGATCGAAAGCCGGCCTGGCCTCGAAGCTGGTCAGTACGCTTTCACCATCTTCGCGTTCGAATCCGGATCGTCGTAATTCAGGGTCCAGATCGTAAGCGTGTTTGTCACGTCATCCACGGCGGCAAACCGAACGGAGGAATCCGCGAGCGGCACGCCGAAAGCAAGTCCGAACGAGCCGCCCTGATTGGGATCGACCGGCAGCTCGGCTACAAACTTGCCGTCCTTGGTGAACTCCACGATCTCGCTCGGCTGATTCGGGTCGGAATTGATGCCGTCGGAGTTGGTCACGAGCAGATGGCCATTGGGAGCAGCTGTCATGGCAAGAGCGCCGTGTAAATGAACGTGGTCTTCGTAAATGATGCGGCCCGGCCCGATATCCTGCGTCGCAGTTCCGGCGTAAGGAACGGCGAACACAGCGTTATCGCCGGCGGATGCTACATACAACGTGTCCAGGGCTGCATCATAGACCAGACCCGTCGGTGCAACGAAGAGTGTTGCCGGATCGCCGCGATGCACATACCCCGAAGCGACGATATGCGCACTCAGGACCTTCACAGAGTTATAGCCAATCTCCAGATCGAGCCGCGCAACGGTGCCCGAGAGAGCGTTCGAGATGAACAGCTTCCCTTTGCCATTGTTCTCGTAGAGAGTGGAATCCCATGGCGCATCGATGTAGCGCGTGTCGGCCAGCGTCTGCAAAAGATGCCCGGTCGGACTGAGCACAAAGATCGAGCCGGGCTGTGCGGTGGCGAACGTGCCATCGGTGGTCGGTGAGTTGCCTACAAAGATGGGCCCTTCTTTGGATACATTCAGCGCTGTGCTGAGCCCGATGCCGGGACGTCCCTCGAAAAACAGGCTCTGTTTACCGTGCGAATCGAAGCGCACAATCGTACGGCCGGTGCCCTGCAGATTCTGGGCATTGTTGTAATTCGAGACGAAGATATCGCCCGGTTTAACAAATCCGGCCGGGTATCCCGGCGGAACGAACGCCACTCCGTATGGATTCACATCGCCAATCGACGGCACCGTCGAGGCGGTGATCACCGGATTGGGCAGAATTTGCCCGCCAGTATCGTCAGCGGGGCTGGCGAATGCCGGCGAAATGGCAGCAGAAAAAAGCAGGCATCCGGCCGCGGTCAGCCGAATCAGATGCGGTTCGAGAAGCTCGGCCGCGCGTGCGGCGAAGCGGGTGCAATTTGAAAGTTTCATGTTCCTGGTCCTCCTTGTTCGAAGAAGGTAGCCGGCGGTTTCTCCGGTGACCTTCATCCAGACAAGCGACATCGCGGGACCAGTCGCCTCAAAAATTTTGCTATTGTGCGAAGCGAGCCGCGAAACGATCGTGTCGCGAGCGCGCCTGGGCCAGAATGTCGCTGAACGCACGTTCGCGGCGAATGTTGGCCAGCAGCGGATCGGACTGGAAATACGGATAGCAGAAGAACCCACCGGCAACCGTGCGTTGAAATACCCGTAAGGCCGCGCGTTTATCGCCAAGCACCGCAAAAGCCTGGGCGATTTTGTAAATTCCCTCACCGTCCTCAACGCCGCGCTCGCGAACTTTGGCATCCGTTTGCTCGAGCAGATGCAGCCCTTCGCGCGTTCGTCCGTCCATCCCGAGACGCAGCGCTTCCCCGACCTCCGCCTGCAGCAGCGATGGATCGGTGCGATAGGCTCGCTCGAAATATCTGGCAGCTTCTTTGTGGTCGTGTTTATAAAATTCTCCGAACCCGCGATAGAACAAGATGTAAGCCGTCTCGTCGTGAGGCAGACTGGCAAGAAACTTGTCGTACTCGCCGGTGTACAGATAGCTGTTGAAGGCTGAACTGTGAAGCTTCACTTCGGGATCGAGCCGGCGCGCCGTTTCGCATTCCGCGACTGACTTGTCCAGCAGCCCCGCGAAACGATACGCATATCCGAGCTCCCAGTGAGCTTCCGCGTAGTTCGGATTCGCGCGGAGTGCCTCTCTGAGCAATGGTACGGCTTCTTCCACGCGGCCCGTATCGGTCAGAAGATTTGCCATGTAGACTCGAGTTTCAACCAGCGAGGGATTCAGCCGGAGAGCCTTTTCGTAAGCAGCCTGCGCTTTGGCGTACTGTTCTCGTCCGCCGAACGCAAGCGAGGCATTGGTGGTATACGCCCGGCCCAGATGAGCCCAGGTCAAGGCGTAGGAAGGTGCAAGTGCAGCAGCGCGCTCGAGCATATCGATAGCGCTGTGAAAATCGTTGGTCGCGTAAAGATCGACGCCCCGCAGGTAATCCTCGTAGGCCAGCGGATCGATCGAATTATCAAAGCGCACCCGCGCGGATTCGGCTTCGGTCAGCCGCAGCGACAAGCCCGCGATGATCTGTTCGGCGATTGTGTCCTGCACAGAGCGCAGATTTTCATACTGCACATCCATCGTGCGCTGCCACAGAATCGTCGCCGGATTTACGTTCACTAGCTGCAAACTCAGGCGCAGATCGTCGCCTTCCTTAAGATAGGTGCCGGTCAGCAACGTATTCACGTGCAGCTCGGCGGCAACTTTGTCGGGGTCGATCTCACGGTTGCGATACCGCTCCACCGAACTCGATGGCCTCACCACTAACGATCCGATGCCGGCGAATTTTGTGATCGCAGCATCGGCCAGCGAAAAACTCAGGAAGTCGGTGCCCGCATCCGGCTTGAGATTGCGAAAAGGAAGAATCGCCAGCGTTCTCGGCTGGCCTGGCCCGGCGACTGGACGGCGCTCCCACCAGATAACCGAAAAGACCGCAAGAATCGCGATCAAAACTGCAATGGCGGCGATCAGCGCTCTTCGGGAGATCCGCTGTGAGGAGATCGTCTGCACATGTGAAAAGGTGATCGGCTTCCCGAGGGTGCGCAAGTCTTCAGCGAATTGCCCGGCTGTCGCATAGCGCGCGGCAGGATCTTTGCTGATCGCCTTGGCTGCAATCCGGCTTAGTTTCAACGGTATCGCCGGGGCGAGCTGATGCAGCGCCGGCGGATCGGTCTTCAGAATCTCTGAAATCAGATCGCTGGTGGTCTCGCCCTCAAACGGCGGCCGCCCGGAGACCATCTCATAGAGAACTGTTCCCAAACTAAAGAGATCGCTGCGTCCGTCGACCGGTGCACCTCGCGCCTGCTCCGGCGACATGTAGCGGGCCGTGCCGAGCACCATTCCCGGCGCGGTCGTGCACAAGATGCTGTCAGAAAGCGGCCCGGAATGCCCGCCGACCGTCTGTCTGGCCGCGCGCGGCCGTTCCGCCAGCTTCGCAATCCCGAAGTCCACGATCTTCACCAGCCCATCGCTTCGAACGAGAATGTTTTCCGGCTTGATGTCGCGATGTGTGATGCCGAGCGCGTGCGCAGCAGCGAGACCTGTGGCGATCTGCGTGGCGATTTCGACCGCCGATGAAACTGGCAACGCACCGGCTCGCATCTTTTCCCGCAGCGTCTCGCCTTCGACAAATTCGCAGGCGATGAAGTGGATGTTTTCGAACTGATCGATCTCGTAGATAGTCGCGATATTCGGATGACTCAGTGCCGATGCCGCCCGCGCTTCGGTTTCAAATCGCGCCAGCGCGCCGCGGTCGTGCACATAATCGGGAGCGAGCGTTTTCAGCGCTACTCTGCGCCGCAATCGCACATCTTCTGCCACATAAACCTGCCCCATGCCGCCCGCACCGATCAGCCTTTCCACACGATAGTGCGATATGAGCGCGCCTGGAGCCAGCACCGGCTGTTTGTCGCCGCTCCAGATCGCGTCGGCCGCTTGCCTGACCGCATCGGAGATGAGCGTGTCGTCGCTATCGCTTGCAGCCGCGAGAAGAGATTCGAGCTCCTCACGCAATTCCGCATCCTGCCCGCACGAATGCGCGACAAACGCCGCCCGCTCCGCATTTTTCAGACTGAGAGCCTGATCGAACAGCCGGTTCAGAAGATCCCAGCGCTCAGAATTCGAGGGTGAAGCCACGCCGCTGGAAACTCCTAGGCTCGGGTCAGTTCCCGGCGAATCCACGCTTTCGCCATCGAGAGTTCGCGATGCACGGTGGCCGGCGATACTTTCAGCGCAGCGGCGGTTTCCTCGTACGTCAGACCGCCGAAAAACAGCAGCTCGATAATGTCGCTCTTGCGCTGGTCCCGCTGCGCCAGGCTGTGCAGCGCTTCGTCGAGCTCGAGGATCGCGGGCGAACTCGCATTTTCCACCGCGACCGCCTCGTCCAGCGGCAACTTCACCGCGCCGCCGCCGCGCTTTTGCCGGTGGGCAGCCTTAGCGTGATCCACCAGGATATGCCGCAGGATGCGAGCCGCAACCGCATAGAAGTGAACTCGATCGTTGAAACCAAGCTCGCAATTCACCAAACGCAAATACGCTTCATGCACCAGGGCGGTCGCAGGAAGCGTATCGCGCTGGCGTTCGCCGCTCAGGCATCCCGCCGCCAGCCGGCGAAGCTGCGCATACACCAGTGGCATCAATTGATCCATGGCCCCCTTGTCCCCGTTTTGCCATTGCTTCAGCAACCGGGTGACCAACTCTGGATCGTGCGTTCGCGCAGCCGCCTCTTCCGCCATCTTCCCTTGATTCCCGAATCCGCCCTGCAGTTGATTTTATGTGAAATGCAAGCAGCTTTCTTGCCGCTCTGAAGAATTACCGGAAGCGCAGCCCGGGAATCAGGAATTACTTCGAAAACGGATACTTGTGATGCGGGTCGATCGCGATCGCCTCGATTTCGATGCGTGCATCGCGCGGCAAACGGGCCACCTGAATCGTCGTACGCGCCGGTGGCGGGTCGCTGAAGTGTTTCGCGTAGGCCTCGTTCATTGCAGCAAAATCGTTCATGTCGCGCAGAAAAACCGTCGTCTTCACGATATCGTTGAGCGAAAGACCGCTCGCTTCCAGCACGAGTTTGAGGTTTTCCAGGGCGCGCGAGGTGGCCGACTCGATCGAATCGTTTACCAGTTCGCCCGAATGCGGGTCCGCCGATATCTGACCGCTCAGAAACACAAACCCGTTCACACGCAGACCGGGCGAATACGGGCCCGCCGGCTTGGGACCCTTCTCAGGAACAATCTTTTCCTTCATTGCTTCATTTTCCACGCAAGCTTTTCCAGGCCCCGCGCAATGCGCACCGGCGCGCGCGGATCGATGAACGTCGCCGTGCCGACTTCGACTGCCGTCGCACCCGCAACCAGGAATTCCGCCGCATCGTGCGCGTTCGCAATTCCGCCGATGCCGATCACCGGAATTTTCACCGCCGCCACCGTCTCTTTCACCAGCCGCAGGGCGAACGGCTTGATCGCGGGACCGGATAATCCGGCCAATCCCGCGGCAATGCGCGGCTTTCCAGTGACAGCATCGATCGCATACGAAACAACAGTGTTGATAAGCGAAACCGCATCCGCACCGGCGGCCTCGGCTGCCTGCGCGAACGGCTCAATGCGAGCGACATTGGGCGACAGCTTCACGATCACCGGCCGCCGTGCAATCGATTTCACGCGCCCTACAACTTCGGCCAGCAGAACCGGATCGCTCGAGAAGAAAATGCCACCCTTTTTCGTGTTCGGACAGGAAACGTTCAGCTCGTATCCGGCGATCCCTTCGGCATCTTCCAGCGCGCGCACCACTTCGACATAATCCTCGATCGCGTAGCCGAAGACGTTCGCAAATACCGGCACGCGATAGGCGCGCAGTTTCGGCAGTTTCTCGGTAATGAACGCGCGCACGCCTACATTCTGCAGGCCGACCGAATTCATCATCCCGCCTTCGGTATGCCAGAGCCGCGGAGACGGGTTGCCGCGGATGGGTTCGCGCGAAAGCCCTTTCGTGACCAGGCCGCCAAGCTCGTTTAAGTCAAGCAGAGATGCAAATTCGAGACCGTAGCCAAATGTTCCCGATGCCGCGAGCACCGGGTTACGCAGCCGCACGCCGCAAAGGGTCAACGACAGATCGCGCCCGCTCACGTTCGCGCGCCGCTGAGCGCATGCTCCTGCAACACGGTTTCCGCTTGTTGCCGGATCAGATCCCAGGTTTCGCGGACATCCTGCTCGGTGGTCTGGAAATTGCCGATGGCGCAGCGCAGCACATAACGCTCGTTCAGGATTGTGTGCGAGAGAAACGCCTGACCGCTGGCATTGATTGCCGCCAGCAGACGCTCGTTCGCGGCATTCTCCGCGCGCAGCCGGAAGCAGACGAGCGAAAAAGGTACCGGAGCCGCCAGCTCAAAACGCGCATCGGCCTCGACCAGGCCTTTGAGCACCTGCGCCAGACGCAGCGCCTCGCGCAACATCACCGAAACCCCTTCTCGGCCGTAATAGCGCAGCACGTACCAGAGCTTCAGTGCACGAAACCGGCGTCCGAGCTGCACGCCGTATTCGTTGTAATTCACAACCTGGTCGTCTTCCACGCTGCGAATGTACTCGGCTCCAAGCGCGGATGCGCGGCGTAGTATCTCCGGTCGCCGTGTATATAGAATGCTACAGTCGATCGAAACGTATAGCCATTTATGCGGGTTGAAGACGAGCGAATCGGCGCGCTCCACACCGGCCAGCACATGACGCATCTCTGGCAGCACGCCGGTCGAGCCCCCGTAAGCGGCATCCACATGCAGCCAGATGCCATACCGCTCGGCGATATCGGCGATCTCGCAAACCGGATCGATGGCGCTGGTAGAAGTCGAGCCCACGGACGCCACAATGCAGCACGGTCTCTTGCCCGCCGCCACGTCTTCGCGGATCGCACTCTCGAGTAAATCCGCGCGCATACGGAACTGCTCGTCCACCGCGATTTTGCGGACGTTTTTCTGCCCGAAGCCGAGCGTAATGGCTGCTCGCTCAGAGGAGAAGTGCGTTTGCTCGGAGACGTACACGATCAGATCGCGCGACATCCCCTCCGTGCGGCACTCCGGCGCAACGTATTCACGCGCTGCGCCGATGGCCTGCAGCACTGCAACCGAAGCCGTATCGTAGATGATGCCGAAAAACGAGGGTGGCAGATCGAGCCACTCGCGAATCCAGCCAAGCGTCACCTGTTCGAGTTCGGTCGCGGCCGGTGAGGCCTTCCAGAGCATCGCGTTCACGTTCACGGCTGCCGCCAGATACTCGGCCAGAATCGATGGCGGCGTGGACGATACCGAAAACCAGGCGAAAAAGCGCGGATGATTCCAGAGCGTGAGCGCGGGTACCACCTTCGACTCAAACTCCGAAAGTAATTGCTCGAACGACTCGCCTCTTTCGGGCGCACTCACCGGCAGCACGGCTGCAAACTCGCCCGGCGAAATCTCGGGCAGCACGCGCCGTCGCCGAACCCCCGAGAAGTAGCCGGCAATCCAGTCGGTGTGCGCGTATCCAGCGCGGCGGAAGTCGTCGATCGGATCGGAAACGCTCACTATTCTACGTTCGCATGGCGAGCACACCCGGCAGCCACGAGCGGAACCATTCCCGGAATGCATCGAGTTCGGTAGCGGTCTTCGGATCCACCGGAACAGCCGTCTCACGCAAGCTCCAGCCCCGCAGCGCAGCTGCCTGACGGATGGCCAGAGTAGACGGAAAGCGCTCGATCCAACCGAGGAACTCGCGGAGTTTCTGATCGAGCGATTCGGCGAGCCCGGCATTGCACGACGTGATGGCCCGGTCGAGCGCAACCAGCAGCTCCGGCACGGCCGCCGCCACGCCCGAGATGATGCCGTCCGCGTTTGCCGAGCGCCCCCCCAGGAAAACGCACTCATTTCCAACCAGCAATTGAAACCGGATCCGGCTGCGGAGGCTGGAAAGCTGCTCGAACTGCTGCCAGTCGCCGCTCGAATCTTTAATTCCGGCAAAAGAGCCGGTTTCGAGCAGTTGTCCCGCAAGCGCCGGCTGAATCGGATTCAGAAACGGCGCGAGATTGTACAGATAAATCGGCAACCCCGCTTCGAAACCCGCCAGAAACTGCCGGTAGAACTCGAAGATCTGAGCATCGCGATAGTGATAGAAATACGGCGGCGTCAGCAGGATACCGCTCGCACCTGCGTCAGCGGCATGCTCAGAGAGCGAAAGTGCGCCGGCGAGAGTCGAGTGCGAGGTATTGATGAGCACCGGTACGCGGCTGCGCTTGATGGCGAGCCCGGCGGCACGCATCCGCTCCTCGAGCTCGAAATGTATGAACTCGCCGGTAGAACCGAACAGGACGAGCCCGTTGACCCCCGCGTTGCTGACCGCGTCCAGATAATCGAGCAGCGCCGCCGTATCCGCTTCGATCGAATTCGGCCGGCGCGGGGTCGCGAGCGCAGCATAGACACCGGAAGCGAGCGGCGGCGAACCCTCGGGCATAGAGGAATTTTACCGGGCTCGCGCCACGTAGCCGAGCGCAGTTGCGTATTGCTTCTGATCCCACGCCACCTGCCCCAGATCGAGGAGCGGCTCGGGCGATTGCGGATCCGCTTCGGCGCTGTCGGGCATCATTGGCGCCCAAATCAGAAGCGCGATCAGAATGGGCTGCAGGCTTTAATACTTCCCGGCGTTCACAAGCATGTTTTCGAGATCGACGCGACGGTCGCTGTTCCACGGTTTAAACCCGTGTCTCTGTCGCCCATCCGTACGCGTTGTAGATCTTGACTTCGAACCTGCTGATCGGATGCGCCGTCCATCGTTGTCTCTTGCCAACATCGCCGGTAAGAAATGAGCGTAACTCAAGGGTTTTCACCGGAGCCTGTTTCTCGGAGGCCTTTCGTGTGCCTCGAGGCGTCCGTCTACATCTGCGGACGCGTCGTCACGACCAGAGCCTGTGCTGGAGGATCGGAAGTCCCGCGATAGGCATGCGGTTCGAGCGCATCGAAATACGCGCTGTCCCCTTCCCCGAGCAGATGCTCTTCGGCGTCAAATCGGATGGCCAGCGAGCCCGAGAGCACGTGAACCAGTTCCCAGCCTTCGTGAAAATGTTCGCGCACATCTTCCGGCTTGCGCACGGGGAATTCGGCTACATACGCCGACAATCGTTTTTCCTTCGCGCCAAACGCCAGCACTTCGAAAAAGTAGGATGGCAGGGGATTGTCCGGCCGATCCGGAAATCGAATGCGCTCTTTGGCGCGGGTCACCGAAAAGTTGTGTTTCGATCGCTGATTTTCGAAGAAATGATCGATCCCAACATCGAAGACCATTGCGATCCGCGCGAGTGTGGGAAGCGTCGGGGTAACCTTTCCGTTTTCGAGCTGCGAAAGCAGAGACGCCGAAAGTCCGGTATGCTTTCCGAGATCGACCAGTCCGATCTTCTTCCGTAACCGAAGCCGCTTTAACTTAGCGCCAATAGCATAACTGGAGAGAAGGCGCTCGATCGACTGCTCGTGTTTTTCAGATTTTTCAGAGCCACTCAAATCGATTTCATTGTAGTGGAGTTTTGCCGTTCCACTTTCAGAGCTAATAAAAGCATCTTCGAAATCGCCTTTCAGTGAGGCGTCATTGGCTTTGAACTCGGGCATAAGCGGCTCTGAAGAAATGGATTCTCGAACCCACGTTCAGGCAGAAAATAGCGCCTACAGTCGCAAGTCGGAGGAAGAGTTGATCCTCATCTGCGGAGGCGACCGGGAGGCGTTCGGAGAGTTAGCGCCGCGCCATCGGCGTATGGCATTTCAGGCGCCTTTTTGTGTGCTGCGCGATGAGATCGATTCGGAAAGAGGCGAACTCTTGAACCTGGCTCATGTCCATCGCCCCCGGCAAGATGCGGGCGCGGAAGGAACGCGCGCTTATCGCCGGAGCAGCTTGAATGCGTGATTCACGCCCTGTTTCTGATTGATCGCCAGATCGATCCAAAGCATCGCCATCGCCTCCAGCCAGCGCGCATTCCGCAGCGGTCCCACATCCACCGGATCGAGCGCCGCATCCGCAATCAGCTCGCGGACCGCCGCTTTCGCCTCAGCATCGTCTCCGCAATAGAAGCCGCTCGCGCGTTCAGATCCGAATTGAGCATTCCCGTAACATGGCGCTCCAATCGTGTTGAACGCTTTCACAACCTTCGCACCCACGGCGAGTTGTGCCGTCTGCTCCGCGGCTGAAACATCTGTCCCGATCGCCAGCCCCGACAGGTCGGGCTTGAGCGGATTTACGCAATCGAGGAGAATCTTGTCTTTCAAATCGCCTGATTCGCGGATGGCCTGCTCGCTTGCCTCCCATGGAACACAGAGCGCAACAACGCTCGCGCCCTCCACCGCTTCGCGATTCGTTGTCACACGCACGCCCGCTATCGAATTCTTCGCCTTCTGTGCACTCGCGCTGTTCGGATCGGGCACTCCGATCGAAACACTGTGGCCTGCTTTACTCCAGATGCGCGCCAGTGCAGCCCCTACATTCCCCGCGCCCAGAACTGCAATATTTCGAGATGGCATATCTTGAGGCTACTGGCAATTGCGGGCTCGCGTCACTAGCCATTCGAGCTATTTGGCCGCCGCGTGATGCGCCACAATCTGGTTCTTGATCTTCTCGTAGGTAGCATGCGGAATGATCTTCTTCGTATCCAGATCAGTTTTCGCGCGGTAGGGGCGCCCCGCAATAATTTTTTGCGCCAGCGCCGGCCCAATGCCCGAAAGACTCTGCAGCTGGTCCGAAGTGGCGCTGTTGATGTCGATCTGATCGGCATGCGTGTCAGCCGCGGTCGAGCTACGCGCCGGAGCCGGATGCGTCGCCGTGCTCTGTGCAGCGGCAACAACAATGGTTACAGCAGGAATGAGGAGCCAGCGAAGAATTTGCATACCGTGGATTGTACAGCAGCATGAACGATCCCTCCAAGCCTCGTGACAGATTCAGACCGATCACACGCTGGTGGTGGCTGGCCGGCCCGTTTTGCGAAACCGACATCCGCCGCCAGCTCGAATGGCTGTGTGCCAATGGCTTCGGCGGCGTGGAACTGGCCTGGCTCTATCCCGGCTGGCTCGATGATCCTGGCGAACGCCCCCAATGGCTCGGCCCCGAGTGGCAGTCGCTGGTCGCGTTCACCAAATCGCAATGCGACGCACTCGGTCTCGCATGCGATTTCACGTTTGGCAGTTGCTGGCCTTTCGGAGGATCGCACCTCACGCCAGCACACGCAGCCCAGACCTTCGACGGCCTTTCGCGGCAACGGCTACGCTGCAGCTGGGAGCGCGGCGAGCAGCTGGTTCTCAATCATCTCTCGCACGAAGCTCTGGCAGTCTACGCGCGACCGCTGTTCGCGGCACTTCGGCCGGCGCTCGAAGGTTGGCCATCCGCGCTCTTCTGCGATTCGCTCGAGCTCGAGACCGAACGTCTCTCCTTCTCCGGTCTGTTCCGTGAATTCGAGCAGCGCTTCGGCTATGCCCTGCCCCACCACATCAGCAAGCTGAACCGCTCGCCACACGTCCGCTACGATTACCGCAAACTGATCGCCGACACGATGGTTCGCGAGTTTTACGAAGCCTTTACTGCTCTGTGCCACGCGCATGGCGCCCTCAGCCGCGTGCAGTGCCACGGTTCTCCCACGGACTTGCTCGCCGCCTATACCACCGTCGACATTCCCGAGTCCGAAAGCTTGCTTTTTCCGCCGGCCTTCTCCCGTATTGCCGCTTCAGCTGCTGCCTGGACCGGCAAACCCGTCGTCACGGCCGAAGCGTTTACCTGCCTTTACGGTTTTCCTGGCGACGGCGATGCCAACCGGCTCTGGAAACGCGAAGACGCTCGCGACATCCGCCTGCTTGCCGACGCGCTCTTCGCCAGCGGCGTGAACCGTATCGTTTGGCACGGCATGCCCTATCAGCCGGCCGGACGATCTGTCGAGTTCTACGCCTCTGTTCATGTCGGGCCGGACAGCGCCTTCGCGCAGGACCTGCCAGCTCTCAATCACTACTTCGCTCAAATGAGTGAGCAGTTGCAAAGCGGCCGCGCTTTCGCGCAAATCGGCGTGTATCTGCCCAACGAAGAGGCGCTCATGCTCCATCGCATCCCCGAGTCCGAGCGAACGCCCGGCGCCAACTACATCTGGGAGATGCGCCACGCTGCCGTACCTGCTGAACTGGACGGCTTCGCTCCCGTGTGGATTTCACTGCCGTTTCTGCGCGAAGCTCGCGTCGAAAACGGATGCGTGCATTCACGCGAGCTGGCCCTCGAAGCTTTGTATATCGACTGCAAATGGCTCGATTACGCAGCGCTCGTCGAGTTTGCGCGATTGGCCGAGGCCGGCGCTCGCATCATCTGGAAGCGCCAATGCCGCGAGCCGGGCCATCGCAAGCATCGCGATTACAAGCGAGTCCAGGCACATGTTCGCCAACACGCCGAAAACGCAGTAAACCTGAAACCCGTGCTGGCGGGCGATGACCTTCCGCCGTACTGGACACGCCGCATCGGCGACGATCTTCTCATCTTCTTCGCTCATCCACGCGCAAAGCAAATCCGCTATCCGATGCCCTACCGCTTCGGCGCGATCGACGAGGTCTTCGAACGCACCGTGGTCGTCAACTGGCGCGGTACCAGCACGCCCTACACGCTGCGCTTCGAATCCGGCGAATCCATTCTGCTGCGCACCAACGCTCCGAAAGCGGTAGGTTCATCCTCGGTTCCCGGCGCAATCAGATGAGGATGATCGCACCAGCTCCACGCCGCCCATCCGATTTCCAATGCGTCGAGATAATCCATCAGCTGATGTCCCCAGTCCAGATGTTCGTTTTCGCCTCCGAGCTCGGCCGCGAACACCGGATGCGTGCGGCTCAACTTCCCGAACGCCCGCTCCCAGTTCTTCGTTTTATGCGGATACACATGGGTTGAATAAACCACGTCCTCGATTCCCGCAATCGGAAAGCTCGACAGGTCATAACCCCAGTCGAGTCCCGACACGAAAATCAGCGCATCCGCATGTGCCGCGCGAATCGCGCGGATCAGATCGCTAGCCCACTCGTGCCACACCCCGGCATCCACACGCCGGCGCTGCAATGGAAACGTATAGTCGTCCGGCAGCGGATCATGCGGCTCGTTGAAGATGTCGTAGAGCACCGCCGGATTCGTGCGATAGCGCCGCGCCAGCAGGTCCCAGACGACCATTGCAGTGCGGTCCGGGAGCGCTGGCACAAAGTTCTCCCGGCCGTCCTTCAAATGCCCCCGCACCGTCTGCGCATCCAGCCATTGCAGGTCGAGCAGCGTGTACATCTTTCGCTCGGCAGCGCCTGCAATCGCCTCGTCGAGCGCGCATCGGTACGCCTCAGAACCGATCGCCCATGCCGCGTTGAAGGGCAGCCGGACGAGGTTCGCGCCCCAGCCCGCAATGCGATCGAGCGCAGCTTCACCCATTCGTGACTCACGGTTGTATTCGAAACCCGACCAGTTCACGCCCCGCAGCCGCACCGGCTCTCCCGTCCGGGCATTCACGATCCTGTTACCAAGCGCCTTCAGTGCCGGAAGTTGGGCTGCAACGTTTTCGGGTACATTCTGGTCCATTTCGAGAGGAGCAATCCAATGGACAGATTAGAAGAGTTGAAAAATAAGTACAAAGGCGCGCTCGATACCATTCAGCAGAAGGGCGTTCGCCTGTCGCACCTGCATGTGCAGGACAATAAGCTGTTTATCCAGGGCGCCGCGCCCTCCGAGGACGCCAAAAATGCCGTCTGGAACGCGATCAAAGCGGCCGACCCGAGCTATAGCGATCTCACCTGCGATCTGACCGTCGATCCCAGCCTCGCTCCCCAGCAGGCACAATCGGCAACAGCTGCAGCCGGCGGCGCTTCGTCGTCCGGGCGGACCTACAAAGTTGCGCCGGGCGACACGCTGTCCAAAATCGCAAAGGAATACTACGGGAACGCGAACGATTACAACAAAATCTTCGATGCCAATCGCGACAAGCTCTCCGACCCCAATAAAATCCAGGTCGGCCAGGAGTTGGTGATTCCTTAAACCATCGGTTTCCCGCACTCGCCGCAGAACTTGAGGGGCTGCGCGAAACTCGCCTTACAGTGCGGGCAAACCGTAGCGAATTCCGGCTTCTGCGCAGGTTGTTTCAGCGGCCGCGCGGCGCTCCATCCGAGACGTTGCGCGGCCGTTTCCATTTCCGCCAGTACAACCGCCAGTTCGCGCTGTAGGGCCTGCTTGCTCTGCTGATAATCTTCGTCCGACAATTTACCCAGCCGGTACTCAAATTGCAGATCGCGCAGGTTTCCGTAGATCGCCTGCTTCCGGTCTTCCAGATACTGCACTGGCGAGACAGCCTCCGGCTCCGGTACATCCTTCGCGCGAATCCCTAGCGTGAAATACAGCGCCGCCAGCACGATCGCCGCGGCCAGCACAATCATCACGTGCGATCGTCCTCGAGTTCGCGATCCATCTGTGCACGATAGCGCTCAATCAGCGATTCATCCGTGGGCGTCAACGGTTCCGGCGCTTTTTGATGTCTTCGCACGAACGCCGACCAGATCCACAAACCGATCAGCAGCGCGACACCGGGCATTACCCACGTCACAATCGGTCCCAAACCCTGAGCTGGCGGCGAAGCCAGCGCGACGATTCCTTCCTCGCGAACAATATCGTTCACGATCGCCTCGTCGCTCATGCCCTTCTGCTTCATGCTGTAGATCCGGTGCCGCATCGGATCCGCTGAACTGCAGCGCAGCATCGGACAATCGCCCACCGTGTTGCGGCATCCTCCGCAGCGGCAGGCCAGCTTGGCGCCTACACGGGTCACGTCCGGTGTCAGGTACGACGTAGACTCCTGCGCCCCCACCTGTATCGCGACCGCCCCGACAACAGCCAAGAACGCCAGCAGTAACTTAGGACTGAACCGTTGCCGTCGCACGCGTAAAACCTACAATCTCCGTGCGCGCGTAATGCAGCCGCACCTTCGAAGGAATCAGGCAGATAATCGTTCCGCCCAGCAAGACAAAATAGCCGATCCAGACCCACGCAACCAGCGGCAAGATGGACATCTGAAAGATAGCTTTCGTGTTGTCCGGCGAGATGCCTGCAAAGTTCACGTAAAGATCTTCGTTTAAGCGGCGGCGGATTGCGATGATCGACGATTGCTCCTGACTCGATTTGTAGAGGCGAATTTCCGGCGTCAGCTGGTCGATCACATGACCGTCTCGAGACACATCCACGAACGCCCGGCTCGATTCGTAGTTGCTGTTATCGCCGTTCGTAACACTCAACAGCTTCAGTTCGTAATGCCCGAAGCGGGTGCTCTGATTCAGCCCGAGACTCAGCGTCTGGCGCAAATTGAAGGCGTTGCCCGTGAATCCGATAAACATGAACACGATGCCCATGTGCACGAGATAGCCGCCGTACCGCCGCGTATTGCGCCAGGTGAGCTCGACCACCGCTCGCGGCATCGGCAAACTTTCTTTGGCATGGATCGCGCGCGCGCCTTTCCAGAACTCGATCACAATCGTCGCGATCACAAATGCGCACAGACCAAAGGAAATGAGCGGCGCAATCTGATGAACACCGCAGGCGAGCAAAATGATCGCTACTGCCGCGCCGATAATCGAAGGAATCAGGAACGCGCGCTTCAAACTGTTCAGCGAACTCTTGCGCCAGGCAATGAGCGGGCCGATTCCCGTCAGCAGCAGCAGAAATAATCCGATCGGCACGTTCACCCGGTTGTAGTACGGTGCATCGATCGTCTCCTTCTCACCGCTGATCGCTTCCATCAGCACCGGAAACAATGTGCCCCACAAAACCGCGAAGCAGCTCGCCAGCAGAATCAGATTGTTGAATAGAAAACTCGATTCGCGCGAAACAACGCTTTCCAGCTTCACTTCGCTGCGCAAATACGGCAGATTGCGAATAATTGCAAATGCAGTCAATGCCGTCGCCGTAAGGATGAATGTCGTGAAATACGGCTTTACTGGCGACTGCGCGAACGCATGTACCGACGAGACCAGCCCCGTTCGCGTCAATGTCGTTCCGAGTATGCTCAGCAGGAACGTAGCCGAGACCAGCACCATGTTCCAGACCTTCATCATTCCCTTTTTTTCCTGCATCATCACCGAATGCAGAAACGCGGTCGCCGTAATCCAGGGCATCAGTGACGCGTTTTCCACCGGATCCCAACCCCAGTAGCCGCCCCAGCCGAGCACCGTGTAGGCCCAGTACATGCCGAGCGAAACGCCCGTGCTCTGAAACAGCCACGTCACAATCGCCCAGCGCCGCGTCGTATGAATCCATGCCTCGCCCGGCTGCTTGGTCACCAGCGATGCCATCGCAAACGCAAACGGCACCGTGAATCCGACGTAGCCGAGATACAGCATCGGCGGATGAATCGCCATCGTCCACCACTGCAGCAGCGGGCTCAGGCCGTTGCCATCGCCGACATCGATCACGCCTTTGCCCGCCATCAGTAGCTGAAACGGGCTCGCCACAAACGAGATCATCCCCACGAAAAACGCGAGCGTCGTCATCAGAATCGCGACCACAATCGGCATCATCTCGCGGAACTTGCGCCGGTTCGTGAAAACAACCACGGCCGAATAGCACGAAAGTATCCAGCTCCAGAACAGCAGTGAGCCTTCCTGTCCGCCCCACCAGGCCGCGAATTTATAAACCAGCGGCATCGCGCGATTACTGTGCGAGGCCACGTACGCCATGCGGTAATCGCCCTTGATCAGCGAACTTACCAGCACCGCCGCCGCAATCGTGAGCAGCAGCCAGATCGCATACACCGCGCGCTCCGCGCTCACCACCAGAAACGGCCGGCGCCCGTACTTCCCCGCAATCGCCGCAATGACCGCGAACACGGCCAGACAAAACGCGGTCAGAACCGAAAGAGCGCCGATATTTTCCATGCTGTTTAGAAGACTATCGAAGAGTACCGCTGAAGACCACCGCTAGATGCGCTTGGCGTCCGCCGTCTGCTCATGCTGCAGACCGCGCTGGCTTGGCTTCGCTTCATATTTCGAAGCGCATTTCGCCTGAATCGTGCTCGCCTCGAAGACGCCATCCGGCCCCAGCCGCCCATAGGCCAGCGCCTGCGCGTTGTCCTTGAATGTGTCGGGCAGCGGATCGGTCCCTGTGTAGAGAACACGCAGCGTCTGAGCGCCCTGATGCAGCACAAACGAGGTTCCGGTCGCGCTTTTCACGATCGAACCCGGCTGCACATCGCCGCCCACCCGCAGCCGCTCGTGTTGCGCCGCCGGACCCATCTGCGCCAGCTCAGGAATCGTTTTGTAATACGCTTTCGTATCTTTGACGCCGCCCACCGCCAGCCAGACCAGGGATCCGACAATCGCAGCAATCAGAATGCCGAACTTTACATAGGTCTTCATAGGCGTAACGGGGCTGAAATCACAGTATATCTTCGTTTGCCGCTGACTGTGCTTTCTGGCTCACACCTCACAACTACTGATCAGCGCCCCTCCCGGCCAGTACACTTGAGTTTCGGGACGTTCCCTTGGCATCCGAACCCAGAGCCATCGCCGCACGCACCGCCTCCGCATCCCGAGAGGCGCGCCGCATCGCGCAACTCGCTGAAAGCCCGGCTCTCTTCGAAGCCCAACGCTGGTTCGCGCGCGAACGCGGCTGGATCAACGAAACGCACCTCCAGCTCTGCCGCATTCCCGCCCCTACGTTTTTCGAAGGCCAGCGCGCCGAGTGGTTTCGCGCGCAGCTCGAGCAGTTTGGCTGGCGCGCCCGCCTCGATCGCGCCGGCAATGTTCTGGCCGATCAGCCCGAATCCGAAACCCCGCTCCTCATCGTCTCCGCGCACCTCGATACCGTCTTCGCGCCCAATCGCCCGGACGACATTTCTATAGCGAGCGATGGCCGCCTGCTCGGCCCCGGAGTATCCGATAACGGCGCCGGTCTCTCGGCTCTCCTCGCGCTCGCCCGCCTGCTGGTCGAAAATCCCGATCTCCAATCTCTCGCCTCTCGTGTCCTTCTGGTGGCCAATGTCGGCGAAGAAGGCGAGGGCAATCTGAGCGGTATGCGCTATCTTTGCCTGCACGGCCTTCCGCGCCAGAGCCGCCCGATCGGCGCATTCCTCGTGCTCGACGGTCCCTCCACCGAGCACATCACTGCCCAGGCTCTCGCCAGCCGCCGTTTCGAAATCGCCTTTTCCGGTCCCGGCGGCCACAGCTGGAACGACTATGGCGTCCCCAATCCCGTGCACGCGCTCGGCGAGCTCATCAGCCACTTCGCCCAGGGCGCGGACGCGCGCCTCGCAGCCGAACGCAAAACTCGCTCTTCGTACAACTTCGGCATCGTCGAAGGCGGCTCCAGCATCAACGCCATTCCCTCCGCCGCACGCGCCAAACTCGATCTGCGCTCGGAGAACTCGGCCGTGCTCGATGAACTCGCTGCGCTTCTGCGAACCTCCGTCGAGCGAAGCCTGGAACGCGAGCAGCGTATCTCCCGCGCCGGAAAACTTTCGGCCGCTATCAAGGAACTCGGCTCACGCCCCGGCGGCAAGCTCGACGACAAATCGCCCCTGCTCGAAGCAGTTCAGGCTGTTGATAACTATCTCAACATTCGCTCCCGCATCGACTGCGCTTCCACCGACGCGAACGTACCGCTCTCCATGGGCTTACCCGCCATCTCCATCGGTGCCGGCGGACAGGGCGGAGGCGCGCACACCTCCGGCGAATGGTATCAGCCCGAAGGCCGCGAAACAGGACTCCGCCGCATTCTCCTCTTACTCGCTCTTCTCGCCGAAGCATGAGCCGCGCCAACGCTCCGCCGCGCTGGCAGGCGGAACTCGCGCTTGCCTTCGTCGCGCTCGTCTGGGGCTCCACCTTCGTCGTTGTCAAGAGCGCGCTGACCGATATTTCGACCGTCTATTTCCTCGCGCTGCGCTTCTCGCTGGCCGCCTTCTGCATGCTGCTGATGTTCTGGCCGTCCTTTCGAAGCAGCAACGGCGCCGCCATTCGCAAAGGTCTCGCAGGCGGCGGCATCGCCGGCATCTTCCTCTGGCTCGGCTATGTGCTTCAGACCTTCGGCCTCAAGTACACCACCGCCGGCAAGTCGGGCTTCATTACCGGCTTCTACATCGCGCTCGTGCCGCTGCTCGGCGCCGCCCTCTACCGGCGCTGGCCGCCTGCGCGCGAGCTTCTGGGAATCGCGGTCGCCACTGCCGGCATCGCCATTCTCACCCTGCCCCGAGGCAATCGATTCGTCATGAACCGCGGCGATCTGCTGACCATCGGCTGCGCTATCGCCTTCGCCATCCATCTTCTCGTCCTCGGCTACTACTCGCAGCGCTGTCTGGTTTCAGCTGTTGCACTCGGCCAGATCGCCTGCTCGGCCGTGCTCTCGACCATCTCTCTCGCCTGGGAACGTCCTTCGGCCATCTGGAACCGCAACGTGCTCTTCGCTCTTACCCTCACGGCGATCTTCGCCACCGCCCTCGCGTTCGCCATTCAGACCTGGGGCCAGAAATACACCTCGCCCTCTCGCACCGCGCTCATCTTCGCTCTGGAGCCCGTCTTTGCTTTAGCCACGGCAGTCTCGGTCGGCCGCGAAGCGCTGACTGCTGCCGCGCTGGCCGGAGGCGCGCTGGTTCTCGCCGGAATTCTGCTGGTAGAACTCAAACCGAAACCGCGCACGCAACTCGAGCAGGTGGAAAATTGAGAGCGCCCTATGCCGCACCGCGCAACTTTCTCCACAGCAACCGGCCCGGCCAGATCGTGATCGCCCCAATTACCAGCAGCACCGGCCCGCACGTGAGCAGAAGTACCGCGCATCCCTCCACCAGATCGACCAGCGTCTGCCAGCCATCCACCGCCGCGTTCCGGAGCCGCGTCGAAATGGCCGCATGATCCGTTCCCGCCGGCTTGCGATACCGCTCAGTCATCGTCACCCGCACGCTCGCCAGCGCCACCCGATTCGCCAGCGCCTTCTGCTCCGCTTCTGTTGTCTCGATCTCGCCGCGCACCCGCGCAATCTGCTCCTCCACTTCCAGCACATCCGAAAGCTTGCCCGTCCGCTGCTGCAGAATTGCAGTGAGCCGTTTTTCTGTCTCGCGCAGATTTGCCAGCCGCGCATCGGTATCCACCGATTGCCGCGTTACATCTTCGCCCCGCTGCGATTCCGTATCCACGTGTCCCAGTGTTCTCAGATCGCGGTACAGCGCATCCAGTTCCGCCGCCGGTACCTTCAGCGTCGCCGTAAGCGACTTCGCCTCCTCCGCCGATCGGTTCATCGCGAGCTCTGAAACAAATCCGCCGCGCGCCTTCACCATCTGCTCCATACGCCCCCGAGCGTCGTCGAAGCGTTCCACGGTAATCGCCAGGTTCGCCTCCCGTGCGATCCTGACCGCCATAGCCGGCATATCCTTCTGAATCTGCCCCGCCCGATCCATCAGCATCACGTCAGGCGCGGGCTCTGTCGTCGTCGCTTGCCGCTGCTGCAGGGAATCTACGCTGGGCGCCGAGTAGTCAACAATTGCCGGCCGGTGCCTTATCCCAAGCCCGATACCAAAAACTCCGATCACCCCTGCCGCAACTGCCGCCCACTCCCAACGAAACCGCCGCTTCTGCGGCACTGCGGGCGCGGTCCAATCCGCCCGAACACCCGGCGCTTTCCACCGCTTCATTGCGCCCGACAGATGCTTCAGATCCTCCACCACCCCGCGACACTCGTCACACCCGGCCAGATGTTCTTCCACACGCTCCGCCTCATTCAAGCTCAGCTCGCCATCGAGATACGCCATCATCTCCTCTTCCGCAAACGGATGCGTTTTCAGCTGCATGTTCCGTCCTCTCGCCCGAGCGCCGCTTCCACCGGCTCCAGATACCGCTTCAATTGCATGCGTGCCCGAAATAGCCGCGACCGCACCGTGTTTACCGGTATATCGAGCAGCACCGCCATCTCCGCATAACTCAGCTGTTCATATTCGCGCAGCATCACCATCTCGCGCTCGCTCTCCTGCAAAAGCGACAGCGCCTTTCGCACCGCCAGACTCGAGTCGTAGTCGCTCTCCGCGCCAGGCTCCGCCGACAGCCAATCCGTCTTACGAAACGCCTGCTTCCGCCGCTCCGCCATTGCCATCTTCAATGCAATTCCGTATAAATACCCGCGCACCGGCGCTCTCGGGTCATATCGATCTCTCGCCTTCATCACTGCCACAAAGACTTCCTGCGCCAGATCCTCGGCCCGCTCGCGATCGAACACACGCCGGTAGAAAAATCCGAACAGCGGCTCGCGATATCGCGCGAACAGCTCCGCGAACGCCTCCCCCGATCCTCTCCGATATCGCCGCAACAGCTCTTCGTCGCTGATCATCTTTGTGCTGACCGTGCCTGCGCTCTATCTCTCAATGTCCCCAGGCGCGGAAAAGTTCCATCTGGTGACGAGAATTTCTCCCGGATCAGTACCACGACACAGCACGTTACTTTCAGCTCTCATCCTTCGATGAACTTTCCGCCGGCTCGCGCAGGTCTTTAGAATTCGTAGCCCGTTCGCGAGTAGGCGATGGCTCCGGGCACCTTCACCACAACCCGGATCGAGTGGTAACCGGGCTCTGTGGAATTCGGCGTATACGTGAGCGAGTATGTGCTCCTCAATTCCGTGCCCATCACAATCAGCGCATCCTCGAGTTGTGCCTGTTTTCGGAAGTGAATCTGCATCCCTCCCGTTCTGGCTACCAGTTGTGAGAACGGATCGCCTCTTTCCATCGATTTCGCGCCGTGCAACAGAGTCGGAATTAGCGACGTCAGCTCGACTCCTGCTGCCACCCCGCCTTTCTGCGACGACATGTCGGGAAAATGGAACGTGTCGGCCACAAACTTCTTGCCAGCTAGCGGCAGAACCAAAGCGTAGATCTGTACGTTTGCCCGTCCCGCATGCGCTGCAACGCTTGCGAACGTGCGCGCGCTTCGTTGGTCGTAAGGCTGTCCGATCAGCAACAAAACGCGAGCGCGCCCCGCTGGTTCGGTCTCCAGCATCTCGATTCCACGCTCTGCCGCATCGAGCATGTGGGCGTCCCGGCCCGCAGCGGACAATTTGGCGAATGCGTCTTTCATGCGAGCCGGCCCGAACCCTCTGACCACCTCCACATCATCCGCGTAGGAAAGAACCGCTGCCTTCCCATCTGCCCCGAGCAGCAGATCCTCAACCACGCTCCCGGTCTTCACCACAAATGGCAGATAGTCCCGCATGGCCTCGTTCGCCTGTATCGCGATGACTGCCGACGCCGCCTCGAGACCTGACTCGAGCGAAAATTTCTGAGCGCGCCCGTTATCGAAAACTTCGAACTTGTCTGCCTCGAGGCCCGTGATCACTCTGCCGGCGCGCGACAACACAAGCGTGGGAACAACTACCAGGCGGACCGGAACGCGAACAACCGGGGATTGCCCCAACACGAGTACAACGGCAAGCAGCACAATGCCGAGCCGTCCCGGGCAGGACATTTTCCAATGCTATAGCAGCACGGATGATCGCCTTCCTGCCTGGCGCGATCGCGACAGAGCGGCCCGCGACCTGTCAGTCACACACGGCAGCCGCGCCCATCTCCTTGCCAGCACGCATCTTCACTGAACGAGCGAGGCCGGCTCATCTTTCCATTCGATAAACTGATTTTTCCTGGACCCGTGCCGAAGAAAACAACCTATCGCGATGCAGGTGTCAACATCGACGAAGCGGATCGCGCCGTCTCGCGTATCCGCCGCCTCGCCGCCGCTACCCGCACCGCCGGCGTTCTCACCTCTATCGGCAGCTTCGGCGCGGGTTTCAACCTCAAAGGTTTTCGCGATCCGGTGCTCGTCAGCTCAGCCGATGGCGTCGGCACCAAGCTCAAGATTGCCTTCGCCGCCGGCCGCCACGACACTGTCGGCGAAGATCTTGTGAACCACTGTGTCAACGACATTGCCGTCCAGGGCGCGAAGCCGCTCTTTTTCCTCGATTATTTCGCTGTCGGCAAGCTGAACGCCAAAGTGGTGGCCGATGTTGTCGAAGGCATCGCCCGCGGCTGCAAGCGCAACGGCTGCGCCCTGATCGGCGGTGAAACCGCCGAAATGCCCGGCATGTACCAATCGGGCGAATACGATCTGGCCGGCTTCATCGTCGGTGTTGTCGAGCGCAAGCGCCTGCTCACCGGCGAAACCATTCAACCCGGCGATCTGCTGCTCGGCCTGCCTTCCAACGGCCTTCATACCAACGGCTATTCGCTGGCTCGCGCCGTACTCTTCGAGTTCGCCGGCCACAAGCCGACTGCCCGCCTCAATGGCCTCGCTGGTACGCTCGCCGACGAGCTGCTCAAAATTCACAAGTCTTATCTCAAGCCCATTGAGGCGCTCCATTCCGCCGGGCTCCTCAAGGGCGCAGCGCACATTACCGGCGGCGGCCTCACCGACAATCTCCCGCGCATCCTGCCCAAAGGAACCGCCGCGCAGATCGAGCTTGGCTCCTGGCCTCGCCAGCCGATCTTCGATCTGCTGCAAAAACTCGGCAACATTCCCGAAGACGATTTTCGCCGCACCTTCAACCTGGGCATCGGCATGGTTTTCGCCATTTCTCCGCGTCAGCTCGCAGCGGCCGAAAAGATTTTGAAAAAGCTCCGCGAGCCCGCCTACCCGATCGGCCGCATTGTCGCCGCCAGATCCGCCCGCCAGTCCCGAGTCGTCTACCAGTGAAGCAACGCCTCGGAATCCTGCTCTCCGGACGCGGATCGAATTTCGAAGCGATTGCCCGCAATGTGCTGAACGGCACGCTCGCTTGCGAAATTGGCTTCGTTTTTTCAAATCGCCCGGAAGCTCCCGGCCTCCAGCTGGCGCGCGAACTCGGCTTCGACGTGGCTTCGTTTCCTTCAAAAGGGATCGACCGCGCTGCGTTTGACGAACAAGTGGCGAAACTGCTCCACCAACACCGCGTCGATCTCATTTGTCTGGCCGGTTATATGCGCCTGCTCACGGGTGGCTTCGTTTCTCAATTTTCGGGGCGCATCCTGAACATCCACCCATCGTTGCTGCCCGCCTTCCCCGGACTCGACGCGCAGCACCAGGCTCTCGTCCACGGCGTCAAGGTCACCGGCTGCACCGTTCATTTTGTCGATGAAAACCTGGATAGCGGCCCCATCCTGCTGCAATCGCCCGTACCCGTGCTCGACAACGATACCGTCGAATCGCTCTCCGCGCGCATCCTGCGCGAAGAACACCGAATTTATTCCGAAGCGATCGCCTGGGTCCTTCGCGGCAATTACCGCATCGAGGGCCGCCGCGTCATTCAAACCTAAATGGAACCGAGCACTCTCCTCAAACGCGCTGCCGCCGTCGTCGCGGCCATTGTTCTCCTTATCTTCGTCTATATCTGGTTTTCGGGTGCCACCCCGACGCTGAAGTTTGCTAAGCCGGTCGCGTTCATCGGACCCTCAACCTCGGTCCTGGTCGAAGCCGACGCGCCGCACGGCCTGAAGGCCTTCTCCGCATCCCTCGAGCAGAACGGTCAAACGGCGAATATCTATCAGGACCACACCCACACGAAACAGCGCGTGGGCGCTTACACCTTCTACGCCGGTTCAAAGCAGGCTTCGTTCCTGAAAGAAGGCACCGCGCGCCTCGTCATTCGCGCGAAATCCAACGATCTGCGCGGCTCGACTGCCGAACTCGCCCAGGACGTCCAGGTGATTCTCCGCCCGCCGACCATCGTCGCTGACGGCTTCCAGCACTACATCAACCAGGGCGGCTCCGAACTCGTCACGCTCGATCTCGGAGGCAGCTGGACCGAAGCGGGCGTTCGCGTTGCCAACTATAGCGCCGGCTCGTTTCCCATGCCCGGGCAGCCCGACAACAGCCCGCATCGCTTCTCCCTGTTCCCGTATCCCTGGGACGTTCCGCCCGATACCATCCCGCTTGCCTTCGCCCGCAACGGCGCCGGAACCGAAACAACCAGTTCGTTCTGGGTGAAAGTTTTCCCCAAGCGCTTCCGCGAGAGCACCATCGTCCTCACCGATCGCAATATGCAGAAGGTGGTCGGCGAACTCGATCCGAACGGAACCGGTTCACTCCTCGACCGTTTTCTCAAACTCAACCGCGAGCTGCGCAAATCGAACGCTCAGACGATTTACGATCTGCGCAACAATACCGAAAAGAAAATTCTCTGGTCCGGACCGTTCATTCCCGTCAAAGGCGCTCGCGAATCGTTTTTCGCCGATCGCCGCAGCTACGTTTACAACGGGCGCAAAGTGGATGAGCAGGTGCATCTCGGCTACGATCTCGCGCAGACCATGAATTCGCCGGTGAAGGCCGCCAACTCCGGACGCGTGATCTACGCCGACCGTCTCGGCCTTTACGGAAACTGCGTCATTATCGACCACGGCTATTCTCTGCAGAGCCTTTACGGCCACATGAGCCGCATTCTCGTCAAAGTGGGCGATAACGTTGCGAAAGAGCAGCAGATCGGCGTCAGCGGAGCCACCGGCATGGCGTTTGGCGACCACGTTCACTTCAGCATGATGATCGCCGGCATTCAGGTCGACCCGAAGGAGTGGTGGGACGAGCACTGGATTCACGATCGTATCCTGAGCAAAATCGGTCCAAACGCTGGCAAATCGCCCGTTGCGTCTGCCCCGCCTTCCGAGCCCGCTGAGCCCGCTCATAAAACCGGTCGCAAGCGCGGCCATCGCCGGCACTGAGGGCGCCATGAACCCGAAGCAATTCCTGGAGACGATCTATCGCCTGTGTCTCGGACGCGAGCCAGACCCCGCCGGGTATCAACACTGGCTCAAGGTCCTCGAATCCACCGGTGACTACGCCTCCGTCCTGAACAGTTTTCTCGAGAGCACGGAGTACGCGGCCCGGCAGCGTGCTGCGCCGCCTGTCGAATCCCAAAGGAAACCACGAAATCCCGCCGGTCTCCTGCGCGATCTCCGCCGTCCGCTCCGCATCGTCGATGTGGGCGCACAAATGTTGGTGCCGCAGTCGCACGTCTACGAATCGCTCCTCGAATTTCCCGCCGAGATTATCGGATTCGATCCGCTCGAAGAGCGCTTACGCGAGCGCGCCGAAGCGGAAGGCGGCCCGGCCCTCAAGCTTTATCCGTACGCGATCGGCGATGGCGGCGCTCATACCCTGTACGTCAACAACGATGACGGGACGTCTTCTCTCTTTCCGCTCAATTCCCGGCTGAACAGCAAGTTCAATCATCTGCACGAATTGAAAACGGTCGAGACTCGCGAAATCGTCACGCGCCGCCTGGACGACGCGCTGCCCGGAGGGCCCATCGATTTCCTGAAGCTCGATGTGCAGGGCGCCGAACTCATGATTCTGCAGTCCGCCCCGCGCTCGCTCGCCAACACGGCCGTCGTGCACTGCGAAGCGGAATTCAGCCCGATCTATCAGGACCAGCCGCTCTTCCCTGCCATTTACGACCTGCTCACCTGGCACGGCTTCGACTTCATCGACCTGCTCGCCTCAGGCCGCTATCATTACCTGACAAAATCAGGCGAGACCAGCCACGACCGGCTCATCTGGGGCGACACAATCTTCTTCCGCGAAACGCAAGATCGTCAGACACTGCTGGTCCAGTCCGTTATTGCCGACGTTGTATATGGGAAAGCGAGTCTGGCGGAATATCTGTACGAGAAAGCCGAAGCTGCGTAATTCGTGCTATTCCCACTCGATGGTGCCCGGGGGCTTGTGAGTGAGATCGTAAAACACGGCGGCGATATCCGGCACATTGAGCAGCCGCTTGGTCAGCTCTGTAAGATGCGCCTCGGCCATCAGCACCACGTCGGCGGTCATTCCGTCCACTGACGAAATCGGCCGCAGCACAACCGATTCGCTCGCGCCGGCTACTCCGAGCGGCAGCAGCACGACCGGGAACTGCCAGACCTGATTCTCGAATCCGGTTTCGAGGCAGAACTCGCGCACGATTCCATCGGCTTCGCGCAGCACTTCGAGCCTCTGCTTCGTTACGGTCGCGGCGAATACCGAGAACGCTTCGAGCGGCTCTTTGCTTCCGCACAACGCAATCACTCGGTTGATGTCGGAGCGCTCGTTGGTCAGCGTAGGAGCGATACTCTCAATGCCCTCACGGTCAGGCGCGCGATTCAGCGCGAGCACCTGGCGGTAGCTGCGCACATCGCCTTGCACACCCACCGAGCGCACCGGCAGAAGTGCGCCTTCGCTCGAAGCGACCACCGCGGCTCTCGATCGTGAACACAGGCAGCGAATGGCGAGGCCCGGCCCCGGAAACGGATGGCGTGCCAGAAATGGCGCCGGGACGCCCAGTTCGCGTCCGATCTCGCGCACTTCGTCCTTGTAGAACGACGTCAGCGGTTCGATAATCCGGCCGGATTCGATCAGCGCCTGAATGCCTGCCACGCGGTTATGGTGAGTCTTGATCAGATCCGATTTCGCAGTCCCGCCCGATTCGATCGTGTCCGGGTAGATCGTTCCCTGCCCCAGAATCCAGTGCCCGTCCAGAAAATGTTCCGATGCCAGAATTCGTTCCTGCACTCGCACAAATTGCTCGCCGATGGCGAGGCGCTTGGCTTCGGGATCCGTCAGACCTTCGAGGGCGTGCAGGAATTCGGCCTCGGCTTCATCCACCAGGAAATGCGTCGCGCCCAGTTCGGCGAAAACCGAGCGCACGAACGCTGTTTCGTTCTTACGCATCAGGCCGGTGTCGACGTAAATGCCGTAGACGCGCTCCGGACCGAGCGCACGCAGACAGAGAGTGTACGCGACCGTGGAATCAACCCCGCCGCTCACGAAAAAGAACACATTCCGGTCGCGAGCGATTCGCCGGATCTCTTCCTCAAGCGCCGGAATGCGCTGCGAAATATTCCAATCGCGCTCGGCACCGCAGATACCGAAGACGAAGTTCTCGAGAATTCGCCTGCCCGCGCGCGTATGCACGACTTCCGGATGGAACTGAATCCCGAACAACCGGCGCGCCGGATCGGACATAGCGGCAACGCCGGATACGCCGCTCGAAGCAGTCACGCGAAAGCCTGGGGGAACCGCCGCCACCGTATCGAAATGACTCATCCAGATCTGCGATTCGGAAACGCCATTCCACAGCGGATCCTGTTCCGTGACGGTCAGGTGCGCCGGACCGTATTCGCCGCGCGTGCCGCGCTCGACCTTCCCGCCGAGATGCCGGGCAAGCAGTTGATGCCCGTAGCAGATGCCGAGCAACGGCACGCCGCTGGTCACCAGGTCCGGATCGATATCCGGGCAGCCTGCTTCAAAGACGCTTCCCGGTCCCCCGGAGATGATCACGCCTTTGCGCGCGCGCAGCTCCGAAGCCGGCGTCTCGCTCGGCTGTACGTCCGCATAGACGCCTAGATCGCGCACGCGCCGTGCGATCAGATGGGTATATTGACCACCGGTATCGAGCACGGTGATCTGTGGTGTGGAGATGTTCGAATGCTTACCGGAGACTGGCTCGCTGTTTCTCAAAATGTGCTTTGGATTGTGCCAGCAGAGTGGCAGCCTGCGGCATGGCCTCAATGGCCTTCTGTACTTCCGGATCCTCTTCGATGCCCACCCGCTGCGAGTCCTCCCAGCTGAAAGCGGTCACATACATCGCGGACGTGAGTTGATCGCGCATCCACTGGTGGTCGCGCGTCCAGTCGGCTTCCGAAAATTGCACGCCGTTCTTGATCAGATAGTCGTGCAGTTGCTCGAGCACCGCTTCATCGGGGCGCCAGCCCTGGGGCAGCTTTGTCGAATGGTTCGAGAAGTAATACGCCGTGAAATTCGGGAAAATGTACTTCTGAAAAGTAGCAATCTGGAGCGCATCTAGCTTCGGCGTCTCGTACTTTTCATCCGGCGTAATGCCGCCGCCGCCATACACCACGCGCCCGAGATCGGTTTGCTTCACATCGGTCGGATCTTTGGTTTCGCTGCGTTTGCCGTAGTAGTAGTCGAGGAACGAAATATGCGAGTAGTCGCGCTGAATCAGCCGTCCGCTCGGGGTGTAGTAATGCTGGGTCGTCAACAGCAGACCGGTGTTATCGCTCAGCAAGTAAACGGTCTGCACCAGGCCTTTGCCGAACGTGGTCTCGCCCAGAATCCAGGCACGGTCGTGATCCTGCAGCGCGCCCGAAACAATTTCAGCCGCCGAAGCCGAATAGCGGTTCACCAGAACGACAATCGGGTAGTTCTCGCCATACTCGCTGCCGCGCGCCAGGTATGGCTTTTCGGCATAGGCGCGGCCCTTGTGCGAAACGACTACCTGACCCTGATCGAGCCAGTGGCCCGCGACGGCAACGCCTTCCGACAGCAACCCGCCGGGATTTTCGCGCAGATCGAGAATCAGGCCCTTGATGTTCTTTTCGCCGAGCATCTTCAGGTTGTCTTCGACTTCCTTGCCGGTGGTTTCGGTGAATTGCTCAACCCGCAGATAAGCGATGCCCGGCCGGATCCAGAACGCTTTCCAGACGCTGTTGCGTGGAATTTCATCGCGTACAAGATTGAAAGTGATCGGCTGCGAAGACCCCTCGCGCGTCACTTTCACCTGAACTTTGGTGCCCTTCGGCCCTTTCAGCATCTCGGCGATTTCGCTGGTGCTCAGGTTGTCGACGCGCTTGTCATTGACCTCGATCAGCATGTCGCCCGGACGAAGACCGGCGCGATACGCGGGCGTACCGCCAAACGGATGCACCACCATGGGCTTGCCCGTGCGCGGCTGCGCTCCGATCATCATGCCGATGCCGTAGTACATGCCATGCTGTTCCTCGCGCATGCCGGCGAATTCTTTGGGATCGAGGAAGTTCGAGTGCGGATCAAGCGTGCGCAGCATGCCCGGGATCGCACCCTTATATATGCTCTTGTCCGCGGTCAGCTTTTCGGCAGCGTTCTGGTCCACCACGTCGTAGATTTTGGTGAACGACTGAATGCTGGTCTTCAGGTCATCATCGGAGACGGCATTGATATTGCGCTCTCCTGCCTGCGAAGCGGCGGAGACGGTGCGCGCCCCCGGTCCAAAGAGGCCGCCCGCCAGGGCGCATATGGCCAGAAAAGCGGGAACAAAGACAAAATACCGGCGCTGGGACGACAAACAAAACCTCCCGGGGTCTGCTTTCAGTATAGACGCGCGGAGGCGGACGTTGTACCTTACCCGAGAATAACTTTCGCGCAATCAGGGTTGACGCGAGGCTTGCGGTTCTAAACGGCGGCGCGGGCGCGGCGGGCAAGCGGACCCGCTTCGTTACGGGCCGGTTTTCTGGGCAACTCGTCGAGCCGTTTCACCTGGTCGCTCACGCAAACCAGAAACATCGGTTGCCGGGCATTCTTGAGGAGATCGATGATCCGCTCCTGCTGCTCTTCCAGAAAGATCGACTTCCCATCCGTCAGCAGATGGAGATTCGAATCGCTGGCAAACACGTCGGCCAGGCGGCGGCCCATCTCGCGTTGCAGGAATCGCAGGACCCGCCGGATTTTCTGCAGAGAAAAGCCCTTGCGTCGGAGTTCCGCGATAACGGTAATCTCGATTACTTCCTCGGGAAGATAGATGCGTTTGTGCCCCTCGTGCCGGGGCGAAACCACTTTGCGCTCGTCCCACCACTGCAACTGCCGTAAGCTTACCTGTGCGATTTTGGCAACTTCGGTGCTGGTGTACGTCCGGTTGGGGGAGGCTAAATCAGGACGGACTTTCCGTGTTTTGAACATGAGGTCCACTTTGCGTTTGAAGTTGGGACGGCTGCCAGCATTGTACTAGAGTCGGAGGAGAAGTCAAGGGGCGTGCGAGGAGGCTCGGTTGCGGCGCAATACCAAAAAGGTCTCTCAGTGATGCCGGACAAAGTGGATCAGGTTTGCCGCACTAACGTAAGGAAGCGGCTTGAACGGAACCAGCCGTTCCTCCCAGAGATAGTAAGTCGGAAGGAAGACACTGAATAGAGCTGCATAGAGCAGCACGCGGCGCAGCGCATCGCGCTCAAAGCTCTCGCGGATCACCTTCGCGCAAAGGAAAAGCAGGGGAAAGGAATATGCGAGCGTGCGGCCCAGGTCGCCCACAACCAGGGTGGCGCCGACGCTCGGGAGCGCGGCTAAGAGGAGTATCAGCAGCGGTCCATAAGAACGCCGAAGCGCAAGCACCAGCAGCGCACCAGTCAAGATCAGAATCGTTCCTTTGAACACGGAGAGTGCATTCGCCGGCAGCAGAAGCAGATTGGGAAGCAGCATCCAGATCCCCACCACGCTCGAATCGTAGAGATGCCCTACTTTCAAGGCAAACAGGAAGCGAAGGACGAGAAAGCCTAAAAGTCCTGCGAGCAGACCCAGTCTCGGGCGGTTCAGACGCAATACGCCGGGTAGAGACAGTTCGCTCATCGACTGGCTGCCATGGAGCAGATACAAGAGCGGCAGTACGAGAATCACTCGCTCGTCGTTGAAGCCTCCGGCGATGATGTAAATCGTGAGCAGCCAGGGTGAGCGGGTTAAGCATGCCGCGGCCAGAAACATGTAGCCGACGCCATCAAAGAAGAAGTAATCGTTGAGTCCCCATTGAACGATCAGCGATCCCGCAAGTGCGAGCCCCAGCAGAAAAGCCGCCGTAAGGTCATCTGGAAACAGCCGGCGTAGATTCAGCACGAGTAGCCAGATGAAAATGCAGCTGCAGGCAAACGAGAAGCGTGCCGCGGCGCGCATGTCCCAGCCGAGCCAGTGCGCGATCAGCAGCACCGTCACGCGATACGTGCGTTTGCGAATATGTGCGCGGGTGCCCTCCAGATCGGGCGCCGGTTCGCCATAGTTTTCAACCGGAATGGCCTCCAGGGGATGCTCGATTTTCCAGTTCATAGCGCGCTCGGGCCAGGCGGCATAGTGCCGGAAGGAACCGAAGTCCGGCCAGGCGATAACGACAGCGACAGCGAGCAGAAAGAGTGCGGTCAGCCAGGAGTGGCGCGTCCACCCGACGCGCTGCGCCAGCCAGTTCGAAACCCGATCGGCGGCGCCGGAAATTCCGTCAGAAATGTTGTTCCCGGTTTCAGCAGAGATCCCGGAAGCGTCAGCATCTCGGGCCATGGCGCAGTCTGAAGAGTAACATTCACGCTAAGTGCAGCCAGGCGAGGCGAAACCGCTCTCCGCATAGAATGAAGTACGAGGAGCAATATGGAACGGAACAATACAGGTGCAATCGTTGGATGGTTCTTGGGTGGAGCGCTGATCGGAGCGGCCGTGGCGCTGCTGGTAGCGCCCCAGACGGGCGAGCGTACGCGCAAGCTGCTCGGCAAGCAGGCCGAAAAGGGACGGAAGTCGCTGCTCGAATCGGGGCAGGACATTTTGGCGCGCGGACGCGAATTGTATGAGCGCGGGCGCGAAATCGCGGAAGAAACCGCTGAGCTGTTCGAGCGCGGCCGCCGCATCGCGGAAAAGACCATCGAGGATCGTCTCTAGACCCGGCTGCATCCAAACAAGCAGGAAGATTCTATGCCGACTGCCGCTCTGCCCCCGCAACTAGCTCCTTTTACCAACGAGCCATACACGGATTTTTCGAAAGCGGAGAACGCGCAGGCTGCCGAACGAGCGCTCTCGGCAGTACGGGCGCAGCTTGGCCGCGAGTACGATCTGCTGATCGCCGGAGAGCGCCGGCGCACTTCGGAGAAGCTGCAGTCGCTCAATCCGGCCAAGCCTTCGGAAGTCGTCGGTATTCACCAGAAAGGTTCGGAGCAGGACGCGCGCGACGCGGTGGAAGCGGCGTACAAGTATTTCCCCAAATGGGCCGCGGTGCCGTTTGAGACGCGTGCCGAATATCTGATCCAGCTTGCAGATGTGATTCGCCGGCGGAAGTACGAGTTCGATGCGTGGCTGGTGCTCGAAGCGGGCAAGACCTGGCCCGAAGCCGAAGCGGATGTCTCGGAAGCGATCGATTTCTGCGAGTTTTATGCGCGGCAGGCGATCCGGCTGGCGAATCCCGATCCGCTGGTTCAGCTTTCCGGCGAGCGCGACGAAATGGTGTATCTGCCGCTCGGCGTTGGCATCATCATTCCGCCCTGGAATTTTCCATTAGCGATTCTGCTCGGCATGACGACGGCCGCGCTCGTAACGGGCAACACGGTCGTGATCAAACCCTCGAGCGACACCCCAACGATTGCGGCTAAGTTCGCGGAGGCGATGCTCGAAGCCGGTATTCCGGCCGAGGCGTTCTCTCTTTTGGTTGGCAGCGGCGGAGCAATCGGCGACGTTCTGGTCGCCCATCCCAAAACGCGCTTTATCTCGTTCACGGGTTCGCGCGATGTCGGACTGCACATCAATGAGCTCGCCGCCAAGACGCCCAAAGGCCAGCTGTGGATCAAGCGTGTAGTGGCCGAGATGGGCGGCAAAGATGCGATCGTTGTCGATCGCGATTGTGATCTGGACGAAGCGGTGCAGGGCGTGGTCTATTCGGCCTTTGGATATCAGGGCCAGAAGTGCTCCGCCTGCTCGCGCGCGATTGTAGATGCTGCCATCTACGACGAATTTCTGCAAAAGCTCAAAGCGAAAACCGAAGCACTGTCTGTGGGCGCGCCGGAGGACCGGAAGAACTACATGGGGCCTGTCATCAACGCGCGCGCCAAAGAGAGCATCCTGAAATACATCGAAGTTGGTAAGAGCGAGGGGCGCTTGCTCACCGGCGGCGAAGCGGCGCCTGGCGAGGGTTACTTCATCAAGCCGACTGTGATTGCCGATATCGAACCGAAGGCTCGCATTTTCCAGGAAGAGATTTTTGGCCCGGTGCTCGCGGTTACGAAAGCGCGCGATTTCGATCAGGCGCTCGAGTTTGCCAACGATTCCGAATACGGGCTGACCGGAGCCGTGTTCACGCGCGACCCGCAGAAGGCGGAAAAAGCAAAGCGGCAGTTTTTTGTCGGGAACTTGTATATCAATCGCAAATGCACGGGCGCAATGGTCGGCGCACATCCCTTCGGCGGATTCAATATGTCGGGGACGGACTCGAAAGCCGGCGGCCCGGACTACCTGCTGCAATTCGTGCAGGCCAAATCGATCGCTGAAAAAGTGAGCTGAGGCGCTATGCGCCGCGCGCTACGCTCGCTCGCTTTCATTACCGTTTCAGCACTCGTTTCCGCTCAGCAGAAGCAGCCTGAAGCGGCCGTGCGCCACGTAATCGCGGAGTACGCCGATGCGCGGAAGCACAGCGATGTTCGCGCCTTGAACGATTTGCTGACCGCCGATGTGGATCAGCTCGTTTCCAGCGGCACGTGGCGCAGAGGACGCGAAGAAGCTGTGCGCGGCATGCTCGCGAGTTCGAAAACGGAAGGCGACCGGACGATCACGGTTGAAACGGTGCGTTTTCCTTCGCCTGATGTTGCGATTGCCGATGCTCGTTATGAACTTGCGGCGAGTGGCGGCGCAGCAGCCCGCAAAATGTGGAGCACCTTCGTACTGGTAAAGCAGGACGGACGGTGGCGCATCAGCGCGATCCGGAATATGCTGCCGGCGCGCTGATCTCAGCGACGCTTCAGCAGGGCCGCGATCTCCTCGATCATGGCGCGCGAGTCGCCTGGAGAAAACGCCTCGCTCATAGCGGTCCGGCTGAGAGCAGCGATGTGCTCGCTCAGCATATCGCTTTCAATGCGCCGTAGCGCGGCCGTAATGGCTTCGATCTGGTTTATCACGTCGATGCAGTAGCGCTGATCGGCAATCATCTGCTGCAGTCCCCGAACCTGGCCTTCCACACGCCGTAGGCGCGGCAGTTGACGGCTGTGATCGACAGGAGGGTGGCACGGTTTTCGCGGCTTAGTCACTTCGATCTCCATTATATCTGGAAGATCTCGATACCCCCACGGGGTATGATGAAATCGAGTATGCCGAACCAAGAACGATCCTGCTGTTCGAGTAGCGTGCAATTACAGACCACACCGGAGATCGCGAAAGATCCGGTCTGCGGCATGGATGTACGGAATCCGGCAGGCACTTTCGTCCACCGCGGAGTGGAATACCTGTTTTGCTCCCGCGGGTGTCTGGAAAAGTTTCGCGCCAATCCCGAGAAATGTTTGGCGCCAGAGCCTGCGGTTGCTGAATCGTCAGCAGCGGCCGTTGAATACACGTGCCCGATGCACCCGGAGGTCGTGCGCGATCGCCCCGGGCCCTGTCCGATCTGCGGCATGGCGCTCGAGCCGAAAGAAATCGTGCTCGAAGAAAGCAACCCGGAGCTCGCCGACATGCAGCGGCGCTTCTGGATCAGCGCTGTGCTGACCGTTCCGCTGCTCGGATTCATGCTGTGGGAGCTTGCAGCCGGCATGCAGGCGCTTCCCGCGGCGACCGGCTGGATTCAGCTCGCGCTCGCGACGCCGGTCGTGCTCTGGGGCGGCTTACCGTTTTTCCAGCGAGGCTGGGCATCGCTCCGCAGCCGCAATCTGAACATGTTCACGCTCATAGCGCTCGGAACCGGAGTCTCGTACGCGTTCAGCTTGTTCGCATGGATGGTCCCGGGGGCAGTACCGGCAGCGTTTCGAGAAGACATGGGCGGCGTGCCGCTATATTTCGAACCAGCTGCCGTAATCACCACCCTGGTGCTCCTCGGGCAAGTGCTCGAATTGCGGGCGCGTAACCGGACCAGCCACGCCTTGCGATCGCTGCTCGAAATGACGCCGAAGACGGCGCGTTTAGCCGATCCGCGAGGCGGCGAACGCGATGTACCGGTCGAGCATATACATCCGGGCAATCTGCTGCGCGTGCGTCCGGGGGAAAAGGTGCCGGTGGATGGTGTCGTTGTTGAAGGCACAAGCGCGGTGGACGAATCGATGATCACGGGTGAGCCGATTCCGGCCCAAAAAGAGGCGGGCGCGCGGGTGACAGCCGGCAGCGTAAACGGCAGCGGTAGTTTTCTGATGAAAGCAGACCGGGTCGGCAAAGACACGCTGCTCAGCCAGATTGTAAAGATGGTGAGCCAGGCGCAGCGCAGCCGAGCGCCGATTCAAAAAGTAGCGGACAGTGTCGCAGCGTGGTTTGTCCCCGTCGTCCTGGCGGTTGCTGCGATTGCGTTCGCCGGCTGGGCGATCTGGGGACCGGATCCGCGACTGAATCACGCCTTCGTTGCCGCGGTGGCGGTTCTGATCATCGCCTGCCCGTGCGCCCTGGGATTGGCGACGCCGATGTCAATTATGGTTGGCACCGGACGCGGAGCAAGTGCCGGCATATTGGTTCGTAACGCAGAGGCGCTCGAGCTGCTTCACAAAGTCGATACGCTGGTGGTCGATAAGACCGGCACGCTCACCGAAGGCAGGCCGCGGCTCACCAGCTGCGTTTTGCTGAGGAACGATATCGCTGAAGATGAGCTGCTCCGGCTGGCGGCGAGCCTCGAGCAGGCGAGCGAACACCCGCTGGCACATGCGATTGTAAGCGGCGCGCGTGAACGTGGACTGGCTCTTTCGAAACCGGAAGAGTTCGAAAGCTTTGCCGGTAAGGGTGTGCGCGGCCGAGTGGACCAGCAGGATGTGATTGTCGGAACTCAGGCGCTCATGAGAGAAGAGAAAGTCTCGGGCGACGCGGCGAGCGAAGAAGCGGCGGTGTTTGTTGCCGTAAATGGAAAAATCGCGGGCTTCGTTCGCGTCAGCGATCCGATCAAGACCACCGCTCGCGAAGCTATTGCCAGTCTGCATGCGCTCGGTATTCGTATTGTCATGCTCAGCGGCGATCACCGGCGAACGGCAGAAGCCGTTGCCCGCGAGCTTGGTATCGACGAAGTGGAAGCCGAGGTGTTGCCCGCGCGCAAAGCGGAAGCGGTCAAGCAATTGCAAGCCGCCGGCCGGATTGTTGCGATGGCGGGCGATGGTGTAAACGATGCGCCGGCTCTGGCGCAGGCGCAGGTGGGGATTGCCATGGCCACAGGCACCGATATCGCGATCGAAAGCGCCGGGATTACGCTGCTCGGGGGCGATCTTCGCGGTGTGGTGCGCGCGCTCGAGCTGAGCCGCGCGACTATGCGGAACATCCGGCAGAATCTGGTCTTCGCCTTTCTCTACAACCTGCTGGGCGTGCCGGTTGCCGCGGGTATTCTGTACCCGTTTTTCGGGATTGTGCTGAATCCGATGATCGCGAGCGCAGCCATGACCTTCAGCTCCGTCTCGGTCATTACGAATGCGCTGCGGCTGCGAAACGTCCGGCTCTGAAGCTTGTTAAATGTTCCCTTGGCGAATCTGGTCGGCCATGTAGTCAGTGGCACGCCAGGAGAGCGCCAGAATCGTGAGCGTCGGATTCTTTTCCGATGCCGTGGTGAAGGCCGAACCGTCGACCACGAATACGTTTTTCACGTCGTGCATTTGATTGAACGCGTTCAGAGCTGAACGCTTCGGGTCGTCGCCCATGCGGCAGGTGCCGTGCTCGTGAATCGCGCTGCCGTTCGGCTCCAAGGAACCGTAATGGAACGGCACGATCTCGGCCTTGGCGGCGTGCATGATCTCGAGGATGGTGTTGTACATATCCTGCGACATGCGGCGCTCATTCTCGCCAGTTTGATACGCGATACGGGCGATCGGTACGCCGTAGCGATCGAGCGGCGAGCCTTTCACGGTAATTCGATTCTCAGCTTTCGGTATGGCTTCGCCAAACGGGTGTAGCGCCAGGACCGCCGGATAGCGTTCCTTTACAGCTCGCTTGAAATCGGCCCCGAAGCCCGGTACGGTTTTGGCCCACCACACATCGTTCTGCGCGCCGGTATACCAGAACTGGCAGCCGAAGCCGCGCAGATAATCGCGCTTACGCCCGTCGCGATGGTTGAAGCGGGGCATGTAGATGTGCGCGCCGCCGATGCCGTCGTCGTTGTACACCTTACCGCCGATGAGCTGCGGCGCGAAGCCATAGATCGAAAAGCGAATCTGCTCGGAGAGATAGCGGCCGATCACATCCGACGAATTGCCAATACCGTTCGGGTACCGCGGCGAAGTGGAATTGAGCAGAATACGGCTGGAATCGACGCAGGAAGCGGCCACCACCACGCGTTTGCCGTAAATGCGGTGCTCTTCTTTGGTATTGCGATCGAAGTACTGCACGCCGCTGGCGAGCCCGCGATCATCGACCAGAATGCGCGCTGCGACTGCGTTATCGATGATATTGAGCTTGCCGGTTTTGAGCGCGGGTTCGAGCAGATAATCGGACGCATTGAAGAAAGCCCCGACATCGCAGCCCTCGCCGCAAGCCCCGCAGTAGTGGCAGTGGGGATGGCCGTTGTAGTCGCGCGTCAGCACCGCGCGCCGGATCCGAACCGTCTGAATACCGATGCTCGCAGCGGCGTTCTTGATGATATGCTCGCCGCAACGGAGCGGCGGAGGCGGAAGAAAATACTTGCTGCCGGGCAGCGAATCCACATCCTCATCGCCGCCGCAAACCCCGATCAGCTGATCGACTTTGTCGTAATACGGACCGATGTCTTTATAGCGGATGGGCCACGGGATCTCCCAACCGTCGCGTGCCGGTCCTTCAAAGTCGAGATCGGAATAACGCAGGCTGACGCGGCCCCAGATATTTGTCTTGCCGCCACGTCCCCAGACGCGCGTGAGCTGAAACTCCTGCCCGAGCGGCGTGATGTACGGCTGCTCCACGGGATCGAGTACGATCGGCGGCGGCTTTTCACCGGCATCCAGCCGCTGTTGCCACTCCCAGGGCTTGACATGCGTCCAGAACTCGCGGCGATTGAACTTGCGGCCGGCGTCGAGCAGCGTGACATTGATCCCCTGACGAGTGAGATTCCAGGCGGCCATTCCACCCGCCGCGCCGCTGCCGATGATGATGACGTCGTGAACCTGAGGACTTGCCTGAACTTGCATGTTTACGCTTGATGCTCGGGATGATCGCAACCGGGAAAGCTCATGAGGTAGGTGTTGCCGTGCCAGCCGAGTTCGGTTTTCAAACCGGCTTCGGTCTTGTAATACGCTTCCACGGTCATGTCTTTCACCAGCGAGAAAAACTTGCCTAGCGGCGTTTCGCTCTCCAGGCTCAGGGGAGTGAGTAGCGCGATCTGTTGCTGCTCGGAGAGCGCGGCAAAAGCACTCCCGTAGCTGATGGAAGCGAGCGCATTCAGATCGGCGAGTCCTGCGCGATAAAGCGGTTCGAGCGCCGGTTTGGCCACGATGGCCTTATCGATCAGCAGCGGTACGCCCGCGTCCTTTGCTCCCGGTGTATCGGTGCGCGGAATGATGCGCTCCGAAAGTGCCTCGATTGTTTCAAACTCAGCGGGTTGAAAGAAAGTCGGCTGCGACGGTACAGGGACCTTGATCGCCGGGCCGGTATGCACATGCCCGGGCTGATCCTCGCGCTCCTGGTTCTCCTGCGCGGGCAGCATCGCCGGCAGAGCGGTGGAGGCGAGAATGCGAAACACATCTCGACGCGTGCTCATGAAGGTGATCGTCCAGTATATCGTCCGGCTTCGCCGGTGTTTATTGCCGCACTTCTTTCCACTGCAGCGCAGCAGTCCGCGCCGGCAGCTTATGCGACGCGGCGTAATCGTTGCGCACTTGCAACACGTGCTCAAACCAGCTATCCATCGGATATAGCAGCTCGCGATAGACCAGGTAACTCATATCGACGGTGCGCGCCGGCTGATGATCTTTGACATCGTCGAGTTCGTCCAGATACTTGCGCCCGTTGGCTTCAGAGACGCGCGGCAACCAGCTCTGATACCAGGTTTCGGTTGCATTCCGCAGGACACGGTTCCGTTCCTTGCGAATAGCGATCGCCAGGTCGAGCGCGCGATCGAGCGACTGCACGGCTTCCTTCGTTTGTCCCTTGGCTGCTGCTGGCGAGGCCTGCTCGAGTGAGCCCGCGATCTGTCCCAGGTCGAGCAGCATGCGTAAGTTCTGCCGGTATAAATCAGCGATCGAGACGAAGACTTCGAGGTTATAGCGATTGAACGAAACCGTCCGCAGGTTCGTCAGCAGAGTATCGAGCAGTTCGTCGTTGCGCGAGAGTGCGGCTGATGCAAGTTCGAGCCGGCGCGAATTGTGCGCGCTCCAGTCGGAATCGATCCGCAGCGTTTTGAGAGCGGGAACGGGCAGCGGCTCGAGGAACTGGTCTCTGGCCGGGCGTGGTGTGTCGAAGATCGAATACGAATCGCCCCAGATCGGTTTGCGAGCAGCTGAAGGCCCGGTCTCCCAGCTGTCTTCCCAGAACTGGGCTCCCTCGCTCATCAGCTGATAGACGCGGCTCATATTCGTGGCTGAGGCGCCGTAGAAAAGAGCGTCGAAAGAGTTCGACAATTCCTGCGCACTCGTGCCGCTCCGCCATCCGCCCGCAGGGCCGGTTACATACCCTCGCCAGAATGTTTCCGGATGCAGACCCGCATCGGCCCAGCCCGCGACGAAAACACCCATCAGGTCCGCTTGATCCGGCTGCGCCGAAGCAGACTGCTCGGAAGAGAGACTCTCTTCCGAGGAGAGCGCAATGCTGTCGAGCATCTCCTGCACACGCTGCGCACGGTCATCCGGCGGATGCAATCGCTCGGCAGGAGGCAGAAGGTAGTACTGCGGAAACATCTGCTCTTCCGCTTCCGTGTAGGTGTAAATCATCTGGCGAATGCCATGCTTGCGAAACACCGGGTCAAACTCCGGGCCGTAGACTTCGCCGTTTATGAGGTATGGCGGCAGCGAACTGATATCGTCAGGCGTCAGCGGATATTCGCCCCAGAAGATCACGGTGCGGCCCTGTTCGTGGAGATACGCGGCCGTTTTGTTGATGAATTCGGCCAGCATCTTGCCCACGCTTCCGAGTTGTTTTGCGCGGTCAGCTTCGTTGCATTGTGCATTATGCGCCAGGCCAACGTAATAAGGTTCATCGGTCGACAGCACGAAATACTTACCGCCTTTGTTGGCGGCCATCAGATCGTCGAACATGCCTTGAAAGAGCCGGTAGGTGTCCGGGTTAGTCGCACAGAATTCGTAATTGTTGTCGGGAAATTCGCGAAGTTTGCTGTACTCGGGATGCTTCAGAATGAACGCATCGTGCGCCGGACCATCCAGATACGGAATCACTTGCACGTGATGCGCGAGACCGTAGTCGGTCAGCTCCTGAAACTCGGCTGGCGTCAGCGCCTGCGGCTCGACAATTGCTTTGGCATGCGCGTATTCGAAATGCCCTTCGAGCTTGATGGCAAAGCCGTTGATCTTATAAAACGAGGCCTGACGTATCGCCTGCTTTAGAACAGCAAGCCGTTCCAGATGATGCGCATCGTCCCAGTAGATCGTGCGCAGCTCGAGATCCGGCCAATCTTCGATATCGACGTGCGGCAGAAGCAGCCGTCCGTTCTCGCGCTTTATCAGCTGGACGAGCGTCTGAACTCCGTAATACAGGCCTGTGGCGCTGTTTCCCGTGATGCGAATACGGCCAGGTGAACAGGTCAGACGATAGGCCTGCGCGCTAATGGCGGCCGTGTCGCTGTCTCGCGTCCTTTCGGGAGTGACAGAGCCGGGAGCGATTTCGAGCTCGATCACATTCGCCGCTTGTGGATTGAGTGCGAGTTCGAACCGCTCTTTGAGGAGTTCGCGCAGGCTTTCAACAGCCGGATCCTCCGGAGCAACCGACTTATCAATCTCGATCCGCCAATCGGAGCTGAAAATGAAATTCTCAGCGCCAGGCGTCACCCGCTGCGGCGTCGGAATCACGGTATAGCCGAGCGCAAATAACGGAGAGACCGCCGCCGGCCGGATCAGAGGAGCTGAGGCCAGAAAGGTCACAGTGAACAGAAGGCGGGTGGGCAGTTTCATACGTCGCATGAAAGCATATCGCGGACGCCGTTCTGCGCTGCTACTGTGAGCAAGATGAGAATCGTCCAGTTGATTCGAGATGGTGAGAGGCGCGTCGCAATGGTTGAGGAACCCTGGCTGCAACTTCTTCAAGTCTCAGCGGCACCGACCGTGTATGAACTCGCTCTGAGCGCAGTTGAGAGTGGTCAGTCGCTCACTCACATCATTCAGCAGGCGCTCGTCTCTGAAAGGATCGACTACGATTCGGTGTATCAGGGCCGCTCGGAATGGCGCCTGCTTGTCCCGTTCGATCACTCGCAGGAGCCCGCTCGCTGCCTGGTCAGCGGCACCGGTCTGACACACAAAGCGAGTGCGGATAACCGCAGCGCGATGCACGACAAATCGGCGGCGCAAATCACCGACAGCATGCGCATGTACCAGATGGGCATCGAAGGAGGCCGGCCCGCGCCGGGGCACATCGGTGTTCAACCCGAGTGGTTCTACAAGGGCAGCGGCACGATCTTGCGAGCGCACGGCGAACCGCTCGATGTCCCGCGCTATGCCCGCGACGGTGGTGAAGAACCGGAAATTGCTGCGGCGTATCTCATCTCAGAATCGGGCGTTCCGCACCGCATCGGCTTTGCCACCGCGAATGAATTTTCCGATCACGTAATGGAGAAGCAGAATTATCTCTATCTCGCGCCGTCGAAACTGCGCACCTGCTCCATCGGTCCCGAACTCTCAGTGGGCGATTTCCCATTCGACGATCTGCCCGGGGAAGTTAGCATTTATCGCAGCGGCGCAACACTCTGGTCGAAGCAGATTCGGAGTGGAGAGAACAACATGTGCCATTCGCTCGCCAATCTCGAGCACCATCATTTCAAATACGCGCAGCATCGCCGGCCCGGCGACGCGCACATCCATTTTTTCGGAGCAAGCGCCTTCAGTTTTGGCGAAGGTCTCGCGCTTGAAGACGGCGACTTGATGCAGGTATCCTTCCCTGCCCTCGGTCGGCCGCTGCGCAATCCGCTTCGGCACGAGGCATCACCGGAAATGCTGATTTCCGTTCGTGCGCTGTAACTAATACGCTTTGGCGACAACCACTCGCTGAGGAACGGCCTCGCCGGTGATGAGGCATTTGCCGCCGCCGCCCCATTCGTCGACCATTGGAATGCACCGAATTGTGGCTTTGAACTCTTTCAGGCGTTCTTCGCAGCGCGGGTCGTCCTTCAAGTGCGCCAGCACAAATTTCCCGCCGCCCTTTTCGGCGGTTACGGGAGTGAGAATTTCCTCGATCTGCTCGATCGATTCGGCCAGCACGCAATTCTCTTTTAGGCGTGCTTTCGCCGTACCGTAGAGATTCTGTTGAATGGAGGCGAGCGTGGCTTCCAGCCGCGCGCCGGCTTCAGACTGCGGCACCACTTCCTTCGCGCCCGTATCGCGGCGTTTCAGAACAACATTGCCGGAGGCCAGATCGCGAGGCCCAAGCTCCATCACAACCGGCACGCCCCGCCGCTCCCAATGGAAAAATTTCGCACCCGGCGTCTGGCCCTCACGATCGTCCAACTTTATCTTCAGCTCGGCCGCGATTTTTCCGGCCGCTTCCAGTACCGCCGCGCGCTCCTCGTCTTTGCGGTAGATCGGCACCAGCACTGCTTTCCATGGCGCAACTCTGGGCGGCAGCACCAGCCCTTTATCGTCCGAATGCGTCATGATCAAGCCGCCGATCAAGCGCGTGCTGACGCCCCAGCTGGTTTGCCAGACATAGTCGAGCTTCCCTTCGTTTGTCTGAAATTTCACGTCGAAAGCGCGTCCAAAATTCTGACCCAGGTCGTGGCTTGTGCCGGCTTGCAGCGCCAGCCCGTTTTGCATCATCGCTTCGATGGAATAGCTGCGCAGCGCACCCGCAAACTTTTCGCCCGCGGTCTTCATGCCTTTGATAACCGGCATGGCCATGACGCTCTCGGCAACCTCGGCATAGATATCGAGAATGCGCAGTACTTCTTCGAACGCTTCCTCGTGCGAGCTGTGCGCCGTGTGCCCTTCCTGCCAGAGAAATTCGCTGGTGCGCAGAAACATGCGCGTGCGCAGTTCCCAGCGCACCACGTTTGCCCACTGATTGATCAACACCGGCAGATCGCGCCAGCTCTGAATCCAGCGCGCGAAGAAATGCCCGATGATTGTCTCCGAAGTTGGCCGGATCACGTATGGCTCTTCGAGCTCCTTGCCACCGGCGATCGTGACTACCGCCAGCTCCGGCGAGAAGCCTTCTACATGCTCGGCTTCTTTCTGTAAGAAACTCTGTGGAATCAGCAGAGGAAAGTAAACGTTCTGGTGACCGGTTTCTTTGAAGCGATTATCAAATTCGCGTTGCAGAGCTTCCCAAACCGCGTAGCCGTTCGGCTTGATCACCATGCAGCCCTTGACGATTTCCGCCGGTTCGGCCATGTCGCCTTCGAGCACTACGTCCTGGTACCACGCTGCAAAATCCTGCGCTCTGGGAGTGATTCGAGATTCAGCCATGCTTAGAGTTCTATTGTCGCTGGTGAGTTTTGCGGGTGAGATTTTCGCGATAATCGAAGTGTGGCGACTGCAACAACGCTTTTGACCCTCGAGGAATTCATTGCACGTCCCGAGCGCGAGGATGATCAGAAAGAAGAGCTGATCGAGGGAGAACTGATCGTGTCGCCAGGAGCAAAGGTATCGCATGCCGACGTTGTCCGCCGCCTCCATCGGGCACTGCTGGCGGTCGAGGAGAGTGGGTTTGTCATCTCAAACGATTTCTCCTGTATTCTGCGGCCGCGTTCAATGCCGATCCCCGATCTTGCCGTGGTGCGGCGGGAGCGCTGGGAGAGAGCAGCCCGCGAAGATAGCTGGCTCGAGAATGCTCCGGAACTTGTCATCGAAGTGGTTTCACCCAGCAACCGTAAGCTGCACGTGAAAGCGGCTGCTTATCTGGAGCATGGCGCCGAGCAGGTATGGATCGTCAATCCCAAGACACGGCGAATAACGGTCTGCACATCAGATGACTCAGTGGAAGCCAGGCTCGGCGAAACCGTGACGTTCCACGGCGTATCGGTCGCGGTTGGCGACGTCTTTCCGGATCTATCGACGGAATCGCTGAGATAGCTCCGAGCGGTTTTCTCCCGCCCGCGGAACGAAAGCCACTCACCAAGGCACCCTGCCGTCTTCGTCCGTGAAGTATCCGTCGGACCATCGTGGCCGTTCAGGTCCGCAGCCACGAAAAGCGGGACAAACCACCGACTCGCGATGACAAACCGTCTATGGCCACGCCACTGCGGCCGCGGTTAAAGCGAACGAGACGTTCAAAATCTTGGATGCGCTAACCGAGCCGCGCGCCTCGCAAGCGGGTTTTCGCATTTCGCCCCCGCCAACCGCTGCCCTCACCTACTTCACCAGCCACTCGTACTCCTCGCTCGTCAACAGAATCACCGAAAGCCGTCCCCGCCACACCAGCGGCGCCCCCGGCCGCGCGCCGCTGAAAAACGTGCCGCTCGTTCAACCAACTTGCCTTGCATCGTCCGGCTTTACATTCTGGTTGAGCCGCAGCACGTTGTTCGGGTCGTACTTCCTCTTGATCTCTGCCAGCCGCGCATAGTTCGGGCCATATGCCCACCGGACCAGTTGCTCGCTGGGATCGCCTAACTGATTGACGTAAACGCCCTTTGCAAATGGCTGCAAACTGTCGCGAGTAGCGCGCACCCACTGCACAACCCGCGTCTTTTCTTCGGGAGCATTCCACACACCCGCTATGTCGATTTCGTAACCCGGTTGCCGGAGAGCAAACGCAGTATCCGTTACACCGACACGGCTGACCGCTCCACGCAGCGGCACGATAATCACCTTGCAGGTGGATGGAGCGTTGTTAGCCGCGGCTACCAGTGCGTTAATCGAAGCCCCGGTGAGCTCTGTGAGAAAGAGATTCGTTTGAAAGTGTGCAACCGGAGCAGCAAGAAATCCCCCGGCCATCTGAGCCTCCAGGTACGGCATGATCTTAACGGTGTCATCCTGCGGTTTAAGAGCTCGCAACGGCCGGATCAAGTCATTCCCGATTCGAGCCTCGCCGCAGTAACACAAATCGATCTTCAGTCTTCGACCCTGTGGCGAGGGCAGTAACTGCGCGAACGCGTCCATTTCGTCGGAGGCTCCAGCCAAAAACCTGACGAATGCCTGAAGCAGCTCTGTCAGCCGCCCGGCCGGGTACGTCAGTGCGCCGGAGAGAACCTGATGAACCGCATGCAGTCGGTATTCCAGCTCCGTTACCACACCGAAGTTGCCGCCTCCACCCCGAATCGCCCAAAAAAGATCCGGATTGGCGTTCGGGCTCGCCTCCACCTTGCGTCCGTCTACCGTCACAATCTGCGCCGACAGCAGGTTGTCGCAAGCGAGGCCGTATTTGTCCATCAGTCGCCCTTCTCCGCCTCCGAGCGTCAAGCCTGCAATGCCGACGCTTTGGCAACCGCCCGACGTCGTGGCCAGCCCAAAACGCTGTGTTGCCGAGTCGAGATCGCGCACCAGAGCACCAGCTTGTGCGCGCGCCACTCGTTTGCCGCTGTCTACGTCCACTCGTTTATAGCCGGAGAGATCGATCACCACACCGCCATCGCACATCCCGAACCCGAGCCGGCTATGGCCTCCCGCGCGCACCGCGAGTGGTAACTGGTTGCTCTGAGCAAATGCAAGCGTCCGCGCGACATCGGATGCGCCCGCGCAGCGCACGATCACCCGCGGATGGCGGTCAAAGGCTCTGTTGAAAATGGCGCGCGCCGCGTCGTAGTCGGAGTCCCCGGGCGTGATGACTTGGCCGCTGATCTGTGAAGCGAGCTTCCGGACTGCTTCAGTCTGGAGCGGACGCCCATTCTCTCCATCTGCAGCTGTGCCACCGAGCGTTTCATGGCTCCTGACCGGAAATGGGTAGAATGCGGCAGCACACGCCGCTTGCCGGGCAAAGCGTCGACGGCTGATGAGACCCCGTGCCCGCACGCTTCTCTTCCCCCCGGGTAGCTCGCGGCGGACTTCCCTGCCGCGCTACTTCACCAGCCAGTCGTACTGCTCGCTCGTCAACGGAACCACCGAAAGCCGCCCTTGCCGCACCAGCGGTGAATCCGCAAACAGCTTATGCTCCTTGATCGAAGCCAGCGTCCGCGGCTCTTTGAGCGCATGACCCGCCTTGATCTTCACCGCCGGATTCTTCGGATTCGCGCCATCCACACTCACCACGGTCGCCGTCCCCACCGCCTGCCGTTCATCCCCCGTGTGATAAATCACGAGCTTTTCGCCCGCTTTCATCTCACCCAGATGGCGCACCGCGACCGGGTTCGTCACGCCGTCCCACACCGTCTCGCGCTCCCGCTCCAGGTCCGCGAACGAGTACGCTTCCGGCTCCGTCTTCAGCAGATACGGCATTATCGGCTTGATTATATCTACTCATTCTCGTTCGGAATGTCGAGCGGAGGGTCAACGGCAGCACTACCTGACCTTGCCCGACAGAACTGAGCCACTCTAAACTGGGTTTTCCGAAGCAACGAAGTTGCGGAAGGAAAACGAAAAGGTGAAGAACAGCAGGTTCAGCGAAGAACAGATCATCGGGATACTGAAGCAGAGTGAAGCGGGAG